>Ga0070741_10003710_pt1 | contig 37041 bp, 34 predicted proteins | sample Coa_R1_4_FD_66440 | JGI IMG/M metagenome (GOLD analysis project Ga0070741, IMG submission 66440) | Surface soil microbial communities from Centralia Pennsylvania, which are recovering from an underground coalmine fire - Coalmine... | ecosystem: Environmental > Terrestrial > Soil > Unclassified ... | reverse complement strand
ACGTCGGCGTCGTAGTTGAACGGCAGATCGATGACGCTGAGATCCTGTTCGTCCGTCTTCGCGATCGCTTTGAAGACGATCGCGCAATCCTCGGCGTATCGGCAGATCGGTCCGAGGCGATCCTGCGTCCACGAGAGCGTCATCGCGCCGTAGCGGCTGACACGGCCGAACGTCGGTCGCAGCCCCGTGCAGCCGCAGATCGTGGACGGACTCAGAATCGATCCGCTCGTCTCGGTGCCGATCCCGAACGCCACGCAGCCGGCGGCCGTCGCGCTCGCCGGGCCAGCCGATGATCCGCTCGATCCTTCTTTCGGATCCCACGGGCTGTTCGTGCGCCCGCCGAACCACTGATCGCCGCTTGCGAGCTCGCCGGTCGTCAGCTTCGCGAGCATCACCGCGCCCGCCTCGCGCAGCAATTTGACGACGGTCGCTTCGACGTTGATCACTTGGCCTTTGTAGGCGCCCGATCCCCACTGCGTGGGATAGCCGGGCACCGCGATGATGTCCTTGCACCCCCACGGAATGCCGTGTAGCGGACCGCGATATTTTCCCGAGGCGATCTCTTTATCGGCCTCCTGGGCTTGCCGCATCGCCAGATCGTCGGTGAAGGTGACGACGAAGTTGAGCGTGCCGTTGTAGCGACGCAGGCGCTCGAGATACATCTTCGTCAGATCGACCGAGGTTACCTGGCGCGTTTTGATCAACTGCGCGAGATCGGCGACAGGCCAGAACGCGACGTCCTCGAGGTTGGCGGGACGCTTGACTGCTTTCGGCGCGCTCGGCTTGAACGGGCGCACGGCGCGATCCAGCTTCGTCCCGGGCACGAGCGGGCTGTAATACAGCGGCGGCGCAAGGTTCGGATCGATGTGGATCGCCCGCAGTTCCGAGTATCGCGTCAGGTTTTGGTTGACGCCGTTCAGAATCGCGTCGCGCTGCTCGTTGGTGAAGTCGAGTCCGGCGACGTCGAGCGCATGCTTCAGCATCTCCGGCGTCACCTTCGTCGCGCGCTGCTCCTGCATTTCCGCCCACAGCGTTCCAGGAAGGAGCGTCGTCGAGAGCCCGATGCTCGAGAAGTAGCCGATGAATTGCCGGCGCGAGTGATCAGCGTGAGCCATAGGGGCGCGATTATACTCACCCGTCATGCCGACGTGTGCCGAGGTGCTCGCCAGAACACTGCGTGATGCGGGTGTCGACCGGATGTACGGCCTGCCGGGCGGCGAAATTCTCGATTTCATCGAGGCGGCGCGCGCGGTCGGCATCGAGTTCATTCTCGTTCGCCACGAAGCGGTTGCCGCGTTCATGGCCGACGCCAGCGGGCAAATCGAACGCAAGCCGGGCGTGTGCGTGTCGACGCTCGGTCCCGGCGCCGTCAATCTGACGCTCGGCGTGGCGAACGCGTTTCTCGATCGCTCGCCCCTCATCGCGATCACCGCGACGATGGCGACGAATGCCGCGCCGTATGCGACGCATCAGCAGTTGAATCTGAACGCGGTGTTTCGGCCGTTCACGAAAGACACCGTCACGCTCGACGGCGTCAACACCGCGGCGACGGTTCGGCGCTTGTGGCGGACCGCGCTCGAGCCGCGCTTCGGTCCGGTGCACATCGCGCTGCCGAGCGACGTGGCGAAGCAGGACGAACGACAGTCGCACGACGCGCGCAACGATTCGTGGACGCCGGCGCCACCGCCGCCGGCGTCACCGGATGCGATCGAGCGGATGGCGCGCGAGATCGTGTCGGCGAAGCGGCCGGTGGTCTTGTGCGGGCTCGATCTCAATCCGTACGTGGACGCGCCTGCCGTCCGCCGGTTCGCGGAACGGCTTGGCGCGCCAGTTTTTGTCACGCCAAAGGCAAAAGGGATCTTCCCTGAAGATCACCGGCAATTTTTCGGCATCTGCAGCGGTCTCGCCGCCGACGCGGTCATCGTCGACTTCCTGGAGAGGTCAGATCTATTAGTTGGCGTCGGCTTCGAGCCGGTGGAGAGCGACAAAATCTGGCATCAGACGTTGAGGTTGGTGTCGATTGCGCCGACGACCATTGCGTCGGGCGCATTCAAACCTGCCCTCGAGCTCGTCGGCGATGTGACACATTCGCTCACCACGCTCGCCGCGCGGCAATTTGCGCGATCGGAATGGTCGGAAGACGACGAGCGGCGGTTCCGGTCAGACTTGGAAGTCAGACTAACAGGTCAGACTAAACAGTCAGACTTCAATGTGAGACTCCTTTCACCGCTGGCGGTGACGCGCTGCCTCCGCGACCTGTTTCCGCCCGAGACGATCGTGACGACGGACGTCGGGTCGATCAAGTTGCTCGTGTCGCAAGCGTGGCGATCGACGCTCCCGATGACGTTTCTCGAATCGAACGGGCTGTCGGCCATGGGCTATGGGTTGCCGGCGGCGATGGCCGCGAAACTGTCACGACCCGATCGGCCGGTGTTGTGCACGATCGGTGACGGCGGATTCTCAATGGTGTTCGCGGACCTGGAAACGTGCGTGCGCCGCAAGATCAACGTCATCACCGTCGTGTTCAACGACTGCGCGCTGAGCCTGATCGAGGCGGCGCAGGAAAAAAGGAAATACGAGAACTACGGCGTGCGGTACGGCAACGTGGACTTTGCCGCGGCGTCCGCCGCGCTCGGCGCATGGAGCCGTCGCGCGAACACGCTCGACGAACTCACGGCCGCGGTCAAAGAGGCGCAACGGATCGACCGTCCGGCTGTGATCGAAGTGCCGATCGATCCAACCGAGTACCGCTCGCACATCGCGCCGCTGCGGAAATAAAAAGGGCGGGTCCCAAAGGACCCGCCCGGACGTGTAGCGCAGGCCTTCAGGCCTGCTGCAGCCCTAAAGGGCTGCGCTACCGGAGCCTGCGCGACTACGCGACCGCGGTCGTCTTCACCGCGCTCTTGGCCGGGAAGATCTCCTTGAACGCCTTGGTGAAGCGGTCCATTTCGTCCGCCGTGCCCACCGAGACCCGCATGTGCGTCGTCATCGGCGGGAACGGGCGGCCGACCATGACCTTCCGCTGACGGAACTCTTCGATCACCGGCTGGATTTCGCGGCCGATGTGGACCATGAAGAAGTTCGTCTGTGACGGCCCGACGATCTCGTAGCCATGTTCCATCAGCTCCTTCGTCGTCTTCTCTCGGAGGTCGATGACCATTTTCTTGATCTTCGCCTGGCCGGCTTCGTCCTTCAGCGACGCGACGCCGCCCCACTTCACGAGCGCGTTGATGCTGCCCATGCTGTACGGCTGCATCTGCGCGATCATCTCTTTCGGCGCAACCGCATAACCGAGGCGCATGCCGGCGAGCGCGGCGATCTTCGAGAAGGTGCGCGCGATGATCACCGGACGGCCTTCGATGACGTACGGCAGCGACGTGGCGTAGTCGGGCGAATCAACGAAGTGGTGATACGCCTCGTCGATCAGGACCGGCATCCCCTTCGGGATTCCGTCGAGCAGCTGCTTCACTTCGCCCTTCGTCACGATCAACCCGGTCGGGTTGTTCGGATTGCACAGATACACGAGGCCGATTTCGCTGGCGCGCGTGTTCGCCGCCTTGATCATCGCGTCGATGTTCTGGCGATAGTCTTTGTTCAGCGGCAGCTTGATTGCGGTCGTCTTGATGCTCGTCGCGTGCTGATAGACGGATCCATACGACGGTTCGACGCCGAGCACTTTCTTGCCGCCCATCAGGTACGTCGTCCCGACGACGTCGAGGACTTCGCCCGAGCCGGCGGTCAAGAGGACGTTCTCCGGTTTGACGCCGTGATGCTTCGCGATCTCCGCGACGATGTTCCCGTCCGGATAGCCGTAGCGGTTCGAGTACTTCCACGCGTTCGTCATCGCGTGCATGACGTTCTCTGGCGGTCCCCAGCAGTTCTCGTTGCTGGAGAGATGCGCGTACGAATCCCAGTCATCCATCGGCGCGCGCGCGCCCGGACGCGGGGCGGCACCCCCACCTTGCTGGCGGTTCTGCGCGAAGACGTCAGGACCGGCGTTCAGATACCCAAGGGCGGCGGCGATTCCTCCGACGAACTGGCGGCGTGAAACACTCATAGTTCCTCCGGTTCCCGCAATTGTAGGGTTATTTCGTTCCCGCGGCCGGGCCTTTGTTTTCGTACCAGCGGATAGCGCCGCCGGCGCCGGTGCACACTAAATCCATGCGGCCATCGCGGTTGATGTCGGCGGCAACACAGCTGTTCATCGCTTTCGTGTCGTCGATGCGCTTGTAGGTCCAGGTGCCGTTGGCTGCATCGGCCGGCGCAAAGAACACATGGACGCCACCTGGCGCCGCACCCGGATTGCGCTGCGACGGCTGACTGTTGTCGTTCGCCACGATGTCATCGCGGCCGTCGCCGTTCAAGTCGGCGACGGCAATCTCGTGACCGCTCGTCACCTTGTCGTAGATCACGCGGCGAACCCAATCGTTCCCTTTTTGCGTGTAGACGACGACTTCGTTGCCGTGCCACGGCTCGACTGACGCGAAGAAGCGCTTGCCGTCCTGCTTGCCGACGCCGACGTCGCTCGCGCCGAGGCGCGGCGCCTTCTCGTCATGGCCTTTCGACAGCAGCGTCTTCTCGAACGTCATCGCATCGCCGCTTCCGGTCGGCCGATACAGCGCAATCCCCTCGAAGCTCGCGACAAGGAATTGATCGCGCTTCCCGTCGTCCCATTTCACCGGGCGCACGCGATGGATGATGCCGGGGATATCGGTCGTGACGACGTGACGTTTCCAATCCTTCGGGCTGTACCAGAACACCGACGCCTTGTCTTGATCGTAGGTCGGCGCGAGGCTCTTCTCGCCGATGAGCGGCGCGTTAAGCAGCTCCTTCTTGCCGTCGCCGTCGAGATCGAGCCACGCGACGTGGTGCGACGTCGGGAACTGATCGATCTTCTCGGTCTTCCACGGCTGCTTCGGATCGCCGTTCGCGTGCGCGAACCAGTTCAGGCCGGGACTGTTCGCCGCCTGCATCGCGAAGCCGCTCTGGAACGCGATCTCGGGGATGCCGTCGCCGTCGACGTCCGCCATCGCCTGGTTCACGATCTGCGGCGTGTCGCTGACGATCACGTGTCGTTCCCATCCGGGGTTCTCGTACCACGCAAGCTCGGGCACCGCCAGCGAGTTCGCGATGACGTCGATCTTGCCGTCCTTGTTGAAGTCGGCGACCGCGACCGCGTAACCGCCGCGGAAATTCGCGTCGATGTCGTGCGGCACGAAGTCGACGGGGCCAGCGGGACCCGCAGCCCGCGGCAGGGACGCAACAGCAGCAACGGCGGCAACGGTCGCGAAAAAGGCTTTCAGGTTCATGCGGCGGATTCTAGCAGGGTTCAAAAGGTTCAAAAGTTTCAAGAGGTTCAAGGGGTTCAAGAGGTTCAAAAGGTTCAGGAGGTTCAGGAGGTTCAGGAGGTTCAGGACGTTCGCCGAACCCTTTGAACCTTTTGAACCTTTTGAACCTTTTGAACCTTTTGAACCTCTTGAACCTTTTGAACCTCTTGACCTACTCCCCCGCCAAACGCCTCAGCGCGCTGCCGGTCACCCGCATCGTCGTCCACTCGTCCATCGGGACCGCGCCGAGCTTCTTGTAGAAGCCAATGGCCGGCTCGTTCCAGTCGAGGACGCACCACTCGAAGCGGCCGCAGTCGCGCTCGACGGCGATCTGCGCGAGGCGTTCGAGCAGCGCACGGCCGACACCGCGTCCGCGGAACTCGGGCTTCACGAAGAGGTCTTCGAGATACAGGCCGCGTTGCGCGAGGAAGGTCGAGTAGTTGTGGAAAAAGAGCGCGAAGCCGGCGGGCGTCCCGTCGACGCGCGCGATCAGGACTTCCGCTGCGCGACCGGAACCGAAGAGCGTCGCGCGCAGCTGCGCCTCGGTCGCGACGCATTGATCGCGCATCTTTTCGTACACGGCCAACGCCTGGATCATCTCGAGGATGACAGGCACGTCTCGTTCGGTGGCGATGGTGATCTCGGTCATTGGTTTGGTTTCATGAAGTCGATGCGCTCGCGACGGCCGCTCTTCTCGATCAGCCGTTCGAGCCGTCTGAATCGTGTCTCTTCCTTCTTCGCCGACATCACCCAGTGGGTGACGACCTTCCGGTACCCGGGCGGCTGCGCATCGAAGAAGGCCCGCGCGCGCTTTTTCGCGGCGAACGCTTTGTCGATCGCGGCATCGAACGTCATCGCCGGCTTCTCGAACGAGTAGATGCCGCTGCGCTCCGGGGAACGTGCTTCGAACGCGCGCATGCCGGGCCGCGCCATTCTCCCGGCTTTCATCAGCCGCGCGACGTGCGCGATGTTGACGTTGCTCCAGATGCTGCGCGCCTTCCGCGGCGTGAAACGGATCGTCCAGCGGTCGGCGTCCAGGTTCTTGCGCACGCCGTCGATCCAGCCGTACGCGAGCGCTTCGTCGAGTGCCTCCGCGTAGGTGATGCCGCGCTTCTTCGCGCCCTTCTTGTAGAAACCGAGGAGCAACTCGCTTTCGCGATCGTGATGCGTCGCGAGCCATGACCGGAATTCGCGGCCCGAGGCGAAGAATACCGGCTTCATGACAACGCTTTGCGCAGCATCATGATCTGGCCGCCGTGGTACGCGCTGTGCTCGACGACGCCGTGCAGCAAGTACCACGTCGCGTACTCGAGGCCGACGATCTTCTCGTCCAGTGCCGACTCCGAAAGCTGCCGCACGCGCACCGCGAGATCCCGATGGCTCTCGCGCATCCGGTGCAGCGCCGCCTCCCACTCCTGCGCGCTCGCATCAGGCACGGGTGGCCAATCGACGTCAGGCGGCGGATCGGCGGTCGCGCGACCGTCGAGACGCGCGCGAGCAATCTCGGCCCACGCCGCAATGTGCAACACCAGCTCCCAGATCGAGTGCGCGCCGGCAATCGGACGCGCCGCCGCCTGCTCGGCGGTGACACCAGTGAGGACGTAGTCCAACACCGGGCCGTGCCACTGCGGGCCGGTGATCGTGCGCTCGATGTGCTTCGCCAGCCGTTCGACGCGAGTCATAGACACTGTCATTGTCCGATAAACCCCGACGCCGTTGAAAACGTCTAACATCAGCACCATGAAGTACGCACTCCGGACGCTCTTCAAGACGCCATTCGTCACCATCGTCGCCGTCGCCTCCCTGGCGCTCGGCCTTGGCTCGACGGCGGCGATCTTCTCGCTGTTCAACCAGCTGCTGCTTCAGCCGCTGCCGGTTCCGGAGCCGGATCGGCTCGTCAACTTGTCCGCGCCGGGTCCGAAGCCCGGGTCGACATCCTGCAACCAACAAGGCGATTGCGACACGGTATTCAGCTACCCGATGTTCCGCGACCTCGAGCGCGACCAGACGGTCTTCACGGCGCTCGCGGCGCATCGGTTGTCGAGTGCGAACCTGTCCTACGGCGGTCAGACGATCAACGGCAGCCTGATGCTGGTGTCCGGCGGCTACTTCCCCGCCTTGGAGATCCAGCCCGCGCTCGGCCGTCTGATAGGCCCCGGCGACGACCGCGCGCCGGGCGAATCGCCGATCGTCGTCCTCAGCCACGCATTCTGGACGACGCACTTCGCGGCGAGCCCGAACGTGTTGAACCAGACGATGGTCGTCAACGGCCAGACGATGACGATCGTCGGCGTGGCGCCACGCGGCTTTTCGGGAACGTCGATTGGCGGCGAGGCCAAAGTCTTTGTCCCCATCACGCTGAACGATCCGGTCAACCCGTGGTCGAAGCGCATGGACAACCGGCGTACGTACTTCGTCTACCTGTTCGGCCGTCTCAAACCAAGTGTGACCATCGATCAAGTCTCCGCCAGCCTCGGCACGAAATACCGCGCGATCATCAACGACGTCGAGGCGCCGCTGCAGAAGGGCATGAGCGAGCAGACGATGGCGAAGTTCCGCGCCAAAGCGCTCGGCGTACAGCCGGGACGCCGCGGCCAGAGCAACATCGCCAGCAACGGCGGGCCGGCGCTGATGATGCTGCTCGGCGTGACCGCGTTCGTGCTGCTGATCGCCTGCGCGAACATCGCCAACCTGCTGCTCGCGCGGTCCGCGGCGCGAGCGGGCGAGATGGCCGTCCGGTTGTCGATCGGCGCCAGCCGCGGACAACTGATCCGCCAACTGCTGACCGAAGCGCTGATGCTGGCCGTGCTCGGCGGCGTCGCCGGCCTGGTCGTCGCACAGTGGACGCTCAATCTGATCGCCTCGCTGTTGCCGACGATCGCGGTCGACATGGTCAACTGGCGTATCGACGCAAAGACGATGCTGTTCGCCGGCGCGCTGACGATTGGCACCGGCATTCTCTTTGGATTGTTTCCGGCGCTGCACAGCACACGACCCGACCTCGCCACGGCGCTCAAAGGACAGTCAGGGCAGCCGTCCGGCGCACGGGCTGCGGCGCGATTCCGCACCTCGCTTGCGACGATGCAGATCGCGTTGTCGATGGCGCTGCTCGTCGCCGCCGGCCTGTTCACGAAGAGCCTCATGAACATCAGCCGGGTCGATCTCGGCGTCAAGGCAGACAACGTCGTGATGTTCACCGTGTCACCGGCGTTGAACGGTTACACCCCCGACCGTTCGCGGCAGTTCTTCGAGCAGGTCGAAGATCGCCTCGCCGCTCTGCCTGGAGTGACCGCCGTCAGTAACTCGCTGGTGGCGTTGGTCGCGGGCAACAACTGGGGGAATTCGGTGGCGGTCGAAGGTTTTCCGGCCGGACCGGATACGGACGTCGACTCGCGGTTCAACGAGATCGGACCCGGGTACTTCCGCTTGCTGGGCGTGCCGCTCATTGCCGGACGCGAGTTCACGCGCGCCGACACGTTCGGTGCGCCGAAGGTCGCCATCGTCAACGAAGCGTTCGCGAAGAAATTCAATCTCGGTCGCAATGCGGTCGGCAAGCGGATGTCGCAGAACAGCGGCCCGAATTCGAAGCTGGACATCGAGATCGTCGGCCTCGTGCAAAACGCGAAGTACAGCGAGGTCAAGCGCGACACGCCGCCGGTGTTCTTCATTCCGTATCGGCAGGAAGAAAAAGTCTTCGGCTTCACCACCTTCTACGTCCGCACGTCGACCGATCCTGACGCGTTCCTCGCGAACATTCCGAAGGTCGTCAGCGGTATCGATCCGAACCTGCCGGTCGAGGACCTGCGCACGCTGCCGGAGCAAGTCCGTCAGAACGTGTTTCTGGACCGCATGATCAGCGTGCTGTCCGCCGCGTTCGCGATGCTCGCGACGCTGCTGGCCGCGATCGGCCTCTATGGCGTGCTCGCGTACACCGTCTCGCAGCGCACGCGCGAGATTGGGCTGCGCATGGCGCTCGGCGCCGATGCGTCACGCGTCCGCTCGATGATCTTCCGGCAGGTCGCGGTGATGACGGCGATTGGCGGCGCGATCGGCCTCAGCGCGGCGGTCGGGGTCGGACGGCTCGCGCAGTCGCAGCTCTTTCAGTTGACGGGCTACGACCCCGCCGTGCTCGGCACCTCCGCCGTCGCGCTGACGCTCGTCGCCTTGGCGGCCGGCTTCATTCCGGCGCATCGGGCCGCGCAGGTGGATCCGATGCATGCGCTTCGCTACGAATGACTTACCGGCGGTTGTCGAATCCGGCAGCCGCTGTTCGTCTTAGCTGCGAAGGGAGAGAATGAGCCATGCCTCAATTCGCATTGATGTTGTACGACGACCCCACCCAGTGGCAGAAGCTGAGCCCCGAGGAGATGCAAAAAGCGATCGAAAAGTACCGTGCGTGGACGCAGATGCCGTTCACCAAGGGGAGCCAGCGGCTCGGCGCGGACGCGGGGAAAGTGATCCGATCGGTCAACGGCAAGGCGCGCGCGACCGACGGCCCGTACAGTGAGACGAAAGAAGTCCTCGGCGGCTTCTATCTGATCGAAGCCAAGGATTACGACGAGGCGATCACGCTGGCGCTCGATCACCCGCATGCGCAGTACGGGACGATCGAAGTGCGTCAGCTCTGGGGACAGTGAGCCGGACCGACGCCCTCGTCGATCATCTGTTCCGCCATCAGGCGGGCCGAATCGTGGCCCGCCTGACACGCGTCCTCGGTCCGTCGCACATCGCGCTCGTCGAAGAAACGGTGCAGGAGGCGCTCGTCCGCGCGCTGCAGTCGTGGCCCTACGACGGGGTGCCGGACAATCCCGCCGGCTGGCTGTACCGCGTCGCGCACAACCTCGCGATCGACGCAATCCGCCGCGACCGGTCGTTCGGTGACAAGACCGATGCGATCGTCGCCGAGATCGTACGCTCGTCGACCGGCAGCGCGCCGCTCTCGGCGCCGCGCGTCGACGATGTGCGCGATGAAGAACTGCAGATGATCTTCATGTGCTGCCATCCCGATCTGCCGAGGGATGCGAGCGTCGCGCTCAGCCTGAAGATCATCGGCGGCTTCAGCGTCCGCGAGATCGCGCGCGCGTTCCTGGCCGACGAGACGGCGATCGCCCAGCGTCTCGTCCGCGCGAAGCGGCAGATCCGCGATCGGCGCGTGACGCTCGATCTGCCGTCGGGATCGGAGCTGGCCTCGCGGCTCGATGCAGTCCTCGACGTGATTTACTTCCTGTTCAACGAAGGGTACGCGGCGCGCGAAGGCGCCGATTTGATCCGTCACGATCTCTGCGGCGAAGCGCTGCGGCTCGGCCGCCTGGTGGCGTCGGCGTCGCTCGCGACGCCGGCCGTCCACGCGCTGGTCGCGTTGATGGCGTTTCAGGCGGCGCGGCTGCCGGCGCGCGTCGACGCGGCGGGCGATCTGGTGCTGCTCGAAGATCAGGATCGCGCGCGATGGGACGACCGCTTGATTGCGATCGGCTTCGACCATTTCGATCGGTCCATGGCCGGCGCGACCGTCACCGAATACCACGTGCAGGCCGCGATCGCGGCGACGCACGCACGCGCGATCGATCCGCAGTCGCTCGACTGGGAGTTGATCCTGCAGCTCTACGATCAGTTGCTCGCGATCAATCCGTCGGCGATCGTCGCGCTGAATCGCGCCGTCGCGGTGGCGAAAGTGTGCGGGCCTGCGGCGGCGCTCGAAGCGATCGCGCCGCTCGAGCGCGATCGCAAACTGCGCGAGTATCACTTGCTGCTCGCGCTTCGCGGTCAGTTGCTGCTGCAACTGGGACGAGCCGAGGATGCCCTCGCAGCATTCGAAGGCGCGCTTGCGTGCGCTGGCACCGACCCCGAACGGCGATTCCTGAAGAAAAAGCTGGACGCTATTTCCGCATGTACTTCCAGTTCCGCGGCTTCCCCTCGGCGATCCACTCGATAGCGGTGGCCAGGCGCTTCTCCCGCGTCTCGTCGGTCTTGGCTTCGCCGATCCAGGTGATGTACTCGTTGCGCTGTCCCGTCGGAAACGCGTCGAACGCCTCCTGCGCTTTCCTGTTTGTCTTGAGCGCCGCCGCAAGGACGGGCGGCACCTTCAAGGGCGTCGCCGGTCCGCTCTTCTTTCGCATCGATACTTTGACGCCCTGATCGTTCAGCGCCATCGCTTTCTTGATGTAGCCGATCAGCGTTTTCTTCGGCGGCAGATCTTTGACGCTCGTGATCCGGCCGAAGTTGCCCATCGCGTCACGTTCACCCTGCGGTCCGAAGATCAACTTCGATTTCCACATCCCGAGCGTCGCGTGCTGCTTGAACGCGGCCATGCTGATGAACGGCCCCTTGTAATCGAACGACGGCATGCCCCACTTGATCGTTTCCTGCACGTCGGGGCACACCTCGTGGATCGTTTCCCGGATATGGGTCAATATCGGTTTTGCAAAGTCCTGCGATCGGGCGATATACGCGTCGACGCGTTTGTCTCGTGTGCTCATCGGGGCTCCACCGTTAGAAACTGCACTCGTGGCGGCATCGTCGGCGCGAGGGTGATCGACACCCGGATATTCCCGCGCTCGCATGTCATCGTCCAGCGGCCGCGCAATGCGTTCTCGACGTCGTCGAACGCCGCCGGTGCCGTGCACGCGCCCGCCTTTGCGCGCAGGTCGGCAATCGCCGCTCGCCGGCGATCCTTCGACTGATCGAGAAACAGATTCTCGGCGGCGATGCGATCGGCCAACGCGTCATCCCACCTGATGATCAGTTGCGAGACCGCGTCGCGCGCCTCGATCAGGGCGTTCGACGGCGCGACGGCGCGGGGCGCGATCCGGCCGTCAGCCGCCAGCGCGTCGAACACGTTCGTGATGACGCGTCCCCAGCCGGTATACGTCACGTTGCCGAACGCGATGACGGCCGCGCCGTAGTCCGGCAGCCACTGCATGATCGAACCGAAACCGGGCAGCCCGCCGGTGTGCGCGACGATGTATTTGAACTTGGGGGCTTGCGTGACGCGGAGACCGAACCCGTACCCGCCGCCCGCGAGCTGCGGACCAGGCCGCCACAACTGCTGCATCTCGCGCAACGAGGAGCGTTTGATCGGCGCGACCTCGGGACCGTCATGCGGCGGCCATGCCGACACGAAGACGCTGACGTACTTGCTGAGATCGTTGATGGACGTCAGCATCCCGCCCATCGAGCCGCCGGCGCCGTTCGGCAGCTGCCGTTCTTCCTTCCACGTGTCGTCTTCCCAGCGATATCCGTGCGCCAGCCGATCGGGCGGGACGGTGGACGGCTCGAGCGTCGTCGACGTCATGCCGAGCGGCTTCAGGATATTGCGCGTGACGTATTGCTCGTACGAGAGGCCGGATACGTTCGACACCACGCGACCGAGGATCATGAATCCGTAGTTCGAATATTCGTACGCGAGACCGGGCGCGTTCGAAAACGGAATGCCGCCCTTCAGCATCTTTGTCAGTTGATCATTGCTAATAGCCAACTGCTGATCGCCCCACGGATTGTCCTCGGGAAATCCTTCGGCATGCGACAGCAGGTGACGGACGGTGATCTTCGGCGAGTCGCTCGTCGGATATCTCAACGACGCGAGTTCGGGGACGTACTTCTCCGCCGGATCATCGAGCGCAAGCTTCCCCTCGTCCCGCAGCTTCAGAATCGACATCGCGGTGAAACTCTTCGTCATCGACGCGATGCGGAAGACCGTGTCCGCGTTCGGCGCCGTTTTCGTCGCCAGCTCCCGATAGCCGGTCGCGCCGGTGTGCACCAGCCTGCCGCCGACGATCACGCCCCAGGCGGCGCCCGGCACGTGATTCGCCGCGGCGAAGTCGGCGAACATCGTGTCGATATCGCCGAATCCAGCTTGCGCCCGAGGGGACTCGACACACAGGACACAAAGGACACACAGGGCACCGAGCAAAACGGGTTTGAGCGTCTTCACGTGCGGCATTATGATGCAGCACCATGAATCGTCGCCAATTCCTCGTGTCCGTGCCTGCGCTCGCCGCCGCGCCGAAGCTGTTCGCGCAGCCGAAGCCGCAGCTGAAGGTCCGCGGCTTCAATCACGTCACCGTGGTCGTGTCGGATCTGAAGCGATCCGTGGATTTCTATCAGGGTCTCTTCGGGCTCGCGAAGGAACGTCACAACCGCACGCTGGACGCGAGCCTGCGGATCGCGCCGGGCATCAATCTCGACCTGACAACGGATCGTCCAGACAAGACGCCCCGCATCGATCATTACTGCTTTGGCGTCGAGAACTTCAGCGTCGACCGCGTCGTCAGCACGCTCGCGCAACACGGCGTGACGAAGAGCGACGAGCGCGGCGCGATGAAGGTGCAGGTGAGCACGCGTGACGGCGCGCAGCTCGTCTACGCCGGCGATCCCGATGGCATTCAGTTCCAGTTACAGGATCCGAGTTACTGCGGCGGCACCGGTCCGCTCGGCAACCAATGCGGGATGCCCGAGGCGTCGCCGACGAAGGGTTTGATCGCGCTGAAAGGCTACAGCCACATCACCGTGTTCGCCGGCGACGCGGCCCGCGCGACGACCTTCTATCGTGACCTGTTTGGCGCGGGCATCCGTTCGTACCAGGGTCCGACCGCGCCGACCGTCGCGATCGGTCCATCCGTGGAATTCCTGATGCTCACCGGCGGCGGCGGCGGGCGAGCTGGTGCGGCTCCACGTCCGGCGAGCATCAATCACTTCTGTTTCAATCTCGAAGGCTTCAACGTCGAGGCGATCCAGAAGAAACTCGAGAGCTACGGCATCACGCCGCGCGGCGAAGGCGTCACCGGTCCGGTGGGACCGATGAAGCACTACATCAGCATGCGGATGGAAAACCGCGGCGGCGCCAAGGAAGGGACGCCGGAGCTGTACTTCACGGATCCGGATGGCATCCTCGTACAGCTCCAGGACGTCAGCTACTGCGGCGGCTCGGGATATCTCGGCAACAGTTGTCCGCCGGTCTAGGCCGGAATCGGCACGTCGATGCCGTGCTTCGCGGCGATCTCGACGATCTTGCCGAGCGCTTCGGGCTGCGGCGGCGCCGGACGCTTCGTGATGTCGGTCGCCTTCTGCCCCGCTTCGGCGATGAACTGTTCCACACCGGCGGGCGCCTGAATCACCAGCGCGCGCGCAAACTGTCCTCCACCCGCGCCGTGCGTGTGCACGCGACCCCGCGGCAGGTGCACGAACTCGCCGACGCCGGCCGAAAATGGTTTCCCGTCGACCGAGAAATCAAACGTGCCTTCGGTGATGTAGAAGCACTCGTCGGCGTGACGATGCAGGTGTGGCGGCGGCGGGACCGCGGGATCCTGATGGACTTCGGCGATCGACAGCGCGCCGTTCGTGTCGGCGCCGGTGACTTTGAACGTAAAGAGGCTCGTCAGGAGCCAGTATTGGGACATCCAACCCTCCGTCCCACTTACGGCTATGGCCCCGTGTACGGTTTTTTGGCGAGATAGCTGCGCCGCGCGCGGACCGTCATCGTGGCGTCGGCAACCTTGACCGTCAGCGTGTGCATCTTGCCGTCGAGATTCGTCGGCGTGAATCCGAGCGCGTACTGATGATGCAGTTCGTCGGCGACCTTCTTGAACGTCGACGCCATGTCCGACGTCTCCGTCAGCTCGAAGTACCCCCCGCCGGTCGCGGCCGCGATCTTCGGCAACCCGTCGTCGGGGTGATCGTCGAACGCACCGCGATTGCCGCCGCCGCGCCCGTACCCGCCGCCGCCGCCGCCGAATCCACCGCGGCGTCGGCCGCCCCCAAAGCCGCCACGCCCCGGCATCCCGCCGCCGAATCCGCCGCCACCGCCGTGCGCGTTCGGACCGTTCTGTCCCGCCAGCCCGATCGCGTAGACCATCACGTCTTCTTCTTCCGCGCGCTTCATGACGTCTTTCAACGAGCTGTTCATGTTACTCAGGTTACCCGGCTGATCGACGCCGTCGGTGAACACGAGGATGACGCGGCGTCCCTGCACGTGCAGCAGCGCGGTGATCCCGACGTTGATCGCGTTCCACAACGGCGTCGGTCCCTCTTCCTGAAGCTCGCTCTGCAGGATATGGTGCAGCTCGTCGTGATCCGACGTGAAGTCGCGCGGATCGATCTGGATGCGATTCGAGAAGCTGCCGATGCGCGCCTTGTCGGCCGGCAGCATGACATCGACGAACGATTCCGCCGCTTTCGCGACCAGCTCGAAGTTCGCGCGCATGCTGCCGCTCCGATCGAGCAGCATGACGACGGTGATCGGTTGGATGTCGTTGGCGAAGAGAGACAGGTCCTGGCGCTTGTTGTTGTCCTCTACCGTGAACTGATCGCGTCCGAGATCGGTGACAAGCCGCTGCTCGGCACTCGTAACGGTCGCATAAACGGCGACGGTCCGCGCGGCGGACGAGAACGTCGGCGGCTGTTGCGCCGAGGCAGGCCTGAAGGCCTGCGCTACGAGAGTCAGCGCACAGACCACAACTGCCGGCGCACGGAAGTAGCGCAGCCTTTTAGGGCTGCCGGCGGGCCAATGCATTCACGATCTCCCAGTTAAACCGCACGAACCGATGGAGCTCGCTTTCGAGGAGCCGTTCCTGATCGCTGTGAGATCCAAACCCTTTCGGTCCGTCTTCCATGTCCGTTGCAGGACCGATGCCGAAGCACTGGACGCCTTTCGCCCGCAGCTGCGCCATGTCGGTCGCGCCGGTGCTCATCGTCGGCAGAGTGACCGTGTTGTAGATTTTCGTGACGGCCGCTTCGACCGCCTTGAACGCCTCGGAATCGAGCTTGGCGACCGCCGTGCGCTCGCGCTCCCCCGCGTTGGGCGTGAAATGGACGTCCACTGACGGATCGTTCACGACCTTCTTCACCTGCTCGAGAAACGCCGCGGGATCCTCGTCCGGCAGCATGCGCACGTCGAGCGTCGCCTTCGCCTCCGACGGAATCACGTTCGACCGGTAGCCGCCCTGAAAAATGTTCGGCGACACGGACGTCCGCAGCATCGAGTCGTGACGCGGCTCGTTCTCGAGCAGCCAGTCATCCGCCGCGCGCTGGACGTTCGGATCCGGTGACAGGATGTCGCGATACATCTTCGCCTGGTCGGGCGGCGCGATGGATGCGAGACGACGGAAGTAGGTGCCGGTCGTTTCGTTCAACTTGATCTCGGGGTGCCATTCGCCGATCTTGCCGACCGCGGTGGCGAGGTGCACGATTGCGTTCGATTTCAGCGGGATCGATCCATGCCCCGAGATTCCGTGCGCGACCAATTCGATCCCGCGCGGAATCTTCTCCATCGTCTGCACCTCGGCGTACTGCGCCTGACCGCGTTCCCGCGTGACGTTGCCACCCTCGGCGAGGCAGTACTCCGCGTCGATGTCCGGAAAATGCTGCGCGATCATGTACTGAATGCCGATGCGCGAGTTGCCTTCTTCGCCCGCTTCGTTCAACAGGATCACGTCGCGGTCGAGCGGCACGTTCAGCCGCTTCAGCAGGAGCATCGTCATCAGGCCGGCGGTCGCGTTGTCCTTGTCGTCGATCGTGCCGCGGCTGTAGACGTAGCCTCCGTCGCGCGTCGCGCTGAACGGCGGGAATTTCCACTTCGCTGGATCGACCGGCACCGTGTCGGTGTGACCGAGGATCAGCAGCGGACGTTTCTTGCCGTTGCCCTTCAACCGCGAGACGACGTTCGGCCGCGCCGGATCCGAGGCATAGATCTGCGCCGGGATGCCGTTGTCGTCGAGCACTTTCTTGATGTACTCGGCGGCCCCTTTTTCGCTCGTAACGGTGTCAATCCGCAGCAGCGCCTGATAGTGGCGCATCGTTTCCTCTTCGACTTTCGACCAGTCCGGTGTCGCGGGCGATTGCAGCGCGACGAGGCCGAGGCTAACGAGCGCGAGCCAGCGCATTGACGATCTCCCAGTTAAGACGCACGAAACGATAGAGCTCGCTCTCGAGGATGCGCTCCTGATCGCTGTGCATGCCGAAACCCTTGGTTTGATCCTCGACGTCGATCGCGGATCCGATCCCGATGCACTCCTGCCCTTTGGCGCGCAGCGGCGCTTTGTCGGTCGCCCCCGTCTGCATGTTCGGCAGCGCCGGCACGTTGTAGATCTTCGTAATGCCAGCCTCGACCGCTTTGTACAGTTCCGAGTCGAGGCGTGCGGGCGGCGCCGGCGGGCGGCCGGGACCGTTGTTCGTGTAGTGGACGTCGACCGCGGGATCGTTGACGACCTTCTTCAGTGTCTCCAGGAACGCGGCACGGTCCTCGTCGGGGACCATGCGCACGTCGAGCGTCGCCTTCGCTTCAGATGGAATCACGTTCGACCGATAGCCGCCCTGAAAAATGTTCGGCGACACCGACGTCCGCAGCTTCGACGAATTCCGCGGCTCGTGTTCGAAGAGCCAATCGTCCGCGGCGCGCTGCACCTTCGGGTCCGGCGACAGGACATCGCGGTATGCCTTCGCCTGGTCGCCGGTCGAAATCTGCGACAGCTTGCGGAAGTACGTCGCGGTCGTCTCGTTCAACTTGATGTCCGGCCGCCACTCGCCGATCTTCCCGACCGCGGTTGCGAGGTGGACGATGGCGTTCGACTTCAGCGGAATGGATCCGTGTCCCGAGATACCGTGCGCGACGAGCTCGACGCCGCCCGGCACCTTTTCCGTCGTCTCGACCTCGACGTATTTCATCTTGCCGTTCTCGCGGATGCCGTCACCCGCTTCCGCGATGCAGTACTCGGCGTCGATGTCGGGATAGTGCTGCGCGATCATGTACTGAATGCCGATGCGCGAGTTGCCCTCCTCGCCCGCCTCGGCGAGGAAGATGACGTCGCGATCGAGCGGCACGTTGTACTGCTTCAACAGGAGCATCATCATCAAGCCGGCCGCGGCGTTGTCTTTGTCGTCGATCGTGCCGCGGCCGTAGATGTACCCGCCGTCGCGCGCGGCGCTGAATGGCCCGAACGGCTTCCATTTCGCGGGATCGATCGTGACCGTGTCGGTGTGGCCCATCAACAGCAGCGGACGCTTCTTGCCGTTGCCTTTGAGGCGCGCCACGACGTTCGGCCGATCGGGATCGCTCGCGTAGATCTGCGCCGGGATCCCGTGGTCGTCGAGCACCTTCTTGATGTACTCGGCCGCGGCTTTCTCTTTCGCCGACGTATCGATGCGCACGATCGCCGAAAAGTGTTCCAGTGTGTCGGCGTTCGCCTTCGTCCAGTCCACGTCCTGGGCGCCCAAACCGACGGACACGACGGCGGCAAACCCGAATGCGTAAAAGATTCGTTTAACCATAAGGATGATGGGCACAGCTTACGATACGACCGGGTATGACGCTACATCTTCGCGCGGTGCTCGCGGTCACGATTGCGGTCACCGTCGTCGCGGTGGCGGATGCCCAGCAACGCGGGTTGCGCGGGCGCATCGCGGCACGCCGCGGCGAGAAGAGTGCCACCGCCGTCGGCGCCCAGAGCGTCACGATCACCGTCCAGGGCATGTCCAGACGATATTTGCTTCACGCGCCCACCGCCGCGAGCGGCGCTGTCGTCCTGGCGTTTCACGGCGGCGGCGAGACACCGGAAAACCAGGAAGAGATCAGCAACTTCGACGCGCTGAGCGATCGCGATCGCTTCATCGTCGCGTATCCGGAAGGTGTCGGTAAGTCGTGGAACGACGGACGCGGGACGACGACGGCGGAAAAGGACGGGGTCGATGACGTCGCGTTCGCGAAGGCGATCGTCGCGGACATCGCGAAGAGCCACACCGTGGATCGAGCGCGCGTCTACGCGACGGGGCCGTCGAACGGCGGCATCTTCGTCAACCGCCTCGCGTGCGATGCGGCCGATACGTTTGCGGCCGTCGCACCCGTCATCGGTACGATCGGGACGACCTACGTGCCGAAGTGCCATCCGTCGACGAGCGTCGCGGTTGTCGGCGTCCAGGGCGTCGCGGATCCTGTCGTGCCCTTCAACGGCGGCGAAGTCGGCGGGACGTTGAAAGGATCCGCCGCCGGCGGCAATGTCGAGAGCAGCCGCGCAACGCAGGAATTCTGGCGATCGCAGAACGGCTGCGGCGCAACGGTGACGTCAACGGCGCTGCCGGTGCGGGTGCAAGACGGCACGTCAGTGACGAAGCGCGTTTACTCCGGCTGCCGCAGCGAGGCGAGCGTGGTGTGGTACGAGATTGAAGGTGGAGGCCATCGCTGGCCTCCGCATCACGCGGACGGGATCAAAGAAGCGATGGCCAAGCGCACGCTTGGCGCGTCATCGCAAAATATCGATGCCTCGGACGTTATCTGGAACTTCTTCAGCCAGCACCATCGATAGAACCTGTATTGCGGATTGAGGAATGAGGATGGCGGATTTATTCGACGATTAATCCGCAATTCTCAATCCGCATCCGCAGCACGCCTATTTCTTCCCGTTATAGTCCGCGTCGCTGACGGCCTCGTACCACTTCGAACCGCCGCCGAATCCGATATTGATCTGGATGAGCTCCTCATTCGGGGCGGCGCCATGCCAGTGGACGACGTTCGGACCGGTGTAGTCGCTCTCACCTGGGCCAAGTTCCTTCATCTGCTGACCGCGTTTCGCGGTCCGCATGTGCCCTTTTTCGACGAACAACAGTTGCCCGTTGTCGTGGCTATGCCAGTAGCTGCGTGCGCCAGCTTCGAAGCTGCGGCGCGCGGCGCTGAGATCTTTGCCGTCCATCGGCGTCGACTTGCCCGTGAACTGCGGTGTCGTGCCTGGCTGCTGCGCGAGCGCGGATGCGAAGGCGACTGCTACGAGCCCAGCCGCAACAAAGATGCGTTTCATAAGGCCTCCAGCCTCTAGCCTCTATTTGATCGCCGAAAAGTCGAGAGCGTCCATGAAGGTCGATTCGACTTTGCTGACGATGCGGCCGTTGACCTGGGATTCGGTGTTCACCTTCTGCCATTCGGGATCCGCCTGAAACTCGGTCCAGTTCTTCTTCGCCTCGTCTCGGCTCGGGTGCGCGAGGATGTAGATCAAGGTGTTCTGCGAGTCGGGCGCGTCCGCCGGCACCCAATACCCGATGCTCGTCATGTGATGTTTGTTGAAAATGCGGATCGTGTGGTTGCGAAAGCGCGCCTCGAGTTCGCCCAGCTTCCCTTCCGGCGCCGTATATTTCCGCAGCTCGAACACACGGTGATCTTGCGCCTGCAGGCGTCCGACAAACATGCCGGCCAGAAACAAGCAACAACCACAGAACGCACAGAATGCACGAAACCAGTTTCGTTCTGTGAGTTCTGTGTGTTCCGTGGTTGGGTGATCGCTACGACACCGCGTGTTCAGTGACATCGGCATGCTCCTTCAGAAATGACAACACCGCATCAAGCGACGCGTCGAACGCATCGGTGGTGAAGATGTGGCTGGCGCGCGGCAGCATCACGAGCCGCGCGTTCGGAATCGCGCGCGCGATGGTACGGCCGTTCTCCGGCGGCACGAGCTCGTCGGTCTCGCCGTGGATCACCAGCGTGGGCGCGACAATTGACGGCAGGCGTGACAGCGCGCCGCCCCACGCGCGGATGCCGGCGAGCTGCGCGAAATAGCCGTCGGCCGTCACCGGCTGGCTCAGGCGGCGCGCGAAATCCTCGGCGATCCGCTCGCGCGGCGTCGACGCGTCGTAAATATAGCGCGCCATCGCCCACATCGCCTGCTCGCGGGTCATCGTCGTCCGCGCCCCCAGGGCGGCAATGACTTCCTTCCTGGCGGGCACCGCGTCACGACCGCCGGGCGCGGTGCATCCGAGAATCAATGACCGCACACGGGACGGATACTGCAGAGCAAATTCCTGCGCGATCATCCCGCCCATCGAGATCCCGAATACGTGCGCGCGTTCGACGCGAGCGGCGTCGAGCACAGCCGCCGCGTCCGCCGCCATCTCGACGATCGAGTACGGACCAGGAGGTGTGCCGCTGCGGCCCGTGCCGCGATTGTCGAACAGGATCGTCCGATATCGTTTCGCGAGTTCCGGTCCGATCCTGCTCCAGCCTTCGAGCGTGACGCCGAGGCCCATGATCAACAGCAGGGGCTCGCCGTCCCCGCGCGTCTCCCAGTACAACGTCACGCCGCCGCTGTCGGTGTCGGGCATGTGCGGCACAGTCTACACTGGGGCCATGCCGCCATTCTCACGTATCGCCACAGCTGCGGCGATCGTCCTTGTCGCGACTCGCGCCGAGGCGCAGCACGTCACCATTCCCTTTCTCGCCAACGCGCCACAGCGTGGCACGATCGAGTTCGAAGGCGGCGAATGCGATCCCGATCGCACCGGTGAGACGCTCACCTGCACGTTTCAGCAGGTGTTCCTGACGACCGACAACGCGCCGCCGAACACCTGCATGATCACGACGCACGCCTACGACCGCGTCTTTCGCAAGGACACGCCGACGCGATATGTCAGCAGTGTCGGCCCGGAAGGCGTTTGCGGCGTCGTGGACGTCGCCACGCTGGAGGATGGCGGCGGCGTGCGGTGGACGTTGACGCTGAAGAAAACCGCACTCCGCAAAGATGCCGCGGCACACTGCCCCTCCGCGGACGAAACCGAAGTCCTCAGTTGGCAAGACGTCAGACGCCCACTCCCGTGCCTGTACGTGCAGCCCGGCGGATTAGCACGGTGAATTAGACGCCGTGTCCGTATCCCGGCTCTTCCTCGGGTTCCGGGGCGGTCGGCGGCGGTTGACTGGGTCGTGTTTCCATTCGCGGTTCCATCGTTCTCTCCAAAAAGCAAAAGGGCCATCACTCTCGCGAGTGATGGCCCTTGTCTGACGCTTGGTTGTGGCGGCTACATCACTCTCTGCAGGTCGGCACACAAATGCCGACCGGAATAAGGACGAGGCTAAGCAGCGAGAGTGAAACGGCGGCCGAACGCATTGGAAGCCATAATGGTAGCACAGCGTGCGCGTCACCGACTATCTCGCGCGAATCGGCATCGCTCCGCCTGTCGGCGCGACACTCGATACGCTGCGACGGATCCATCTCGCGCATCGAGAGACGTTTCTCTTCGAGAACCTCACGATTCAGAACGGCGGCGCGATCAGCGTTGACGTGGCCGACCTCGAGCGCAAGTTCCTGGATGAGGGTCGCGGTGGCTACTGCTTCGAGCACAACACCCTCTTCAAAGCGGCGTTGACCGACCTCGGCTTCGCACCGATCACGCTGCTCGGGCGCGTTCGCCGTGGTCCCCCAGAGCGATGGTGCCGCACGCACATGGTGCTTAGGGTGCCTGGGGTGCCTAGGGTGCCTAACGTGCCTGGGGTGCCTGACGTGCCTGGAGTGCCTGGAGTGCCTGGAGTGCCTGGGGTGCTTGACGTGCTCGCGGATGTCGGGTTCGGCGGACTCGGCCTCCTCGAGCCGATCGAGATGCGCGACGGCGCAACGGCGGCGCAAGGCGGGATCACATACACCCTGCGACGAGACGATCCCCTCTGGGTGTTATCGATGCGCGACGCGGACGGCAACGCGATGGATCTGTACGAGTTCACCGACGATCCGCAGACGCCGTGGGACATCGTCGTCGCGAACCATTTCACGTCTACACATCCGGAGTCGGTGTTCAGGAAGACGCTGACGATCCAAAAGGCGTCACGTGACGAGCGAGTGATCCTCCGCGGTGACGTGCTCACGCGGTATGTGGACGGACACATGATGGAAACGTCGCTCGATCCAGCAGGCGTCTCGGCCGCGGTCAGTACTCGTCTCGAAAGTCGACGACGTACCGCAGCGGCTGGCCGTTGACGAAGCGTCGATAGTTGTCGATGAAGATTGGCGCGATCAACTCTGGAAAACTCAGTGCAGCCGTGTGAGACGTGATCAGCACGTTTGGCAGCGTCCAGAACACGTGGTCGGGCGGCAGCGGCTCCTGATGAAACACGTCGAGCACGGCACCCGCGATTCGCTTCGCGCGCAACGCCGCCGCCAGGGCGTCTTCGTCGACCGTCGATCCGCGTCCCGGGTTGATGAACACGGCATGTGGCGGCAGCGCAGCGAGCAGATCGGCATCGACAAGATGACGGGTCTTCGCGGTGTTCGGCATCACGGCGACGAGGTAATCGAGATCGCGGGCAAAGGCGCCACGATCGTCACCGTGAAAATACTCGTCCACATCAGCCGATGTTTCGCTCGCGCGGGTGAACCCTTTGACGCGCATGCCGAAATGCTTCGCGGTGCGCGCGATCGCGGCGCCGATCGTGCCGACGCCGAGTAACCCGATCGTTTTGCCGGGCAGCATCCCCGGCGGCGCCGGATCCCATCGCCGTTCCTGCTGCGCGCGGAACTTCTCGATCAGATGTCGCTCGTGCGCGAGAACGTAGGCAAACACGTACTCCGACATCTGCGGACCGAACACGCCACGCGCGTTGGTCAGCACGTAATCCCGGCGCCGTGTCGGGTCGAGCAGCGGCTCGACGCCCGCCCACGTGGACTGCACCCACCTGACGCCGCGGAGCCGGTCAATGTCGGGCGCAATCAGGGACGGTTCGCCGAACGCGATGTCCGCGATGGCGGCGTCGGTGGTGATGTCGAGGTCCGGGAGCCGTGCGTCGCCGATCAACCGGCGATATGTGTCGGCGAACTTCGAGGCAATCAGCAGTCGACTCACGGCTTGGGCGTGATCGAGGCGTGGAACGCGACGACCTTCCATTCGCCGTCGAGCCGCGCGTAGGTCTTCGTGAACAGCCAGTCGTCTCCAAACGTCCTGCCGTCGTTGACTCGCGACCGGCGAATGCGTCCGGTGACGATCGCCGAATCGCCGTTCACGTGCATCTGCAGATCGGACGACTCGTAGCTATCGAACTTCATGCGCCCGGTGCGCAACAAGTCGATCGACGACTTGCCGAGCCGCTGCATCTCGGGAACGGTGATGACGATGTCGTCCGCGAACAGCGTGTCGAGCGCGGCCGCATCGCTCTGCCGCTGCGCTTCGTTCCACACGCGTTCGAGCCGCGTCAGTTCGGCAACGGTGGCGGCGTCGGGCGGCAGCAGCAGGATGGCGAGCAACGCGACCATCACGTCAGTACTCCTGAAACATGCGCGCGATCGCTTTACGGTCGCGCGTCTTCGTCAGCGCGAGCATCAGCAGCACGCGCGCCTTCTGCGGATTGAGGTTGTCCGCCGGGATCATGCCGAGGTCGTCGTAAGGGGCATTCGAGACGACGCGACCGTTGCCGACGCGGGCCGATCGCACCATGACGGGCCGCGTGGCCTCCGGCATCGCCGCAATCGTCTTCGCCGCGTTGCGCTCGACGGTCGAGAGGAGGCCGGCGCCCGTGCCGGCAAAGACAATCCCTTTGACGCCGGCAGCAGCCAGTGCGTCGATGACGGCGGTGCCCGCACCCGCGTACGAATACGCGATCTCGACCTGTGGCAGCGCCGCGACCGTCGTCACGTCGAACTCGGACCGCGTCGTGTGCCGCTTCGTCGACGATCGATAGAAGCTCACCTGGTCGCCGTCGACGTATCCAAGGATCCCGAGTTCGGGCGCGCGGAATGTCTCGACGCGATAGGTGTTCGTCTTCGTCACATCGCGCGCCGCGTTGATCTCGTCGTTGAGCACGACGAGCGCGCCCTTGCCGCGCGCGTCCGGCGCGATCGCCGTCCGCACGCCGTTGAGCAGGTTGATCGGTCCGTCGGCGCTGATGGCCGTCGACGGACGCATCGATCCGACGAGCACGACCGGCTTGTCGTGCTTGACCGTCAGATTCAGGAAGTAGGCCGTCTCCTCGAGCGTGTTGGTGCCGTGCGTGATGACCACGCCGGCCGCCGTTGGATCTTGGGTGAAGATTGCATTGATTCGTTTCGCCAGCGTCAACCAGATGGCCGGCGTGATGTCGGTGCTGGAAACGTTCGCGATCTGTTCGACTTTGACGTCCGCAACCTGCCTGATCTCGGGCACGCCCGCGACCAGCTGTTCCCCCAGGACGGATCCCGATCGGTAATCGGTCAGGTTGGTCGACGTGTCGCCGCGACCCGAAATCGTGCCTCCGGTCGAGAGCACGTACACCAGCGGCTTCACGGACACGCCCTGCAGCAGCACGAGGGCGATCGCGGCCGCGCCAACGCGCATCATCGGACGTACCCGTGCGCGGCCATGCGCTTGCCGCTCATCGCATACGCCGCCGCGGGCAGGTCATGCACGCCCGTCGCATCGATCCATGCGTTGTAGAAGCGAAAGAGCGCGCACACGGTGATCGCGTCGTAAATCGCTTCCTCGGCCCATCCGTTTGCTTTCAGCCCGTCGACGTCCTGACGGGCGATCGCGTTCGAGCGCGCGTTCATCTTCTCGATGAACGCGAACAGCGCTTTGTGCCGATCGTCGATCGGCGCCGTTCGGAAGTTCTCGAGCACCGCGTCGACCAGCGCGCGATCGTTCAGCAATTCCGCCGCGACCGCGGCGTGCGAGCCGATTCAAAACGGACAGTCGTTGCGGCGCGACGTGAACGCGGCGATCAGTTCGCGGATGCCGGGCGGCAGCGGTGACGGCCCGCGCATGACGCCCTGCGTGAACGCCGCGAGATGATCCGTTCGATCGGGTTTGTAGGCGAACAGATGCCAGATTTGCGGGATCGGCAGCTGCGCCTCACGCAACTGGCGAATCGCCGCCGACCAAGCGCTGTCGCCCTCATGACGCTCGATCTCGGGCAGGAACATCTGCTCCATTACCGTTGACTGCTGCGGCGTGAGGTCGCGGTCATCGCCGGCGTTTGCACCGGCTGCGGTACCGTCAACGTCAGGTTGTAACGCGCGAGCGCGGCGCTGACCGTCGACGCGCGCGCGATGAGCGCGTTCAAATCCGCGATCGCTTTCGGCGTCTGCGATTTCGCTTCCGTGTATGCACGCGTCGTTTGTTCGGTGACCGGCATGCCGCCCATCAGGCCGTTCTTCGCCTGGCCGATGCGTCCGGCGACGCTCGGGTTATCGCCGCCGCGCCCGCCGCCGCCGCGTCCCTGCGGCGTCGCGAACTTCGGTGCCAGCGCTGTCAGATCCTTGTTCAGCGACTCGAACTGCGATTTCACGTCAGTCGGCAGATCGTTGCGGTCGGCGACCGTCTTCGCGAGATCGGTCATCTGGCGCGACAGCGACTGCTGCGCCGTCTGCGCGTCCGTGACGCGCTTCTGCAGCTCGTGCATCTCGATCGCCATGTCGAACATCCGCTTCTTCTCGAGCGACGTCAGCGCGACTTCGGGATCGTCGACGACCTTCAGCGACTTGGTGTCCACGGTCTTGCCGTCGACCACGAGCGAGACGGTGTAGGTCCCCGCGAGGACCCACGGTCCGCCGGTCTGTCCGCCTCCGAAGAACCCACCGCCGCCGCCTGTTTGCGACGGCACGTCGCATCCGGCCCCGAAGGGAGATTGCGGATTGCGGGTTTCGGATTGCGGACTCGAATCCGCATTCCGCGTTCCGCGATCCGCAGTACCACGAGCCGCGTTCGGCGGCTGCGGGACTGGTTGCACGCGCAAATCCCAGCACGCCGACTGGATGCCCGGCTTGTTGCGATCCGCCAGGACCGGCCCGCCGATCTCGCGGACCTCATGTCCAGTGGCGTCGGCGATCTTCAATTTCACTTCGCCGACCGGCTTCTTGTTCACCCATGAGATGACCGCCGACTGCGGCGGATTCTCGCCGAAGAACGTGTGATCGCCCCAGAACTCGTAATTACGATCGCGCCCGGGACGACGGTACATCGCCGACGTCATCGAGAACAGCTTCGCGTCACCGGCGGCCTGCTGCGCCGCCGCGTACTCCTGGATCGGTTCGAGGTGATCGAGGATCCAGATCGCGCGGCCGTGCGTCGCGAGGACCATCGCGTTGTCGCGCGGATGGATCGTGATTTCGTCGATGCGCACCCACGGCAGGTTCGCGCGAATCCGCTGCCAGCTCTTCGCACGATCGATCGACACGAACAATCCGGTCTCGGTGCCGATGTACAGCACATTCTGGTTGCGGGGATCCTCCGTCAACGTCTTCACGACATCGTCTTTCAAATTCGCCGAGGCCGATTCCCACGTCATGCCGGAGTCGTGGCTGACGTAGATGTAAGTCTTGAAGTCATTTTGACGATGACCGTCGAACGTCGCATAGACCGTCGCCTCGTCGAAGCGTGACGGGACGACTTCGGACACCCAGATGCCTTTCGGCAATCCAGGAACCTTGTCCATCACGTCGACCCACGACCGTCCCGTATCGTGCGACACCTGCAGGTGACCGTCGTCTGTGCCCGCATACAACAGGCCCGGCCGCTTCGCCGATTCCGCGAACGAGACGATCGTCGGCCACGCCTGGATGCCGTCGTTTTTCGCGATCGTGACGTCGGTCCCCTTCACGCCCATCGTGACGACATCATCGCGATTGCCGTTGCCCGTGAGATCCGGGCTGACGCCTTCCCAATTCAGCCCGTGGTTCGACGAGCGGAAGATCTTGTTGCCGACGGCGTAGATCACTTTCGGATCATGCGGCGAGATCGCCATCGGCGTGTCCCAGTTCCACCGCAGCGCGGGTTCACCGGGCAGCGCCTGCGGCCGAATCGATTCCGTTTCGCCCGTGACGCGATCGATGCGGACCATGTTCCCATCCTGCGATTCGCTGTACGCGATCCGCGGATCGACCGGATCCTGCAGCGCTTCGAATCCATCACCGCCCTGCATCGTCTGCCAGTGATAGTTCGCGATGCCGGCGGCGCCGCGGACCGCGCTCGGGCCGCACCACACGTAGTTGTCCTGCATGCCACCGCAGATGTTGTACGGCGTCGCGTTGTCGACGCTGACGTGATAAAAGAGGCCGATCGGCAGGTTCTGGAAGAAATTCCAGGTCTTCGTTTGATCGTAGGTGACCGCGAGGCCGCCGTCGTTGCCGATCAGGACGTGCTGCGAGTTGGCCGGATCCCACCAGATCGCGTGCACGTCGTCGTGGATCGTTTGCGTCGCGTTCAGCGTGACCGTCTTGCCGCCGTCGGTGGAGTGATGCAGTTTGACGCCCGCGTAGATGATCGTGTCGGGATCGTTCGGATCGATCCGGATCTGGCTGAAGTACATCGGGCGCGGATTTTCGTCGTTGACCTTGTGCCAGTGGGCGCCGGCGTCATCCGATCGGTAGAGACCCATGGCGAGATCCGGCGTCACCTTGGTCGCTGTCGTCGCACCGCGGCCCTGCGGCGTTTCGTCGGGCGTCGACGCGGCACCGCGTCCGCGGAGCGCGGCCGGATCGGGCCCTTCGATGATGGCGTAGAGAATGTTCGAGCGGCGGCGATAGACGTCGAGACCGATGCGGCCGAGCGGACCGTCCGGGAGCCCATTGCCCTTCAACCGCGTCCACGTCTCGCCGCCGTCGGTCGACTTCCAGATGCCGCTGCCGGGACCGCCGCCGTTCATGCAGCACGCGCTTCGCCGACGCTGGTACGTTGACGCGTAGAGCACCTGATTGTTCGTCGCGTCCATAACAAGGTCGTTCGCCCCTGTGTCCTCGTCCACGAACAACACGCGCTTCCACGTCTTGCCGCCGTCGGTCGTCTTGTAGACGCCGCGTTCGCCGCCCGGTCCCCACAGACTGCCGGTGGCGGCGACGAACACCACGTCGTTGTTGCGCGGATCGATGACGATGCGGTTGATGTACAGCGACGTCTTCAGACCCATGTTGGTGTAGTGCTTGCCACCATCGATCGACTTGTAGACGCCGTCGCCCCAGCCCGTGCTCTGGCGGTTGTTCGATTCGCCGGTGCCCACCCAGACGAGATCGGGATTGCTCTGCGACACGGTCACGTCGCCGATCGAGAGCTGTCCTTGATCCTGGAGTTGCGCCTCGAATGTCGTGCCGCCGTTGGTCGTTTTCCACACGCCGCCATGCGCGGCGCCGACGAAAAAGATCGCCGGGTTGGCCTCGTATACGGCGAGATCGGCAATGCGTCCCGACATCGACGCCGGGCCGATCGACCGGAAATGCAGCGAGTCGAATGGACCCGCGGATGACTGACCGAGGATCAACTGGACACCGAAGGCAGCAAACAGCACCACAACCAGTGCGGAGAAGCGATATCTCATGTAAGACTCCAGGGACGTGTCACGCCGAAGCGCGGGAACGCGCGTAGGCGGATTCTACCAGCGCCGAGCCGGTTCGGCGCCGACGCAGCCTGCGCGTCCGGGAACGAGGTCGCGCCGCGACGTGAGGCGGAGATCGACGACGGCGACGCGGCTGTCGTCGCCGAAACCGCGGAAAGCCACGATTCGGCCCCGCTCGATCAACGTCGTCAACAGCAAGTCGTCGAATCCGTTCGGGACGTCGTCGAATCGAAATCCCAGGTACACGAGCGCCCGCGTGGCGCCGCTCAACTGATCGTGCAGCGCGTCGCCGCACCCGCTTTCGCGGTACCCGACCTCGACGATCCGCCGATCGCCGGCGTACCACCAGATCGCCGGCAGGGCGAGATGCGTCGTCACCCACACATCGCCCGGCTGCTCGTGTGCAGCCAGCCATCGCACCGATGCGCGATCGTCCAGCCGGTGATGTGACGCTGCCGGACGCGCACGCAGATCGTCCAGGCCGACGTATGCCACATCCGCGGCAAAGAGGATCGCGATCACCGTGCTGGCGTAGCGCAGACCTCCAGGCCGGCCCACGTCTGCCAGCATCGCGACGCCGACGAACAATGCCGGCACGATCCACAAGACGAGGCGCTCGAAGAACGGCAGCACGTGTGCGGTCGCGAGCGCGAAGGATGAGAGAAGGACAAGCGCGAACGACACCGCAAGCAATCTGCGACGACCGGTTGCCGCGACGAATCCTGCAACGGCCGCGATCCACAGCGCCACACCGATGCGAGTGCCACCGGGCTTGACGGCGATCGCGGCGAGGCGCGGCGCAAACCACGTGATGATGGCGATCGGCCCTGTGTGCGTCGGTGGGAATTGCAACTGCCAGTACGTCTGCAGGTACGTGCTCGCCTGCGCCGGTCGAAGAGCGACGACGTAGTGAATTCCGAAGAGTACGAGAAACAGCAGTCCAGGCACTGCCGCGCGAAACGCAGCACGCAGGCCGCGTCTCCGCCAGACCGACACGACGATCAACGCCGCGCAGCCGGGCGCGACGAACGTTGCGCCGTTGGCGACGAATTGCGCGACGGCCGCAACCGTCCACCAGATCACAACGCGGTCGGTTTCGATCGCCCAGACCGCCAGCGCCGGCAGCCACAATCCGAGACACACGTCGGCCGAGTACGGCTTGAACTCGACGTACGAATACGTCACCCATTGGCCGACGCCGGTCATCAACACGAGCAGCGACGTGCCGAGCGGCGCGAGCCACCGGCGACCGATCCACAGCGCGATCGCCATCGACGCGAGGCCGAAGATCATCGGCACCGCGCGGAGCGCGCGCTCGCCGGACCCGAACATGTCGAGGACCAGCCGCTGCAGCGCCAGCCATCCGTACGGCGCAGTCTGGCCGAGTGAAAGCGCACCGGCCAGTTGCGGGAGCCCGCGCTCGCGCAGGTTGATCGCGAGCATCTCCTCGTCGAGCCACAGCGGCCGGGCGACCGCCCACTGATACACGACGAGTGACGCCGCGGCGGCCGCGGTAAGAGAAGGGATAACGCGCGCCATCGTTGTGGAAATTCCTTTCACGTGGCGATCGACAGGCGACACGTCGAGTCGCATCGGCGGATCTGCGGCAGTGCCCGTGCACAACTGATCGGTGCGCGCATGGTCGCGCTGGAGGGAGAACGCATGAACCTAAGGCTGCATCAATCGGCGCGGGTAGGCCTCGGGGTTATCGCCAGCTTCGCGATAGCGACCGTGGCGACCGCGTGGATCGGCCACGAACGGTCGCCGTCGCTGTGCACCGACTGCGATCTGACGGCGCATCCACCGCCTATCATCGCACCACCTGCGACCGACACCCGTTCACAGTTCCCTGTCGCGTCGTCATACGCGAGCCGCGTTGCGGCGAGTGCCGTTCCCGTCGTAGCTGAACTGGCGGCGCCGGTTGGCACGGCGTCGATCGGCTTGGCGCCTCACGACACTCGCGACACGGCCGACATCGGTCGTGCGCGGGACGTCCGGTTTGCGCCGGCACGTCTGCAGGGAGCCTCGGCCGCGCACGCGGGCGGCGGCGTGGGCGGCGCAGCCACGCACATCGGCGGCAGTGGCGGCGGCGGGATGGGCGCGTCGGGCGCGAGGTCGCTGGCCACGAACCACGTCAGCAGTCACAGTCCAGCGCATGCGGCCTCGTCGCACAACAACACGGCGCATCCGAGCGCTGCACACGCAGGCGGCGGACACTCGGCCGTTGCCGCTGGTGTCGTCACGCCCGCAGCAGTCACGACCGTCGCCGCGGCGATGACGGCGACGACGCCGGCGGCGATCGTCAGTCCGGTGTTCTCGCAGGATACGGTCGCGCCGTCGCAGGTCGCGTTCGCGCGGTCGACGGCCGGATCGATCGCGGGCGGCGGCGGCCTCGCGTCGATCGGCGGCGGCGGGTCGCTCTCCGCCACGCCGGAGCCGGGCACGTTGATCCTGATGTTGACAGGCACGCTCGGAATCTTCAGATGGCGACGCTCCGCACGTTGATTCGCAATCGGTGGCGCTGGGTGGTGGCCATCATTGGCCTCGCAGCCATCGCTGCCGTCACGCTTCGTCGTGGACCACACACCGCGCGCGAGTTTCTCGCGCGCGGTGACGATGCGATCCGCCGCGGTCACACCGCCGCGGCGATCCTCGACTACCGGAACGCCGTCCGCCTGGCGCCGAACGACGTCACATCCCACCGCAAGCTGGCGGACGCGTACATGGCGACCGACGATCTGCGTCACGCGTACGAGGAGTACACGCGCATCACTGATCTCGCGCCGGCTGATCTCGACGCACGTGTCGCCGCCGGTCGAGTCCTGCTCGCGACCGGGGATGTGGCCGGCGCACGCGACCGTGCGCGCGACGTGCTCGCGCGGCAGCCGACGCACCGCAGCGCGGTGCTGCTCGCCGACATCACCGATGGCCGGCTGCGGATCGCCAGCGGCGATCCCACCGGCGCCGCCGACGAATTCCGCCAGGCCATCCGTCTGGCGCCGACCGAGGCCGAGCCGCATGTGTTGCTCGGCGAGGTGCTCGTCGCGGGGGGCGACGCGGACGCAGGATTGACCGAACTGCTGCACGCGCTGAGGCTCGCACCCGACGACGAACTCGCCAACCGCGCGATGGGTTGGTATTACGTCACGACCGATCGGCGCCGTGAGGCGGAGCCGTACTTCCGCCGCGCAGCGAGCGGAGCGGTCGATCGCTATCATTCGGGGCTTGCGCTGGCGGATTATCTGCTCGCCGAGCGGCGGACCGACGAAGCGCGTCATGTGCTCGAGCACATGACGGGGCGCGATGCGGCGGCGGCCGACGTGCGGCTGTCGGCACTCACCTCGCGTTGGGCAGACATGAAGACGACTCCGTAAGCCGCCTATAATCGGCGGCATGAAATCTGCGCTGCTGATCGCGATGGCCGCCGGCGCGTTCGCGCCGACGGCCGCTTTCGCCGACACGCACACGTTCGTACCGGATCATTTCTACACGACGTGGTCGGCGGCGCATCCGCCTGCGCTGCATATCAAGCCAGGCGATCGTGTCATCACCAAAACGATCGACGCCGGCGGCGTCGACTGGAACGGCAAACAGGTCGCACCCGGACCGAATCCGCAGACCGGTCCGTTCTTCGTCGACGGTGCCGAGCCGGGCGACACGATCGTCGTCACGCTGCTGCGGCTCGAGACGAATCGCGCGAGCGCGTATTCGTCCAGTCTTCTCGCGCCCTACACCGTCGATCCGGGCGCAATCGCGCAACGCACCGATCGCGATCCGAAGCGGACGACGTGGACCATCGACAAAGCGAAGGGCGTCGCGCGCCTCGATCAGATCGACATCCAGCCGGGCGGCATCGAGTTGCCGTTGAAGCCGATGCTCGGGTGCATCGGCGTCGCGCCGGCGCGCAAAGAAGCGATCTCGACCGCCACGCCCGGCGCATGGGGCGGCAACATGGATTACGCGGGCATGGGCGCGGGCGCAAAATTGATGCTGCCGGTGAACGAGCCGGGGGCGTTGCTGTTTCTCGGCGACGGTCACGCGCGCATGGGCGAAGGCGAAGTCGTCGGCACCGGTCTCGAGACGTCGTTGGATGTCGAGTTCTCGGTCGACGTCATCAAGAAGAAACCGATCGGTTGGCCGCGGATGGAAACCGCGACGCACATCCTGGTCCTCGGCAGCGCGCGGCCACTCCTCGAAGCGTTCCAGCACGCGACGACGGAGCTGCAGAAATGGCTGCAGGCCGATTACGGATTCACCGAGCGCGGCGCGCAGACGTTCATGGGACAGGCAACGGAGTACGAGATCGCGAACGTCGTCGATCCGAACTTCACCGTCGTCGCGAAGATCCCGAAATCACTGCTGCCACGGCGCTAGGCGCGGAAGGAACATGCGCACGCGTTTCTTGTACTCGCGATATGAGGCGCCGAAACGCGCGTCGAGCATCGGCTGTTCGACGAGCGGGATGTAAATCAGGTTGATGACGAAGAACGCGGCGGCCCATTCACCGATCTGCCATGACCGCCACACGAGCGATTCGGCGAGGATGATCAGAATCACGCCGCTAATCATCGGGTTTCGCACGTAGCGATAGGGTCCCACGGCGACGAACTCGCGCGGCGGGTCCCACGGCGCGAGCGTGCCGCGGCCGCGCGTCCAGAATAAATAGTTCGTCGAGATGAACAGCGCGAGGCCGACGATCGCGGCAGCGATGCCGCCCACGATCAGCGCGTAGTCGGCGGGAGTCACCGGCGCGACGAACGCGGCGCGATTCGCACGCCCGATCCACATCGGAATGATCACCGCCATCGTGAACGGCAGGATCGCGATCGCGAGCAACTGCCGAACGAGCATCATCGGATCACGCACCAGCGACGATAGGCCATCGCAGTCGCCGGACACGGTTCGTCGACCGTGATCCGCACCGCCTCGTTCGCATGTTGCTTCACGAGGTCCTGGTATTCGGCGATCTGTATGCGTTCCCACGTCCCGAGGATCACGCGTTCGTGCGAGAGGAAGTCGACGTGATACGCGGTCCAGAACGGAGCCATTCCGAACCTGATGCCTTGCGACTCGAGAAAGGTCGTGAGCTCGCGATACTCGTCGCGCGGCGGCGACTTGAGATACTCGCGCAGCACGAGGACGTCGTCGGTTGCCGCGGCGAGCGCCCACACGACGATCGCAGATGCGGTGACGGCGCGAACGATGGCCGAAGACGAGGAGAGCGCGAGCGCTGCGGCACCGACCGCGAGCAGGAGGCCGAGCAACGTGTACCGCACGAGCATGCCGTCGCGGACAACACAGCTGAGAAACGCGTAGACGCCTATCGCCTGCAGGCCGACGAGAATCAGGTACAGAGCGAACGGTTTCCGCTCGCCTGATAGGCTCGCGCCGCAACACACGATGAAGATCGCGGCCGCCGCGACCAAGTGGCCGCCCGCGACGCGCGTGTTGAGATTGAACTCGGACAACGGACCCACACGCCAGCCGAATAGCACACCGAGATTCTGCGTGAACAGCCACTGCAGATTCGCGGTCCATTCGCGCGGGTTCCAGCAGAGGCGCGACTGGACCGACTGATCGAAATGGGCGTTGATGATGTTTGTGAGATACGTGCCGGCGGATCCGGGTCCGAGGAGATCGGCGCGCGTCTTCAATAATTCGATGCCGATGGCGACGGCGATCGCCGTCGCAAGCGCCGCCGCCACGGCACGCCAGGAAGCGCGTCGTTCGAGAATCGCCACCACTACGATCGCGGCAACCGCATAGAGCGTGAACTCGCGATGCATGAAGCCGAACCCGGCAATCGCTCCGAACGCGAACGGCTGCGACCGCGCCATCCACAACAGCAGGACATAAAGAAACACCTCGATGCTGCTGCCCTGCGCCTCCACGAGCCGGCTCGAGACGACCGGCGGCGGGATGACGACGAAGAGCGCGGCGAGGAACGCGAACGGCGGTGACAAGCCGATGACACGTCGCAGTTGCAGGATCAGCAGGACGACGACTGCGACGTTGATCGCGACCAGCGGCAGCTTGAGCGCCGTCACCGACGGGCCGAATGCGCGAAAGAGCGGCGCCGCCAGCCAGGTATCGACGCCGAGCATGTAGTACTGCCCGTAATGCACGAGCGGGAAGGCGCGCCCTTCTGAGGCATGCAGCGCCATCAGCCCGGCCGTCGCCTGGTCCGAATCGAAATGCGCCTGCTCCCACAAGACCCAGGGCGCGGCGCGCAGCAACACCAGCAGGACCGCGAGTGCTAGACTTTTCCGCATGCTTCGACGCTACACATTCTGGATCTCAACCGTCCTCTTGGTACTCGCCGCCTCGTGGCACACCGCCGCGCAGAATGGCGGCATCGAGAAAGCCATTCTCGACGGCCTGCGCTGGCGCAGCGTCGGTCCGCTTCGCGGCGGACGCTCGATCGCCGTCAGCGGCGTGAAAGGCCGGGCGAAGGAAGGCTACTTCGGCGCCGTCGGCGGGGGGTTGTGGAAAACCACCAACGGCGGTCTCGACTGGACGCCGGTTACCGATAACCAGATCACGACGTCGTCGGTCGGCGCCGTCGCGGTGTCGGAATCGAATCCCGACATCGTGTTCATCGGCACCGGTGAATCGTGCATCCGCGGCAACATCATGCCGGGCGACGGCGTTTACAAGTCGACCGACGCCGGCAAGACGTGGGCGCACATCGGGTTCAAAGACTCCGACGCGATTTCGAAGATCAGAATCCATCCGACGAACCCGAACATCGTCTTCGTCGCCGATTTCGGCAAGTACGGGACGCCGAGCGAGGAACGCGGGATCTACAAGAGCACCGACGGCGGCACCAACTGGAAGAAGGTGCTGTTCAAGGACAACAAGTCGGGCGGCATCGACGTCGAGATCGATCGCAAGAACCCGAACGTGATGTATGCCGCGCTGTGGGAGGCGTATCGCGTCGAGTATCAGATGTCGAGCGGCGGTCCGGGCAGCGGGATGTACAAGTCGACCGACGGCGGCGACACGTGGCGCGAGATCACGCGGAACCCCGGTCTCCCATCAGGCGTCGTCGGCAAGATCAGCATCGCGGTGTCCGGCGCGGATCCCAACCGCGTCTACGCGCTCGTCGAAAACGAAAACGGTGGCCTCTTCAGCTCTGACGATGCGGGCGCGACGTGGAAGTTAATCAACGGCGCGCGCAGCATCCGTCAGCGCGCGTTCTACTACACGCACGTATTCGCGGATCCGAACAACAAGGACACGGTCATCGCGCTCAATACGAGCGCGTTCCGATCGGTCGACGGCGGCAAGACCTTCGCGCAGATCGGGCAGGGCACGCACGGCGACAACCACGATTTCTGGTTCGATCCAGACGACTCGACGCACGTGATGCTCGCGAATGACGGCGGCGGCACGATCTCGTACGACGTCAACGTCGCGACGCGTCACTGGAGCGACGAAGACTACGCGACCGGCCAGTTCTATCACGTCATCACGACGAAGCACGTGCCGTATCACGTCTGCGGCGCGCAGCAGGACAACACGACGATGTGCGTCTCGAGCGCGACGAACTTCGGTCGCGGGGGCGGCGGCGGACGCGGCAACGTCGTCGCGCCGTACGAAGCGGGCGGCGGCGAGCCGGGCTACATCGCGCCGGATCCGAAGGACCCCGACGTGTACTACTCCGGCGCCAACAACGGA
>Ga0070741_10003709_pt1 | contig 37043 bp, 24 predicted proteins | sample Coa_R1_4_FD_66440 | JGI IMG/M metagenome (GOLD analysis project Ga0070741, IMG submission 66440) | Surface soil microbial communities from Centralia Pennsylvania, which are recovering from an underground coalmine fire - Coalmine... | ecosystem: Environmental > Terrestrial > Soil > Unclassified ... | reverse complement strand
GAAAGCCATTGGAGCGTTACAAAGCTGGACTATTCAAGGCGAAGGGCGGGGGTCCATCGCTAATGGATGCAGGCAAGAAACGTGGAGCATAGATGGCTGGATTAGTTCTAAAATCGTCTGCTAGGGCCGACCAAGATTTTCTGCCTCCAGGTTCAGGCACTTACAGCGACACCCCTGGTGGCGTTTTGAACTCAGCATTCCGAGTTGGCAGACAATGCCGAACGGCAGACGAAGCCGTTCACAGGCGGCGATCTTTAATGTCTATCGGCATCGTCCTTGTGAGGAAGGTGAACGACACCGTGAATCGGCTGCGATCCGAAATGTTTGGCCGCAGCAGGTCCCGTCATCGCCAACGTCATGTTCGAATACTGGACCTCCGACGTTCCGTCCGTCCCTCCACTGATGCAGACTTGCAGCGTTGTTGGCCCTAACTTCTCAAAGGGCGCAGAGTTTCCGTTGCCTGAAATGAACTTGGCAGTGCCGTTGACCACAAACCGAGTGGTGTTCGTAGGGCTTAAGACAGGGCAACTGCTTGTGTCGAACGGGTCAAACGAAATCGTGGCATCCGTCATGACGATGTGATGGGTGTGGGCACTGCGACTCTTCGGATCGGTCACGTTCCCACCTGCTGCCGTAACACCGTAATCGGACAGTTCCATGGTCATATATGCTGAGAAATCAGCCTCGCCAGCATCCCCGTTCAAGTGCAAGGACCAGTGGCCGCGCATTTCCCACGGTCCCGTCGGAGTGAGGGTGGAAATTAAGGGCGTATAGTCACTGATTATTCCACTTAAGTGCTCGGGTGGCTGCGGATCTTGCGCTAAGGCAGCGACACCTGACGCGAGCACCAAGAGCACAAAGATACATGTGGTCAACCGCAATCTTTTCCTGTTCATGAGAGACCTCCTAATGTTTGAGATTCACGTTGGCTTCGCCGGAAGCTTCTCAGGTGGCGCGCACGCCGGGAATTGCGCGGGCGATTTATACCCCGAGAATCAGTTCGGCAGCTTCAGCTTGAAGCGAGCAGGCACGATACTGATACGATGTGGCTCTCGTCAAACGGCAATGCGCGGAACCCTCGCCTTTTCCTCCATTTACCCTCGAATGCCGTGCTTTGCCGTCGCAGGCTGCCAGCGTTACAATCGGGCACTGTCCCCAACGAAGCTGGAACTCTCAGGAGAGCGCAATGGGCGAATCGCCGCCAGCCACGACGCCGCCAGTGAGAGAACTTGAAGACCTCCTGGATTCGTGGAAAGAAATCGCGGCCTACCTCAACAGGGACATAAAGACGGTTCAACGCTGGGAGAAGCGCGAGGGGATGCCCATTCATCGCCATCTCCATGAGCGGGGTGGCTCGGTCTACGCATACCGTTCCGAGCTCGATGCTTGGCTGCACAGCCGCAAGCTTAGTTTGGAGGAGGAGGCAAAGGAGCGCCGGGCGGAGATCCCTACGGATGCGGAAGGTGACCAACGCCCATGGACTCCGCGAACCCATCATTGGTTCGTTGTCGGGGGGATAACTGTACTCGCCCTCTTTGCCCTCGCCTACGTCCTGATTCGCAGCCGCAGAGAGGACGCGACCGCATCCAAAATCAAGTCCCTGGCGGTGCTTCCTTTGAGGAACTTGTCAGGCGACCCAGCACAAGAATACTTGGCCGACGGAATGACCGAGGCGCTCATCGGACGGCTCTCCAGCATCCACGATTTGCGCGTCATTTCTCGCACCTCCGTAACCCGCTTTAAGGATACGCAGCTCTCGGTCCCGGAGATCGCCAAAATGCTCGGTGTGGATGCCCTTGTCGAAGGCTCGGTGATTCGAGAAGGCAGTCGCATCCGCGTCCACGCACAGTTGATTCGCGCCATAACTGACGATCACTTCTGGTCCGAAACCTACGATCGCGATGCGCAGGACGTTCTTGCTCTGCAAAGCGACGTGGCGCAATCCATCGCAAAAAAGGTCGAAGCGACTGTCACCGGCGAGGAACGCGAGAGGCTTTTGGCAACGCGTCCAGTTTCGCCGGAAGTCTATGAGAGCTACCTGAAGGCCCAGTTCACTCTCAACAAGAGCAACGGTCGAGCCGCAGTAGAGGAGAGTATTGCCGGTTTCGAGGAAGCGATAAAGAAAGACCCGACGTTTGCACCAGCTTATGTGGGCCTGGCAAGCGCGTATAACCAACTCGGCACTGTTTTTATCGGTGCTCCCCCCGAAGAAACACGCCCGAAGGTATTGAGTGCAGCTCGAAAGGCGCTGGAACTTGATCCCGACCTCGCTGAAGCACACGCCTTAGTGGCCAACGTGCAGCAAGAACGATGGCAATGGGCCGAGGCCGAGGCTGAATACAGACGGGCGCTTGACTTGAACCCTAACGACGCCGCTGCTCACGACGAATTAGCAGATTGGTTCTTGTGTCAGGGACGTACAGAGGAGGCGCTGGCGTCGGCCCAGCGAGCACGCGAGCTCGACCCGCTTGAGGTTTCAGGCGCTAGCATCGGATGGATTCTGTTCCAAAGCCGCCGCTACGACGAGGCCATACGCGAGTTGCGCAGCATACAGGCTGTACGGCCGGACGACGCAAAGGTCCTTTGGTTCCTTGGATTTGCACTGATCGGCAACCATCAGCCGGAGGATGCGATCACTGTCCTTGAGAAGGTGATTTCTCTTTCTAACCGTGGCCCAGGTCCTATGGGTGTGCTGATCAGCGCCTATGCCCACGCCGGGCGACGTAGTGACGCCCTTCGGCTCCTCGCGGAGTTGAAGACACGCAGAAAGGCGGGTTACGTTCCCGCCGGGGCTTTTGTGAACGCTTATTTGGGCCTCGGCGAGTACGACCAGGCATTCGTCTGGCTCCAGCAAGCCTATAACGAACATTCAAATATTCTGCAGTTCCTCAAGGTTCATCCCTACTTCGATCCCCTTCGCGACGATCCTCGTTTTGACGATATCGTCCGCAAAGTCGGGCTCGACAAGCCTTACTAGCCACATGTTTCACATGGAGTCGTAGACGGACGACCACGCACCTATCTGCATATGATGGGGCAGTCGGAAATAATCCGCATGGGAGCCGTTAACCCTGTTTTACCGAGCAACTGGAGAGGGCCGATAACGGAATGGATCAGAGGGAAAAACGGGCGCCGCCGACCTGCGGTTTGAGGTGACCGTCCGGAGGCGATACGAGGCGAACGACCTAGCCGTGCGTCATTCCACCAGTCCAGCCGGTTTTAGTGGGGAACACTATGCCTTAACAGGAAACTGAGCCGTCGTGGAGTTTTTTGCAGACGATGGTGCTGGATTGTTTGCCAGCACTTCACGGATTTTGCGGGCAAGGGCCTTGGGACGATAGGGCTTTTGAATGAATGCTACGCCAGGCTCCAGCACGCCGTGGCGCACAATTGCGTCATCGGTGTAACCGGAACTGAAGAGAATTCTCACGCTGGGACGTTTCTCACGTATACGCTCGGCGAGTTCGCGTCCACTCATCTTTGACATCACAACATCGGTCAGCAGCAAATGGATGATTCCCTCATATTCGTCGCTAAGCGTAAGTGCCTGTTCGCCAGACTCCGCTTCAATCACGGTGTAACCCAAGCTTTCCATATATTCTCTGGCCATTTCTCGAAGGGATTCTGAATCTTCTGCGAGCAGCACTGTTTCTGAGCCTCCTTCCGCAGCCACATCGGGGTCGACGTGATCACGACCGGGCTGGCGTTCGACTCTAGGTAAGTAAATCTTGAAAGTCGTGCCTTTCCCTTTTTCGCTGTAGACCCAAATGAAGCCACCGCTCTGCTTCACGATGCCATAAACGGTCGCCAAGCCGAGACCTGTGCCCTTTCCCAGTTCCTTCGTTGTAAAAAACGGATGGAAAATTTGAGACTGGGTCTTGCGGTCCATTCCGCAACCGGTATCGGAAACGGCGAACATGACATAGGATCCGGGTAGGGCCGGCGGATGACATTGCTTGTAATTCTCGTCGAACTCTGCGTTTAAGACTTCGATGGTGAGATTCCCACCGTCCGGCATGGCGTCCCGCGCGTTCGTTGCGAGGTTTACGAGGACCTGTTCTAACTGTCCCGGATCGGCATTGACGCAACCGACGGCAGAGCCCACGGAAAACTTGACTCTAATGTTTTCCCCGATAAGGCGAGTCAGAATCTTTTTAATGCCGTTTAGAATCTCTCTCGGCTCAATGACCCTCGGCTGGAGCACTTGCTTACGGCCGAAGGCGAGCAGCTGGCGGGTGAGGTCCGCCGCCGAATTAGCCGCCTTTGTTACCATCTCGAGTTTTTGTGCGGCGGACTCATCCGCCGGTATTTGATCGGCCATTACATCGCAGCATCCCAGGATGACGGTAAGCAAGTTATTAAAGTCGTGCGCTACCCCTCCCGCCAGTCGGCCAATCGCTTCCATCCGTTGAGAGATGCGAAGCTGCTCCTCCATTTTTTTGCGGGCGGTAATGTCCACAATGGCGGCGGAAACCAGGGTTTCTCCTTGCGTAACGAGCGGGCCTAAGCTGACCTCCACGGGGAACGCCGTTCTGTCTTTTCTGCAAGCGAAAAGGTCCAGACCCATGCCCATGGGCCGCGCGTGGGGATTGGCCGAATATACGGTTCGGTGTTTCTCATGAGCGAATCGCAGCGCCTCAGGGATGAACAGCTCGATGGGTTGGCCCATTACTTCATTTCTGGTGTAACCGAACATTTTCAAAGCATGGGCATTCGCGTCTACTATCCTTCCGGTCTGGTCTGCAATGATAATGCCTGTCGGTGCGGTTTCCACAAGCATCCGGAACCGGTCCTCGGCGCGTTGTCTTTCGGCCACTTCCGACTCCAGCTTTCTTGCGTGCTCCTGAATCATCCGGTAGCGCTGGGCATTTTCGCAGGCGAGAGCGGTTTGCGCCGCTAAAGCTGTAAGAACGCGCGCATCCAGGTCGTCAAAGGTCAGCGAATCTATCTTTTCGGCAACGTACATCCAACCGAGGGTTCTTCCTTCAACACTTAGAGCTACACCCAGGAAGCTTCGGGTAGGAGGATGGAGAGGAGGCAGCTCAATTCCAGGTGGCCCACCGAACGGGTTGAAGGCCTTGTATGGTTTTCGCGTGCGCGTAATATTCTTGAAAACTTCGCCGGCGAAGGAGGATTTATCAATTTTGGCGGCGATCTCGGGTCCCAAGCCCGCCAAGGCAAGCGATCTCACGTGCGTGCCGTCATCCCCAAGGAGCGCCGCAGCAGCGTAGTTTGCGCCAAGAATCTTGCGGGTGGCGGAGGCTGCGGCAGCGAGGACATCGTCCTCAGACGAGCAAGCCGCAAAGTTCATGGCCAGGTCCAAAAGGGCGCTCAGACGCACGCTGGAGGCATCCAGTTGCTTGCCTTTTTCGAAAAAGGCATCGAGCAATAGTGGGATCGTTTCCGTTTCGACGCTGGGAAGTGCGGGCGTTATCGGTATATCAGGCAGGGAAGGCGCCTTCGGGTGAATTCCGAGAGCGTTGTGCACGATGTCGAGAACCTTCTCCGGATCAGACGGCTTCAGAATGTACTGAGACACGCCACAAGAAGCGCCCAAGGAGCGCGCTTCTCGGTCCAGAAAACTCGCACTATGGAAAATGATCGGTACGCTCTTTAGCGCAGGGGTTTTTCGAACGGCAGAGACAAACTCATACCCATTCATGGTGGGCATCAAGATGTCAGAAATAATCAGGTCGGGTCTCTCTGTCCTGGCAAGTTCCAGGCCCTGCTGCCCATCGGCGGCTTCGGTTACGTGGTAGCCAAACGGAGATAACAACGAAACATAAAGCTGACGACTTTGCGCGTCGTCATCCACGACAAGAATCTTGGGTTTTGCGATCATCTTGACTTTAGTTTCCAGATATTTCCTGCCCGCTCTTGAGAAGCGCCTTCTGGATGGCCGCAAAAAGCTCATCCGCATCGAATGGCTTTTGAAGAAACGCCTCTGCTCCAGCGTCGAGCGCGCGTTGCTCATTCAGCATTGGGTCCCGGGCGCTCACGACAATAATCGGCACCAGCATTAAGTCGTAATTGGCCTTCAGTCGTTGCATTACGACAAAGCCATCGCCACCTGGCAAGCCAAGATCCAGTACGATAAGATCCGGCTTTTCTTTTCGCGCCGTGCTGATTGCCGATACCGCGTCGTTCGCCACAACGATCTGAAAACCCTTCGACCTAAACCGAACAGCCATGGCGCGAACCGTGTCTTTATCATCTTCAACAATAAGTATTTTGTTTTTGTTCATTGGCGTCCTTTTCCGACCTGACGGCCTTCAGCCTTCCGCCCAAATGATGCACAATCGTAGCTACTCGCTCGGCCAGACTTAGACCGCCGCAACATTTTGTTGTATCCATGACTTCGCTATCTACAGAACAGATCAATTGGCTTTCGTTGGAAGGATCGTGGCGTGAAAGCTGGTCGCGAATTCGCGACAGCATTACAGACGCTCCGGCCTTGTCAGCACGCGCGACGATCCCAAAAAGCGATGATGTTTCATCAATACTTTCGACGGGTAAGAGAACATCCGCATCGGGTAATACGCAACGGTCCAACAGCTGCTGAATTTTATGTAACGCACGTTCACGATAACTTTCATCCGGCCACTTGCGAATGGGGCGAACTTTAATTGTGATGAGTGCGACAGAAGGAGCCAAATTTCCCCCTGTTACCAGTATTGGAGTGACCATACTCGGAATACTGAAGATCGGCAGCGAGAACTTAAAAACAGTCCCGAATTTAACTTCCTTATCTAACCAGATTGACCCTCCATGCAAGCTCACCAGTTCTTTACAAATGTAAAGACCTAGGCCTAATCCTCCTCTTCGATCATCGGATGACGGCCCTACCTGATACAACCGGTCGAAAATGCGGTCAGCATGCGCCGGGTCGATACCTGGACCGCCATCGGCCACAGAACAAGCCACATATTTAGGGTCCTCTTCAAAACGTACCGCCCGAATAGTGATCATGTCATTTGGCGGGGAAAACTTGACGGCGTTATCCAGCAAATTTGCGACGATCTGAGTGAGCGGGCCGGATCTGCATAAACGTGAGGAAGATTCTCAGAAATGTCGATTTTCAGGGTGATGTCTTTCTTCGCTGCAATCGCTTGATAGGACTTAACAGTTTGTCTGATTACATCTCTCACGCGCACGCACGACCGATGTACCGTTAACTTGCCGACGTCGGCTCGGGAGGCCTCCAGAAGATCGTCGATCATGTGTTTGAGTTGGTCGAGGTTCCGGAGTGCGATTACTAGGTATTCGCGCTGATCGGAATTCAGAGGACCGCCAAGTCCATCAAGGAGTATGGTTGTAAATTGATGCACCACGGCCAACGGAGAGCGAAGCTCATGTGATACATGGGAAAGCAAGTCGCTCTTCATTTTTAGTCGTTCCTCGTTAGTTCTCGCTGCTTCGCTTTGTGCCTTTTCCCTCTGCGAGATCTGCTCTTGCAGCGAGAGGTTAGTTCGCTCCAGTTCTGCCGTCCGTTTCGCCACGTGACGTTCCAATTCGCTATTCGCCTCTTCAAGTTCCTGGATTTTGTGATAAAGCTTATTGCTTAAAATCTTTATGATCTTTGCGCCCAGGGCGTCGTTGCCAGAGGTTGGCGGCCCGACGGCGTTGATTGCAGCCAGTTCCTCATCAACGGTTTTCAACACATCATCCGGTTCGCACGGTTTGCAGATAACTCGAGATACTCCACAGGCGCGGGCCAGAGCTTGAGCTTCCCCCTCCAGATAAGTTGCGCTATAGAAAATAATTCCGGGTTGGCGTACGGTACGCAGTTCGCGAACCTTACGCACGAATTCGTATCCGTCCATTTGGGGCATGAGGATGTCGGTTATGATCAATTCAGGGTTCTCGACTTCCATTTGGTGGAGAGCCTCGATGCCGCTTGAAGCCTCGAGCGTATGGTGTCCTTTGTAACTGAGCAGCGTCGCCAAGACACTCCGATTCAGAGGCTTGTCATCTACGATAAGAATTTTCGCCATTCTTACTTACCCTTCGCGTTTCTCAGACATCCCTCGATTTCTTGCAGCAAATCCTCAGGCTCAATCGGCCGCGAAAGAAACTTTGCGGCTCCTTGTTCCAAAGCCTGAATCTTTTCCCGTGCCGACCAAACAGATGCTGTCAGAAATACAAATGGAATCCGGCGCAATACGGCATCCGCTTGAATCATGCGCATGAAGCTGTAGCCATCCTCATGCGGCATATGCACGTCCGACAGAATTAGATCGGGTTTCATGCGTCGAGCCAGATCCAGCCCCTCTTTAGCGGACATGGCGGTGACGACATCAAAACCGAAGGGCTCCAGGATGCTCTTCACCAAGTCAATATTCACTTGCGTGTTATCCACAAAAAGAACGAGCCCATGCTTGGTTAGCCGTCTCTCTCCGATGGTTCTCGGTTGTTGCGTGACGATTGGAGCGGGTACCCTGCGCTTGCCGGGTGCACCGAGAAAGCTATTGACCTGAGAAAGAAACATTTCAGCTTCAATGGGCTTGGCGATATAGCCGTCAAAGCCCGAACCGAGGATCTTTTCGCGGTCTCCCACCATGGCCAGCGCCGTCACAGCCACAATCGGTATCTTTGAGAATTGGCAGTCCTCCCTCAGCCTGCGGACCACTTCGTATCCGTCCATTTGCGGCATATGGATATCGAGGAGGATGAGGTCGGGCCTCTCATTTTTTGCTTTTACCAGTCCCTCGCCGCCATCGTGCGCCTCCAGGGCCTTATGGCCCGACGCGGAAAGGAGATAAGCCATGAGCTGCAGATTCGTCTGGTTATCTTCGATCACTAAGATGCGTGCCGTACGACCTCCTCAACGAGCGGAAGAGAGATGTAGAACGTGCTCCCTTTGCCGTGGAGCGTCTCAAATCGGATCTGCCCTCCGATCATGTGGGCCAGTTTCTGACTGACGTGCAGTCCCAGCCCTGTGCCTTCATAGGCGCGGGTGGAAGAACTGTCGACCTGCATGAAAGCTTGGAAAAGCTTGGCCTTATCCTCGTCGCGGATGCCGATTCCCGTATCGATAACCGCTATTTCTGCCAGAGGCTGGCCGTCAACTCTTTTTTCCATCAGCTCAATTCTGATGGATCCATGATTGGTAAACTTGATCGCGTTGTTGGCCAGATTGATGAGAATCTGGGTCAGCGAGCGGCGATCGGTCTGCACCATCAATTCGCTGTCGGGCATGAGCATTTCGAACGTGAGTCCTTTGTTTTCAGCAAGCTGCCGCAGTGTGGTGCTGACATCCTCGATCACGGACCGGCAGTCCAGCGTCTCGGCATTCAGTTCCACTTTTCCGGATTCGATCTTTGCCAGATCGAGGAGATCATTGATCAGCGATAACAGGTGTCGGCTGCTCGCCTGTATGGTGCGGAGTTGTTTCTCCTGTTCATCTGTGAGTGGTCCCGGAAGTTTCATCAATAATGTGCCCGTGAATCCGACAATTGCATTTAGCGGGGTGCGGAGTTCGTGGCTCATGCTCGCCAAAAACCTATCTTTGGCAAGGCTGGCATTCTCGAGTTCAACATTCTTCTCCTGCAGCGTTTGCTCGAAGCGTTTTCTCTCCGTAACATCTCGGGCAGCCGCAAATACGCCCTGCAACTTGCCGGTCTGATCGTTGAAAATGGTCGCGTTATAACTAACCACCGTTTCACGTCGTACCTTGGAACGCGCGGTCAATTCATAGTTCGTAACGCGGCTCTCCCGCAGTACGAGCCGGATGCCTTCTTCGGCGCGCTTCGGGTCGGTGAAATAATTTTTGAAAGGAGTCCCTATCAGCTCTTCACGTGTGCATCCGGTGAGAGCCTCCATTTGCTGGTTCACGTCCGTGATGATTCCGAGCGGATCGGTAGTCATCAGAGCGTCGATGTTCGATTCAATAAGCGAACGCGTATAGAACTGAGAATCCCGCAGCTGTTTCTCAAGCCCCTTTTGCGCTGTTGTGTCACGTGCGCCAGCCAGAATACCGAGGGCTGTCCCGGACGCATCCGTAAATACTCCGGCGTTGAAGCTAACTGGAATGCGGCGGCCATATCTCGTAATTAAGACAAGTTCGTAACCAATGACGCGCTTCTCGGCAAGGGTCTGTTGTACGCCCGAGCGTGCGGTCTCCGGCTCGGTGAAATACTCGGAGAATCGGGAATTGATGAGATGTTTTCGCGAATAACCGGTCAAGCGAGTCGCTTCCTCATTCACGTCAGTGATAATGCCGTCGGGAGCGATGGCAAAGAGCGCATCGGCCGAGGCCTCAATGAGCGAGCGGTTGTAGGCTTGTTGCTCCGTAAGTTGCAAACCGAGCCGCGCTTGTTCGGAAATATCTCGAGCGGATGCGAAAATGCCCTGGACTTGGCCGTCAGGCGTGCGAAAAATCGACGCGTTAAACGAGACGGTTGCTTTGCGGCCCGTCTTCGATCGCAAGATGAGTTCGTAATTCGTGACTGTGGCTTCGGTCAATGTGCGCTTCACGCCCAAGTCTGCTCGATCGGGCTCCGTGAAATACTGTTTGAATACCGAACCCACCAGCTCTTCTCTGCTGTAGCCCGTCATTCGGCACATCTGTTCATTCACATCGGTGATGAATCCAGTTGGATCGACGGTAATGAGCCCGTCCAACGAACTCTCGATTAGGCCGCGCAGATACACTTGCTGCTCCCGGAGGCGTTCTTCGAGGCGAACACGGTCTGTAATGTCGCGCGCGGAAGCGAAAATACCGCGAACCTTGCCGAGCGGATCTCGAAAAACAGACGCATTGAACGACACCTGAAGCAAGCGCCTAGTCCGTGAAACTAGAGTTAGGGCATATTCTGTGACCACACCGGTTTCAAATGTTTGCTTCACGCCTGTTGTGGCCCGCTCTGGCTCAGTGAAATAACCCGCGAACTCGCTGCCGATTAGCTCCAGCCGCCCATATCCGGTCATCCTGCACATCTGCTCGTTGACGTCGGTAATTATTCCTGCTGGATCCACTGTAATCAGCCCATCCACGGAACTCTCAATCAAGCCGCGGTTGTAAGCTTGCTGTTCCCGAAGTTGTTGCTCCAGCTTCTTCTGTTCGGTAATGTCGCGAGCGGCGGCGAATACACCCTGGAGTTTTCCAGATTGATCGTTGAAGGTCGTGGCATTGTAGCTAACGACTGTCTCGCGGCCTTTCTTCGATCGCGCCGTCAATTCGTAATTCGTGACTTTGCCTTTATCCAGTACCAGGCGAATCCCTTCTTCGGCGCGAGCCGGATCTGTGAAATGGCTTTTGAATGGAGTGCCAATGAGCTCCTCACGCGTGCATCCAGTCAGCGCTTCCATCTGCTGGTTGACGTCGGTGATTATTCCAAGCGAGTCCGTGGTCATCAGAGCATCGATATTGGACTCGATGAGTGAGCGCGTATAGAACTGCGAGGCTTGGAGTTGGCTTTCGAGCTGTTTTTGAGAGGTAATGTCGCGAGCAGAAGCGAAGATCCCGCGGACCACCCCACCTGAATCGCGAAATACGGCCGCGTTGAAAGACACAGGAATTGGTTTTCCCGTCGCTGCCTGCAATGTCAGAACGTAGTTTGTGACCGAGCCTTCCTTGAAGGTAAGCCGTACGCCTTCGGCGGCTCGTTCCCTTTCGAGAAAATACTCCGGGAAAAAGGAACCGATGAGTTGGGCCCTGGACTTACCGGCCATTTGGCTCATGGTCTCGTTGACATCGGTGATCAACATCTCCTCGTTCACGGTGACTAAGCCATCCACGGAAGCTTCGATTAAGCCTCGGTTGTAAGCCCGCTCCTCTCCAAGTTGAGCCTGCAAACGAGATTGTTCCGTAATATCGCGAGCAGACGCAAAGATCCCTCGAATGCGTCCCGCATCGTCCTTAAAGATCGCCGCGTTGAAAGATACGAGAAGCTCCTGGCTGTTTTTGCGGCGCAGAGTCAGCTCATAATTGGTTACCGCACCCTTGTCGAGGGTTTGTCGTACACCATCAGCGGCGCTCTTTGTATTCGTGAAATATTGATGGAAGGGCGTGCCAATCAATTCGGCCCGCATGTAACCTGACATGCGGCACATGGTCTCATTCACATCGGTAATCGTCAGAGCAGGATCGACCGTGATGAGCCCATCTAAAGATGCTTCGATCAATCCTCTGTTGTACGCTCGTTCCTCCGCGAGCTGCGCTTGCAGACGCGCCTGTTCCGTAATGTCGCGAGCCGAGGCAAAGATCCCGTTAATTTCCCCGGAAGCATCTTTAAAAACGGAAGCATTGAAAGACACACGCAATGGAGAGCTCGCGCGCCGCGCGAGCGTCAGCACATAATCGGTAACGACGCCCTTCTCGAAAGTTTCCTTCACTCCCGCTGTCGCCCTGTCTGAATCCTGGAAATAATCAGAAAATGGAGTACCAATCAATTCTTCACGGGCATAGCCTGACATTCGACACATCTGCTCGTTAACATCCGAAATCGTTCCTGACGGGTCCACGGTAATCAGTCCATCGACTGACGCCTCAATGAGCCCGCGGTTATATGCCTCCGATTCGCGGAGTTGCGCTTCTAACTTTTTCTGTTCAGTGATGTCGCGCGCAGCTGCGAAAACACCTTGCAACTTGTTACCGGAATCTCGGAAGGTGGAAGCGTTATATGACACAACCGTTGTTCTTCCGTCTTTGGCCTTTGCCGTCAACTCATAGTTAGTGACTTTGCCCTCGCGCAGCACCAGGCGTATGCCTTCCTCCGCCCGTCCTGGATCGGTAAAGAAGTTTTTGAAGGCGGTGCCGATTAGTTCGTCACGCGAGTAGCCCGTGAGGGCTTCCATTTGTTGATTTACATCCGTGATGATTCCTAGCGGATCCGTAGTCATCAGAGCATCGATATTGGATTCGATTAAAGAGCGGGTGTAAAACTGGGTTGCTTTTAACTGTTCGGTTAAGCGGATTTCGTCGGAAATGTCCTTTGAAATAAGTAGGAATCCAATTGCTCTGCCGCTCGAGTCTCTTCGCGGAGTGATAACGACGCGGGCTGTAAATTGGTCTCCGTTCTTACGACGGCGATGAATAGTGCCTTCCCACTTGCCGTCGCGCAACGCGGTATCGATAAGTTCCCGAGGCCTCCCGCTCGCTACGTCTTCAGGGGCGTGAAGAATGGCGGAATTCGCTTTCCCAACAACCTCTTCCGGTTCGTATCCATAAAGCCTGCGTGCGCCCTCATTCCAAAGAAGGATCTTTCCATCCAAATCCTTGCCAATAATGGAGTATTCGGTGGAGGACTCCAGGATATTCGCGATGAAATCGACCGCTTCTTGGGCATTCCCGACGATGGCGTTGTCGAACAGCTTCGTTTTTCTGATCTCTTCAGCAAATCTCAGTTCATGTGAAATATCTTTGGAAATAAGAAGAAAACCTATGGGATTGCCCTTCGAATCACGACGAGGCGTAATGACGACGCGCGCTTTAATGCGCCGTCCATCCTTTCGAATACGGGCGATTACACCCTCCCATTTTCCGTCTCGCAGAGCCGCTTGCATCATCTCCTTGGGCTTTCCTGCAGCAACATCCTCGGGAGTGTGCAGTACGTCGGAGTTGAGCTTTCCCACAACCTCCTCGGGATCGTAGCCATACATCCGGCGCGCACCTTCGTTCCAGAGGAGAATCTTCCCGTCGAGATCCTTCCCAATCACCGAATACTCGGTAGATGATTCCAGTATGTTTCCAATGAAGTCGAGGGCTTCCTGCGCAGTACTCACGATCGAACTATCAAACAGTCGGGCCTTCATGCACTCACCTTTTTCGACCACGCCGATGGCGGCAGTATCCGCTTGTTCCTAATCCATATCGGTGTAATCGCTCGGCTTTTCACAAATCGAGGAACTACACGCGCATTCGCGCGAGCTAATGTTGGCAATGGAAGGGGGCGAGAGTACCGCAAGAAACCGAAGTTTCGCGCTTCTGTTTATTGCCGGACCAACGGACAAATCGAAGGGGTACCTATTCATACCTCGAACCAACCCGCGTGACAAGTGCAGAACGATTTTATTGTCGAAAAAGTTAGGGTGCCACCGGCGCCAAGAGAGCAGGCGAACTGTGTCCAAGTCAGGAAATGGCCGCAAAGCGATCCGACTTTAGCTGGTCACCGGACCACACCGTAAACGCCGCTGTAGACGATCTCGTTTGGCCTTCAATCTAGATGGAAGCAGGCCTACAGGTCCCGGACGCTTTCAACTAATGATGAGAATGGCAGGACTAGGCTCTGAGCTTGGCCTGTGCATAAGTCCAATTTGCAACCTAATTTAGAGTATTTAAGGTGAATCTAAACCCGCCCTCAGTTGCGATCTGCAGCGCTCCCCGCTAAAACTGGACAACGCGTTCCTTGGTAGAATCGATGGGTATCGTTTCGCGTGACTGCCTGTTTGCGCTTATGAACCTGGAGATAAGTTCTGGAGTTGCCAACACCCCCAGTGGGGGCCTAATCCGTGACTGATGGCCCAATCCGTCATCCGGATCGCATCGGTTGGATTCTTCGGTGATCCAGTGATTCCGCTCGCTCGGGAGAAATCCTCCCACGTGCCACCGGTCATGGTGTCGGCTGGTCCTCGGTGAAATTGCAAAATCCCGTCGGACATAATGCCGTCATCATCGGGATGGGAAATGTTCATTCCCCGGCTCTCGCATTGGATTAGCTTTTCGATCGTTCTCTTGTTTTTTACTTCGAACGGGACTGTATACGACCATTGCGGACCAGAAATAACAGTCTCTAAAAATGTTTCTGGTGCGGTGGTGCTTTCGCCCGGCCGGGCGCGGACGGTCTGAATCAGAGTCACAAACGGGAGCAACAGGAATAGCAAATAGAACGCCTTATCGAAGATAGGCGCGGACTCTTCGAATCGCTGCCGATTCCGAGAAGTCGCTCTGTTAGCCTTTGCAGTCATTTTAACCTTTGAAACTGGACAAAGCGGTTCTAGTCACCGATCTAATCGCATCAGCCGCGCCATTTATTACAGGCGCGTACCTCGTTGGATTCTCCATGGTGCAACAGAGCCAACCTGGCTGCGTTTGGCCGCTTGAACCCAAAGCCGCGTAATTGTAGGCGATGGCGAACAAAAAGCAAAGCCCATAGTATCGCCGGCGCTTTAACCGAAACTGAGCATGCCCACCGAAAGCCGGTTTCTTATGACCGGCATGTGTCACAGCCATGACAGCTAAAGTTGAAAGTACTTGCACTTCACAGGTGACCAGAACTATGGTTTAGGCGCCAGAACGTCCGCATTCGATCCATCCGCAGCACTGCCGCATAAGTTGCACATTCTAAGCCGAGCTTAGCTCGCAATATCATGTGGAGGATTCATGTCGGGAATCATGGTTGCGGACGATCACGGAATCGTAAGTCGTAAGACGAATCTCAGCAGATCCATGGGTGGAGTCGCGTTGCGTAAATTAACTGGTGTGTACAGCCTCATCCTGTTGCTTTCGGTTCCGCCTTTATTTGCGACTACACGGCCTAAAACGCAGCCCCGGAAAACGCACCCTGTGAAGCACACAGAAACTCGACAAACACAGCCCAGTCCGCAACGCATTGCCGAGATTCAATCGGCATTGAAGGCCCGCGGCTACGAACCGGGTGAGACCTGGGAGGAGACACGAGAAGTTTGCAGAAGAATCGCAGAGGAGCATGCATGGCAGACCGACCATGCGCCGGATGCTCGAGTGCTGATCCTGCTTGGGCTGGCAGGTCCTCACGCTGATCCGGCTGTAGCGCAACTGGAGGGCGGGCGGTTAGATAAAGATCAACGGGCAGAGGCCGCGCGTATATCGGTTCAGAATCTCGCATTACCGCAAACAACAGGAAGCGAGGTAATCTCGAAACCAGCGATTCACAGTGAAAGAACAAGAACCCCTCACGCCCGGCGACTGACTGCCTCCAAAAGGAAAATGGCGACAAATAACAAGAACCGCAATTTGAAATCGCGACAAAGTTAAGAGCAGGTTTCGCTGTATACTTCGTGTGGAGTCGTCCCCTCCGATTTTGCAGTGTTGTTACGAGCAGTTTCTCGTCCCCCGAGAATTGGCATAGCTGTGCCACCAGTAGTGGTTTGAGAGCCCGCACTTTCAGGGAGTTCAATTGGCAAAAGTTCGCATCATTGTGGCCGATGACAACCCGGCGTTCTTGCAGAAACTTGTCTCCTTGCTCTCTGCCGAGTTTGACATTGTCGCAACGGCAGGCGATGGCGAATCCGCAATGCGGGCCATTCACTCTCACAAACCAGACTTGGCTGTCTTGGACCTCGAAATGCCGCTCCTTAACGGCATCCAGATCACGCAGCAGTTAGGCAAAAACAATACGCGCGCAGTGATTTGCTCCACCGAAACCGATCCGGAAATAGTGCAGGCGGCGCGCCAGGCGGGAGCGTTAGCGTATGTCTTTAAGCTGCGTATTGAAAGAGATCTGATCTTGGCTTTGAAATCAGCTCTTGATTGCAAGTTCTTTGTATCGCCGGGCCCGAAATGAATAAGAAGCGGCTGTGTCATTTCCCCTCCTTTGACCTACCCAACCCACATTCCTCCATTCGGGTTGTAAGAACAGTTAATCAGCTATATAGTTGCGCCCTATTTTAGTTGGGTGGCAGCAGCGCTCGCGCCGCCCGTTCTGTTGGGACCGCCCGAATCTCACGCGCCACGCAGGCATAACAGGCTTTTGCGGGCACTTTATGGGAGCTCGACATGACCGAACCGGAGGAGGTCCAGGAAACTCTAAACGAGTGCCGTGAGAAGTTTCTCGATTTGTTTCGAACCAGCCCCTTGGTGCTGACCTTGTGCAGCGCCAGCGACCACCGGTACATCGACGTCAACGGCAGCTTCGAACGTCAGACGGGCTGGAAGCGTGATGAAGTCATTGGGAAAACACCTGTTGATCTCGGAATTTGGGACGATCCCGATCAAAGAATTCAGCTTTTGGAACAAATGGCCTCTGGAGCCACTATTCGGAATGTCGAGATGCGTGCTCGCACGAAAAGTGGCGAGATCCGAACAGGTTCACTAACCGCGATGTTAATTGACATCAATGGCCGGAGATGCGTTGTGTGTGTGGTCGCAGACATGACCCATGCCAGACAGGTCGAGGAAGCGCATCACATTGCGGAGCTTCTTTCTAAGATGTGCCGCAAGCTGATTCAAGCGCAGGAGGAGGAACGCAACTGGATCGCCCGCGAACTTCACGAGCACGTCGAACGCTTGTGCTTGCTGTCGGTAGACCTCGCACGCTTCAGGGACATCGAGGCAGCGCAACAACAGATCGAGGAGCTCGTAGCGCATTGTCAAGCTCTGTCCGGCCGCCTGCAGTGCACGAAACTGGAAGTTCTGGGTCTCAACGTTGCTGTCGCGAGTTTGTGCAAAGAGCTTTCGGAACAAACGAAAATGGTAATCAAGTTCGTAACTAAAGGCAGTCCCACAGGCCTGGCGAAGGAGATCGCGCTTTCCTTGTACCGCGTGGCGCAAGAGGCTCTGCAAAACGCTGCGAGCTATAGCGGATCAAAGCGCATTGAGGTAACGCTAGCGTATAAATCGGATGAAGTCGAGCTCACTATACGCGATTCAGGCATCGGCTTCGATCTTCAGAAGGTCCTAAGGGAAGGTGGATTCGGCCTGAGGATCATGCGGGAACGGCTTCAGCTGGTTAACGGCGAACTTTCAATTGAGTCTCAACCTGGACGCGGCACGACAATTAACGCTCGCGTTGGTTTCAGCGCGGCGAAATCCATGAAGGCGGGTCGATAAGCCCGGAACGAACGCGCTCTTTGCTCAAGTTGCTTGAGTTTTCCACAGCTGCTGGACGGATTCGCAGTTCTATACAACAGTGTGGTCTACAATGCTGTTGGCTTCCCCATGAAAGCAGGATTCAATCGCGGGTCCTTATCGGCTCGACTTCTTCAAGCTCAGGACGAAGAGCGGCGCCGAATTAGCCGTGAACTCCACGATACTATCGGCCAAGCACTGGCCGCAGCAACAATGGCTCTCGGCAAGGCCATCCGATCCGGCAAACCGACGAAACAAGACCTTCAAGAGTGCCGCCGATTTATAGAAGAGGCCCAGCGCCAAGTCCGCTCTGTTTCTTACTTACTTCATCCACCTTTTCTCGACCTCGTTGGACTAGGGGCTGCGATTCGTAGCTATGTGGAAGGCCTAGATAGACGCAGCGACATTAGTCTCCACGTTGAAATCCCGGAGAACTTGCCGCGGCTTTCTCCCGAAAAAGAGACAGCGGCGTTTCGAATCGTTCAGGAATGCCTTACGAACGTGCATAGATATTCCGGAGCGTCGAACGCGTGGGTGCGTGTGATTTTCGATTCCCACGCCTTGCGGGTCGAGGTGCAGGATGACGGCAAAGGAATCGCCGCCGCGAATCTGCCTGCCGGCGGGCCCAGCGTAATCAGTGTTGGCGTTGGCATTGCGGGAATGCGTGAACGCGTCAGCGAACTTCGGGGATCGTTCGAAATTCGGACGAGCGACGCAGGAACTCACGTGATCGCAATAATCCCTACCGCCAACGAAGGCCTTCCATCCAGCGTGTTTCCCCTGCCTGGACTACGATCGGGTCGAAAGAAGGATGTCCACATTTCCGGCAGTCGCAAGCGCATCGTTATCGTGGAAGACTTTGAAATCATGCGGCGGGGCATTCGCGTGTTGATTGAGAATGAACCTGATCTGGAAGTCTGCGGCGAAGCCGTGACGGTCACTGAGGCGATAGAGGTTATTCGAGAGCTCAAGCCTGATGCCGTTCTTTTAGATTTAGCGCTTCCGGATGGCCACGGATGGGACGTCTTGCGCGCCATACGGAAATTTGAGTTCTGGACGAAGGTAGTCATTTTCACTGCACACAATTTTAGCGAGCTTGCAACCGCAGCTCGAGCCGCCAGATGTGAAGGTTTTCTGACCAAATCCAGAGCCAGCACTGACTTGATCACTGTGCTTCGAACAGTACTGAGTGGCCGGACTTTCTATGCAAGCGAATTAAACGCTGGTCGGACTGCGCAGGCCTGTGTAGGTCTTTCCCCCATCGAAAGCAGAAATTAGGCCAAAGGGAGCCGGCCAATCTATTTTCTGTTTGTCCTCAACTCCCGAAATATCGAGTGGTCTCCATACGCCAGTGAAAAATTCGGCTCGCGGTGAGACTTACTGCCATCCGCGCAGCGCTAGGAGAGGCCGAGTTAGAGTTAGGTGAAAGTATGTGAAAGGCTCAGGCGCTAATCTGAAGGGGACGCGGTGAAGGAATTCGAGGCACATCGATGGCTGAGCAATCCGCACCTGATGACGTTGGCCGGTGCGCTGCTGCCAAGGCGCATCCCGAACGTGCGAGGGGTGGAGGATCGCCTGTTCGAAGTGGAACCGGGAACGCAATTACTGGCGCGGTGCCAGTGGCAGCAGGAGCGACGCAGATCGCCAACGCTGGCGCTGGTACACGGCCTCGAGGGTTCGAGCGAATCTCCTTACATGTGCGGCCTGGCGAATCGGGCGTTCGCCGGCGGCTTCAACGTACTGCGGATTAACCAGCGCAATTGCGGCGGCACCGAACGGCTGAGCGCGACCCTCTACAATTCCGGACTCAGCGCCGATTTCGAGGCGGTGCTCGTAGAGCTCATTCAACGCGACCGGCTGCCCCAGATCTTTTTCGCAGGTTATTCGATGGGCGGCAATCTCGTGTTGAAGATGGCCGGAGAACTGGGAGAGGCACGGCCGCACGAGCTGGGTGGGGTTCTGGCCGTATCACCCGCACTGGACCTCGCGGCTTGCGTGGAAGCAATATCGCAGCGCGAGAACCGCCTTTATCAATGGCATTTCGTTCGCCATCTCAAATCGAGGCTGCGCCGCAAGGCGAAGCTCTTTCCAGGGCAGTTCGAATTGAATGGCCTGGGCCGGGTGCGGACTGTACGCGAGTTCGACGAAGCCATTACGGCTCGGCATTGCGGTTACCGCGATGCCGCGGAATATTACGAACGGGCGAGCGCCTTGCGTTGCGCGGAGCGCATTGCAGTGCCCACGCTGGTCGTTACGGCCAAAGACGATCCGGTAGTTCCGTTTGCCTCATTTCAAGCTCCCGAACTCACCGGCAATCCCTGGATTCAACTGGTGGCCACCGAGCGCGGCGGCCATTGCGGTTTTATCTCACGATTTCCGGGGCCGGAGCGCTTTTGGGCGGAGGCTGAAGTCTTTGACTTTTGCAAGGCGCATGCGCGTGTATGATCACGCGGACAAATCGCCCGCGAAAAGTTTGGGGGACGCTCCTGCGACCGGGAAGCCTTCTCCGCAACGGTAGTCGCAAAAGCTTGCAAAATCGAGGGCCACTGCCAGATGACGTCCGCGAAAATGAATACAAAATGACGTTTGTGTCCGGAGTGTACAATGCTGCCTGCCGGACTGAGGCTATGATGCCGGCGGCTTTGCCAGAAAAGGAGCGCTGCCGTGCCCTCGCGATCCGCGTTCTCCATATCGAAATCACTTGCCGCGCTCGCTCCCGGATTCTGTCTTCTGATTCTCGCCGTCAAAGCGCAAACGGCTGGATCCGCTCCCGTCGTACACACGCGGCAGGGCACGATTCAGGGAATCACGGCCGGCAATGTAGAGCAATTCCGCGGCATCCCGTTTGCAGCGCCGCCTGTCGGCAATCTGAGGTGGCGCGCCCCCATTCCCCCTAAGCCATACTCCGCAACATTGGACGCCTCGAAGTTCCCCCCACCCTGCATGCAGGGCCGCGCCCTGCCCGAGTTCCCGGCGCCGAACGAAGACTGCCTCTATTTGAACGTCTACCGGCCCGCGGGAAGCCGAGAAGGAAAAAAGATGCCCGTGTTGATCTATTTTCATGGCGGTGGATTCGCCAATGGAACGGCAAGTGCGCGGGACGGAGTGGAGCTTGCCGGTGACAATGACATGATTGTCGTCATGCCAAATTATCGGCTGGGCGCATTCGGATGGTTGGCCCTGCCTGCGTTGGACGGCGAGACAAACAACTCCTCTTCGGGCAATTACGGCTTTCTGGATATGGTCGCGGCGTTGCGTTGGATTCAGGAGAATATTGCGGCGTTTGGAGGAGATAAGGATAACGTAACGATCGCCGGAACGTCCGCAGGCGGAATTGCGGTTTGCACCCTGATGACCGCTCGGATGCATGAGCGGCTTTTTCACAAAGCGATCATCGAAAGCGGCGAATGCACGCGCACCTCGGGCTTTATCATCAGCCATCAAGCCGCACTGCTTCGAGGAGCAAAGTTCGCCGGCAAAGCAGGCTGCACAGATTCAAAATCATTCGCCTCCTGCCTTAGATCGAAACGGGCAGCGGAGTTGCTCGCCGCATCCGCCGGCCTGGATCTTTCCACGGCCAATGTTGGCGGAAGCTTGATGCCAATCGCGCCGATCGAGCTCATCGAATCCGGCGATTTACAACGCATTCCAGTGATGGTTGGAGCCAATCACGACGAGCAGAAGCACAACGGGGTAGCGACAACGGGATTTCCCGGCACGCCCGGGAACTATGACAAATATCTGAAGAATACATTTGGGCCGCTCGCACCGGTTGTAGCTGCGGAGTATCCGGCGAGTGCGTTCCCGGATCCGGCTTATGCGGCCGGAGCCGCGGCGAGCGACAGCGGAGTGCCCAATGGGATCGGCTTTTGCCCCATGCTGGCCGAGCTTGGCGGCGCGCTCTCAAAAGTGACTCAGACTTATGCCTACGAACTGGATGATCCGCGAGGATCGGGTATGCCGGATTCGGCGGGTTTCGAATTCGGATCCATGCACACCGCGGAGATCGGTTTTCTCTATGCACCGATCATGTTGGGCGAAAAAACGCAGGAGCAGGTTGCCTTAGCAAAACGGATGCAACAATACTGGGCAACATTTGCGCGCGACGGGCGTCCGCAGGGCGGCGACAAACCATGGCCCACATTGCAGCCTGAATCGGAAAACCTACTGCGCTTTCGGCCGGGCGGCGATGTGATACTCCCGCTAACCAAAGTCCGCGAGGAACATCACTGCGCCTTTTGGAGCAACCTGGGATACTAGAGACAAACGAAGCGCGTTCGGAGTACAGATTTCAAGCTGGCCAAGCGGTCATTATTCTACGGAATAATTCCACGTAACTGGCGGAGCTAGGCGCGCTGGGAAGAACGAATCGGAATGCCACTTAGTTCTTGCGTTCGACACCGACCACATGACCGCTATCGTTATCGATACAAACGCTTTCAAGCATCTGGTCCTGAGGATTGTTGTTAATCCTAAAATGCCGCGGCGCAATCACCCAAGGCTTGGAGAACATTACCGGATCTTCTACCGTGGCCTCATAGGTAAGGACATCCCCTTTGCGGCTATACCGCTCGGTGACGTGTTCCTGATCGCTATGAATCAGGCCGCCGTTTCCAAGCCATGTTTCGTCATTCAGGCCAGTGACGTCCACAACGAGCGTATCCCCCTCCCAGTGGCCCACAGAATCCCCTAAATATGCAGGATCCAGATCTTTGCGGTGCGGTCGCCCATCGGTGGGGATGACGCGATACGCTTCCCCCGTGGTGGATTCGAACAGGATTACAAGCAATCCGGGTGTCTGCACCACCCGCATCGGACCACCCATTTCGCGCGGGATGCCAAGGGGTTGACATTTGAGTCCCGGGTCGAGGGGACTGGCGTCGCCGATTTGGCTGTCGACGATTGCCTTCACTTTAGCCGCAAACTCGGGCTTATAAGGCACGGAAGAACTCGCCTCTACGGAGGTTTTGTGTTGACGGGCTTCTTTCGCGTTCTCGTCAGGGTGTTCGTCCCTGGCACCTACAAAGGCAACAGACCCATCCGGATTTGTTACGTAGATTGCTTCGGTGGGCGTGCCATGGTTGGCGTAATAGCCCGACAAATCCGGATGTCCATCCGCTGTGCGAGGCGTAGCGGCTGCGGCATCATTCTGGGCCGCGCCAGGCATGCAGAGAAAAAACGAAAGAATCATGGCGGCCGCTGCCGACACGCAGCAGCTAAGCAGACGTCGCTTCATTGTTTACAATCTCCGCTTCCCAGCCGATCTTAGAAGCCTGGCAAACTGCGCGAAGGTGACATCATTCACGATCGAAAACCCGAATGGTTATTTCTGCTCGCCAAGGGCTCCCACGGTCATCACGATCTCGTGGCCATCCGAATACTTGATACCCTTTCCAAAACCCATGAGCTTCGTGCCATCCTTGGCGGGCCATGCGGTTGTGGTTACCGTTTCGCCGATCTTCAGCATATCCCGACCGACGCCGGAGCGGTGCAGCATCCCTGGAGGAAGACCTTCGAAAGCCCACGTCACCGGCTTGCCAGTGTCATCCCTGGTTTCCACGTACCAAAAAATGTGCGGGTTGACCCACAGGACCCTCGTCAGCACACCGGTCACGGTGACCGTCTTACTGTCGTCGTACTCCGCTTTGACCGAATGGTGGGCCAAGACGGGCACTGCCGCGAGAATCAAGGCAATTACCGACAATAAGACACCACGAGCTTTGCGCATGACCAACCTCCGCACCGACACTTTAGCGCCTTGTGCCTACGTGCCGAAATTATAACGCGATTCAGAACCAGAATAGCAGTTCGAGCACAAACTCAATTTCGCCTGGACTTTAGGACTAGCTGGGTCGAAATCACTCCGGTATTTGAAACGAGACGCGTTGTCGAAAAGGCGGCCACCCGTGAGCGCGAGCCTCACTTCTGCATCCGCAAATTGGCGGAATCTGGCTGCCCTGTTCCGCCTTTTTGCGTGCGCGAGGCGGCGTCATATTCGGGGACTGCTGGTATGTCTGGATTTGTCGAAAGTCTATCAGCCCGCTACCAACCGAGCTTCAATCCCAATTGAATCTCCCGGGGATCTGTCAACAGAGTAGTGATTACTCCACCAGAGCCCGTTCGTCCCCCGCTGCTAGTGAACAGAGTGTAGTTGGGTAGGCCGAAATTGGCATGATTCAGGATATTAAAAAATTCCGCTCGAAACGTCACATTGAATCGCTCGCTGACCTTGGTTTCCTTTGAGAGCGATACATCGCCATCTGCCAGCGCAGGCCCCCGCAGGACATTTCTTGCAACATTCCCATAAGTCCCTGCCGGCGACAGTTTAAACGCATTCGGATTGAACCATTCATCGACAGTCTTTGGATAAAGACTCCCAGTGAAGGTGGGATCCCAAGAAGCCCGATCTGGGGTAGCAGTATCTCCGTCCCTGGAATTGTTGAAGCCATCTAAAGGCGAAAAGGGCAGCCCGCTTTGCCAGGTAACGATGCCGTTCAATTCCCAGCCGCTTATCAGCTTTCCAGGGACACCTTTCACGCCGCTGAAAAGCGCCCTTCCTTGTCCTATCGGCAAAGCGTATCCCCCGTTGAAGGAAAATCTGTACTTGATGTCCTGGCACGATATGCCATAGTCCGCGTCCGGATTGAAAGCCTGACTCTGGGTATTGGGGCAATTACCCGAATAACCGCCCACCGGGAACGACGAGTTGTCCAGTGCTTTGGCCCAAGTGAAGTTCGTTCGGAAGTTCACTCCCTTGGCTAGCTGCTGTCTGGCATCCACTTGCAGCGCGTTGTAAGAACTGTGTCCCGAATCCTGCCAGAGAGCCGCAGTCCCCGTTAGGGGAAACAGTCTTTGGCTCGCAGATCCTGATGGGAAGTATTTTGTTCCGTCAGGTATTGGTACAGGTGAGGCAGCGCATGCCGGGGCAGGACAAATCACGGAGTGAGTGGGATTGGTGATGCTGTTGTCGATCAAATGATAGCCATGCGAACCCACATAAGCGACGGTGATGCCGGTCGAGCGCGTGATTTGCTGCTGGATTGAAAAACTCCACTGCTGCACGGTTGGAGTTCGTGCGGTAGGAACCCAGCCTCCAGAAGGCAATAGCGAATTAGCAGGCAGCGGGCTATATGCCGGCAGTACCGGAAGTTGCTGTGGGAATGTCGTATTGTTGAACGAACCCTGTACACTGAAGGGGTAAGCGGCGGTAATTCTAAAATTCCTGTCATCCAACTCGCTATAGTAAGTGCCAAACCCCGCATGAACGACGGTCTTACCCTTCCCCAAGATGTCCCAAGCCAAGCCTAACCGCGGAGCAAAATTCCGCAAGGATGTATTCTGCATAACCGTAGGGCCGGTTATCTCATACTGCAGCGGATTCTGTAATCCTCCGCCGAGAGTGCTCGGCTGCGTTTGCACCAATAGGCCATCCGGCCCCAGGACAGAGGTTTGGCCATGCCCATTGATCTCATGCCAGCCATTTGTAGGCTCGTAGCGCAACCCTAGGGTCACCGTGAGGGTATTCGTGGCTCTTATCGTGTCCTGAGCATAAAACGCGGTTTCCAATTGTCTGGAGCCGACCACATCGCCAAGTCCTCCACCGGTAAGAGTGCTTGCCTGGCCTTTAAGGAACGATTGCAAATCATTGAACGTGACACTTCCATAAGTCGCTTCCACGCCTGCGGAGTTTTGCTGGACCCTTTGCAACCAAACACCGAAATTGAACTGGTGCCTGCCTTTTAGGGTCTGCACGCTATCCATATAGGTGAATAAATTCCGGTGCTCATGGGAATTCACATCACCGTTTCCAAATACACTTACAGAGGAAGCTTGCGCTGCGCCGCCGCCGCCACCGATCGTTACTGATCCCATTGGCCTCCCGGGTACGATGGATAGATTCGGATCGAAGGGGATCTGGGGCGTCGTGTCCGAGAAAAACGAAGCGCGGGAGAAGCCGAATCTTGCGGTGTTGATGGTGTTTGCCGCGAAAGTGTGGGTTTCTTGCAAACTCAACACCTGTTGCCGGATGGCGAGCACACTTCCACTGAATACATCCGCAAAGGGCGTTGTCTTATCGCCATCGTCGACTGTATACGCCGCTGAGAGCGAATCTTTGTCTGAAAAATTCTGGTCCACTCGCAAGTTCCCGTAATCTTCCCGAACCGGAAACCCTGCCGAATTAAAGCTCTTAGCAACTCCAGTCGGCAGCCCATTAGCCAGTAGTTCCGGCCCGTTCGCAAGCGGATACATTGCGAAATAAGGAGCGATCCCTGGCGCTAGTCCCACATTGACCAGCGAGCCTCCCGGGCCAATCGGCAAAAGACCTTGTCGCGCATTGTTATCCGGCACAATGGCCAGATTCGTCTGCGTCAACCTCTGCCGATAGGCCTCGTAGTTTCCAAAAATGAAGGTTTTGTCCTTGCGAATCGGCCCGCCTGCCGCCCCCCCAAAATCATTTCTTCGAAAGGCCGGCTTGGTTGCGCCAGCCGCGTTGGTAAAAAAGTCCGTTGCATCGAACATATCGTTGCGCAGAAACTCAAACACCGAACCATGAAACTGGTTCGAGCCCGACTGGGTTACGATGTTGACTTGCCCGCCGAGGCGCTTGCCATATTCGGCCCCGTAGGTCGTGGATTCCACGTTGAACTCTCGAACTGCATCGACTCCCAGCAGTTGCCCGCTCGCGCCTCCGGGCATCGCACCGATCCGGGAGGCCCCTGTAAACTCAATCCCGTTCACCATAAATAGATTGTCGTTGCTACGGTTGCCATTGACGTTGAACAGGTAGCCTTGTGAAACATTGGCGGCCGTCGGCCTCAGGTTTGTCGTCACAACCGATGTTCCTGGATTCAGAGTGATCAATCGATCGTAGCTTCGACCATTAAGCGGTAGGTCTTTTACTGCCTTCTCCTCGACCAACCCGGAGGTTGAGGCCGTCGTAGTGTCCACCACGGGCACCTCGGCGGTCACCGTCACCTGTTGTTGCACTTGGCCTACTTCCAAACTGAGCGGAATCACCGCTTGTTGCCCCACGGTCAGATCAATCCCCTTCCTGAGGACCTTCTTGAAACCCGGCGCCTCGGCCGAGATCTCATACTGTCCCACCTGCAGCGACAGCATTTGGTAATACCCGCGATCGTCGGTGGTCACCGTCCGCGCCGCCCCGGTCTCCACGTTTGTTACTGTAACCGTGACCTGCGGAATCACTGCCCCGGAGGTATCTTGTACCGTGCCGGCAATAGAGGCCGTCGTTTGCGCCCAGCTAATTGCCCCAAAGAACCCGAAGAAAAAGAGAACCACGACTACCCTGGATACAAGCCCCCGCATAACCCCTCCTACAAAATTCTTATCCGAATTTTCTGCCGCCAATTTGCGGACACCAGACCCTTCGTAAAAAGCGAAGGGTGAACGCAAAACGAATTGCGAAGGACAGCGACCAGCGTCCCCGATGACTAAGCTCTGTTAATGTTTTGTCGATTCAGAAAAGATCATAAACCCCGAACCTGGAATGTCGCGGACACTATAGTCACGCAAGGACATGTGTCAAGAAAAATCCGCAATAGCAGAGATGAAATGAAGAAAACTCCGAGGGACGGCTCCCGGACGCCGGGAACATCCTGTTCGAAATCGGGTCCTGCAGCTTTTAACGCTGGTAAAGCTTATCTCCCTCCGGCACTTTGCGCGTCACATCCAAAACGATCGTGTCTCCTTCCCAATGTTTCACGAGTTGCTTTTTCCGCAGGTGTCCGAGAAAAGTCTCTTCCACCAACTCAACGCATTTGTATTCCATCAGTCGGGCGTTGGGCTCCATGTGCCGATAGAGCATCATGTCCATCTTCCACGGGCGCGTGAACACATTGGAATCTTCAATGGTCACTTCATACCGCAAAGCGTCGGGAGTCATCGGTGTCAGTCGTTCAACAACGTGCAGCGCGTCGCTGTGAAAATCGCCGGAGCGCGAAAACCAGGTTCGATCGTTGAAATGACTCGAGTCAATGACAAGCGTATTGCCTTCCCAATGCCCAACCGAGAAGCCCATCCACGTGTCGGCAGGAGGCGGATCGACGGTGTCGAGATGAATCGTGCGGCTCGCCCCGTTAACTTCGAAGGCCATCATGATTTTGTTTGTCCCCTGAGTAATTTCAAACGGATACGGCATATACATCGCTCGTGGCACGCCTGGCATGTAGCATCGCGCTTCAGGGTCACGGTCGAGCCAATGCTCGGCGTTGTCTTTCTTTTGTGCGGCCGCCTGCGACTTATACGGAATTTCGTCACCTTCGACGACTCCGGGACCCGGTGGAACGATGCCGCCCGCCGCTCCGAGCGCAAGGACCGGAGCAGCCAGGACTTGCACGTTCGGATACACGCCGGGCTGTCCTACGACGGGTCGAGTCGTGTGGGCAAGCAGGTCCCAATTCGCAGTGTTCATGGCCTGCCAGATCCCGTTCAAATTAGGGTGACCATCCGGGGTGCGGGTGGCTCTTGCGGTCGACGAAACCTTAGGTGCTTGTGCGGTACTTGGAACGGCCACAAAGCAAAGCCATGCCGCTACTGCAGCAATTCCGGTAACAAGCACACTGATCAGATTTTTTCGGCTGCGCATATCGGTGCTCCCGTTTCTCCTTTGATCTGGCGAATCGTTTAGCGTTGTCTCTACTCAGCCATTATTACTGCCGTGGCGCTGTCAGAGGATTATTCGGGCTGTCGTCGCCGCCGCCAGATGCGTTGTCTTCAAGCGCCGGATCCGGCCCCTTGCCTTGTTCGAACAACTTCTCTGCCGCCCTTGTGTTAATGAGCATGTCCATCAGGGCGTAATTTCCCTCCTGACAACCACCCTCGTAGACCTGATTCAGCTTCTCCGGCTGTTTCTTAAGCTCGGTAACAAATGTGAAGGGCTTAACCCAGGTAGTAGGGTCTTCAGCGGTTGTAGTAACTTCCAGTGTTTCGGCGTCAATCCGCCTGTAACGCTCAATCAAGTGAAGATTCTCTCGCGAGCCTCGATAATCGGTCTCGTGAGTGAAATTGGTCACATCCACGACTAGAGTGTCACCTTCCCAGCGGCCAATCGAATCGCCCCAATAAAGGCGTATGTCCTTTGACAGGTGCGGTCTATTCGCAATCTGGACGACGCGGTCAAACCCAGTGCCCTGACCGATGTCGTAATAGAAATTTACCGAGTCGGGCCCCTGAACGATTCGCGTCACGCCGTTCGCAGGCAGGTGGCTCAGGAAGCAGCGTTCATCGCTGCTTCGGTCTTCCGGGCCGTCCGCGCGGTTCATGCGATCGAGGTTGTAATCAGGGGGCGGTTGATAGCGAAGGGGAGAAATGGGTCCGGGCTTCCCTCCAGAGGTGCCTTGTAGAAGCGCAACCAGGTAATCCCGCTGCTTTTGGATTCTCGCCAGAGCCTCCGGCGTATATGCAGGCATCCTGCCGTCTGGTGGATCAATGATTTGGGAGGTGCGGTAGCTTACCCCTTTGGGCTTATCAAACCATAGGTCGTTATACGCGCGGGCGACATCTTTTTCCGTACCGCGCCCTGCCCGATTGTCCCGGCCAGGACGTGCATTCCGCCTTTCCAGATCCCCGACAGCTTTCTGGTGCTCCTCCTCGGTCATGAACGGCCGATTCCCGAACTCCTTCGCCCGCTGGAAAGGTACAACGATTCCGTCGCTGCTCCAGATCCCTTGCAGGTCAGGATGGCCCCAAACAGTTTTTTGGTTTGTGGTGGTCGTAGCTGCTTTTTTGCTGGGCGTTGCCGACCCTGACGATGGAGAGTTGGTCTGACCAACGACCGTCTGCGCCAGTGCTGCTGCGAGAGTGCCCACCGCCACCAGGGTTAGAAACGGAAAGAAACCACGTCTGATTCTCACGCGCGCCTCCTGCCTATTTCTTTTCACCATTGACTTGGCTCTCGTACGGTGCGCCTGTTCCAGAGGAACCCAGGAACAAGTTGCGTCCGTCAGGCAGGGTTAGATCTCGCCCGTTGCACCGGTGCGATCCGTCTTTCGCCTGGTATCCATCGACCACCACCACTGTGCCTGGCTGCAGCGACTCCTTGGTGAAACCGCGCCGATAAAGAACGTTGGGGGTGCCAGCTTCGATGGCCCAGTTCACCACGGTTCCATCAGGATTCTTTACGTCGACGTGAATCCAGGCGTGAGGATTGACCCACTCCATCCTGGTAACCGACCCCGTAAAATGCACAGGTTTGTTCGCGTCAAATTCCGCCGCAAACGCATGGTGCGCTGACGCAGACACCACCGATCCGAGTATGGCGGCACTTGCAATCGCAACGATGACAATCTGCTTAATTCGCATGAATCAACCTCCTCCGCTTTGGAACTAGAATGGATACCGTCGCCCGCGCCGGAGCATTATCCTGAAGCTCGGATATGTGGCATCGATGAGGTATTTAGAGCTGAAACAGCAGTTGCAGTGCGTCGTACCTGAGGCCCCACGGCTACCCTCTGGTTAAGAGGCAACTCCCAAAACAGAATAGCAAGAAAGGTAAAGCATTGATGGCGTGGAGGCTATATCCCTGAATAGATGCTGTCAAGCTAAATCATACCGTTCTCTGCATATGCTTTCTTGCAAAGCCTCTTCCCGTTGTCGGCCAATGTGCGTTGCCAATTCGCTTTGTGCGGCCTTTCTGATTAGAACAAGAATTTCAGACCGAACTGGATTTTGCGCGGCCCACCGGTTCCCACAATGGGGCTGTTTACGCCGACGTCCGGCGTTGCGTTTGCAGCTCCAAACGTCGATGGGCTGCTGAGCGCCGCATTTGGAATATAGAATTGCGTGGAATTCGTGACGTTGTAGAATTCCGCGCGGAATTGCGTTGTGAGCCGCTCCTTGATTTGCCAACTCTTGATGATGGACAAGTCCCATTCCCAGAAGCCCTGGCCGTAAATCGCATTACGGCTCATGCTTCCAAACGTGCCCTGCGCCGGCGGAACGATAACCGCATTCCCCATCATGTAACAGCCGAGGCGGTTCAGCGAGGCTATGCCGGTGTTATTCGGGACACCTGCGGGACCGTTGGGCTCCGCGTTAGCTGCACTAATGCAGGCCTGCGGCAGCCCGGGCGTGCAGGCGCTCTGCCAAGCTGAGGTTGCAGTTCCCTGGTTATAGAAGCAGGGTATGGTCGCGACTGTACCAAACCCGCTGAAGTCGCTGGGATTCCCGGCGAGTGTCCAGCGATCCTGGCCTTGACCTGTTCCGCTCAAGTCATCAGCCGCATCAAAGGGGTTCATCGCCCGGCCGGAAAAGATCGAAACGGTCGAGGTGGCTTGCCAGCCCTGCAACATCTGCGCATATCCCTTCTTGCCCGGGATCATATAGGACGGGCCAAAGGTGAAGCGATGACGGATGTCGAAATTGCTGTTTCCGTACTCCGCGTTCGGGTTTCGGCTGTCCTGAGGCCGAAGCATCTGCAGGTCCGAGGAGTTCTCATCGAGGGCATGAGAATACGTGTAGGTGGCTAGGAAGGTCAGCCCATGGCTGGCGCGCTGGTTCGCAATTACCTGAAGGGCATTGTAGTTTGAGAGGTTGCCAATGGATCCGAGCAACCGCATTTCACTGAACCACGGATAGGGTCCAACGGTGAAGGGCCGGCGCTGCAGTTCGTTGGCCAGGCCGCTTGTGCCGGGGAGCGGCTCATTTATATCCGTGTAGTCGAAAAGGTGCTGGCCGTGATTGCCGACGTAGTTGACGTCGAGAGTGAGGCTATTAGTGATGGCGTGCTGGAGGCCGAAATTCCAGTTTAGAACCATGGGGTATTGCAGACGCTGCACCACACCGCCGATCTGGCAAGTGGCGACGTTGGTGCAGCTTGCGGTGGCCCCGGTGTAACCGCCCAGTACTGATGTATTGAGAGCCCATGGAACCGGCGATGTGGCGGTTGGACTGATGCTCACCGTGTGCAGCGTGATCGAGCCGGGCTGCGTATTCACATTAACGCAAGCCGCGGGACACCCCTTGTCCAGCGGCAAACCAGTAGGAATGGTGTTAAGGGCCGCGCCAGGGGTTATGAACGGATTTACCGACGGATTTTGGTAAATAATATTGAATCCCGTGCGAACCACAGTCGTGCCCTTGCCGGTCACATCCCATGCCAAACCGATTCGGGGCGCGAAGGCCCACGGATCCATCTTATAAAGATCACCACCCTGCCCCTGCATGATGCCGGTTGGGGAGCCCAGAGCAAAATTGCCGATCAGACCATTGGCTTCGCTCACAGGCGAAGTGTATTCGTACCTGAGGCCGAGATTCAGAGTAAGGCGCGGGAAAATTCGCCAGTCATCCTGCACGAAGGCTGCGTACTCTGGATATGTGAAGTTTCGCGGAATGGTGCCGGTGAGCAGGTTCGCGGAGGTGACAATGCCGGCCATGAAGTTTTCGAGCGCTGTTGCGCCAGGAAAGACATTCAGGCTCGATACGTTATTGTTGAAGTTTATTGTGCCCTTGGCCTGATCGGTTTGCAGGCTGATGCTTAACCGCGCGTAGACGAATTCAACACCAAACTTGAAGATGTGATTCCCGTGAGTGTAGGAGACATTGTCCAGCAAGCGCCAGATTCCGCTGGTCTCATCCAGGCCGGTCGCTCCGCCGGCGACCAATCCCGGAACTGTTGGCGAGTTATTGAAGCCGTTAATGGTAATCGTGGGTAGTCCGCATACGGTTCCACCGCCCACGAATCCGAGCGCTGTGTAATCAGGCGCTCCGGACTTTGGGTCGCAGTCAAAAGAAGGAGAATTCGTGCTGCGGCTGTTGTCCCAGCCGAAGCGGAGATCGTTAACCCACGTCGAATTCGGCACCCACGTCCACCACGCGCGGGCGACGCTTGTACGCACCTCGAGCGGCGTCTCCCAGTACGGCTGCGTCACGCCACTGACGGGCGCGGTAGCAATACCGTCGGCATCAAAAAACTCAGCACTGAAATTATTATGGTCGTTCAAGTGGTAATCCACTTTCGCGACGCCGTTATCGGTGCCGCCGGAGGTGAGAAAGTCCACAGGAATGCGGGTGCTCGTGGTGCCATTGCTGAATAATCCTGCGCCTGGGGTACACTGAACTGCAGGCGCAATTACGCAGCCGGCCAGGTTCAAGCTAAGGGGGCTGGGAACTTTACCGTTCGCCAGCAAACCCGTAATGGCATCCGGAAGACTGGCCCCAGCGCCTCCGCCGGGCACCGAGCTCGGCACATTAGCAAACCTGGGGTTGCCGACTCCGTAGCGCTGTCCTTCATAACCCAGCAGGTAGAAGAGCTTGTCTCTCTTGATCGGACCGCCGAAAGTTCCTCCGAAGTCTTCAAAAGCCGTCGGAGTCGTGACGGGAAAGAACGCGTTTCTCGCCATGAGAGAGGTGTCGCGACCCAATGCAAACCCACTGCCGTGAATCACGTTTGTGCCGGATTTTAGAGCCACGTTAAGCTGCGCGCCGGGCCTCCAGCCAAACTCGGCTTTGGAATTCTCGATCACGTTGAATTCCTGAATGGCATCAGTCGGCAGCAGCACGGCTTGTTCGGGCCCGCCGGCCGGATATCCTCCATTGATCGCCGAAGTGGTGAAGTACGCCATCTGATCGGCCACGCCGTCGAGCACGTAAACGTTGTACTCACCCCGCAAGCCATTCGAATTATTCTGTGTAGGGCCAGCGCCAGATCCCGGTCTCAACTGAAGGGTTGGCAAAAGGCCAAGCAGCTGGACATAGTTATGTCCGGCAAAGGGGAGGTCGCTGAGCGCGTTGGCGTTGATCGTTCCTTGCAACTGGGCATTTGTGGTCGTTATGGCCGGCGCTTCGCCGGTGACCGTTATGGCTTGCGTTTGCTCTCCAGTTTGCAACGTCACGTCAACGTGGACGTCACCGCCTACACCGACGGCGACGTCCTGGCGATCGTAAGGACGGAAGCCCATATACGACACGTGAACGGTGTACGTGCCGGGAATCAGATTCGGAGCAACATAGGAACCAGACGTGTCCGTAGTCAGATTACGTGGTATGCCGCGCGCAACATCGGTGACGGTCACCGTCGCGCCTACGATCGAGCCTCCACTCGTATCGGTAACGATTCCGCTGATTCGGCCGAGCGTCTGTGAGTGAGCCGGCAAACCTACAAGAAGAGCACTGCCGAAAACGAGCCAGCACAGAACTCTACGCGACGATCCGCAACCCGATATCACACGTTTCCACCACTCTTTCAGATTCATCAGACCCCCGTAGCGAGACCAGCCCCGCAATCGCGCGTATGCTAGAGTCAGCGTGTCGCAAAGTCAACGCATCGTTCGACCGCAGACGAGGATGCGAGAGCGGAGCGTTTGAGCTACTATTTTGCGGATAGGATGTGCTCGAGCGTGACAGGGGTCCTCGCTCGAGACGCGGAGTTCAAATGAAAAATCGTCTGCTGGCGCTTTTCGCATTCATTGTGCTCTTCTCATTTGTACCGTTCGCAAACGCTGCTACTCCTCGACAGCAGACGAGCAAGACGACTAAATCCGCGACTCAAGCGCCACGGCACGGTCTTTCGGGAACGTGGGCGCCTGCCAACGGTGCCGGAGATGGAATCCAGGCCAATGGTGTAAAGGCCATGCCCAACGACGGAAAGCCGGAACATCAACCGCCCTACACGGCTTACGGCTTACAAGCATTCAAGTCTCACCATGCACTCGAGGGTGCTGACGCGGTGCTTCCCGGCTTCTATGACGATCCGCGTGACAAATGCGAGCCGTTGGGATTTCCACGGATGAATTTCTACAACCTTCGCGAAACTCAGATTCTGCAGAATGAGTACAAGACCGCCATGCTTTATGAATACGGGACGGCTTGGCGCGTGATCTGGACGGACGGTCGTCCGCTTCCGAAATTGGCGCAGGGCGGCGTGCTCATCAATGGTGAAGTGAAAGAACCCCGGTATTACGGATACTCCGTGGGCAAATGGCTGGACGATACTACGTTGCAAATCGATACCATTGGAATGATGGGAGAAGATCGAGTGTGGCTGGATACAGCCGGCCGCCCGATCAGCGATCAACTCCACGTGGTGGAGATCCTTCATCGTGTGGACCGCGACCGTTTGGAGTGGAGCGTTACCATTGACGATCCTAAGATGTACACTCGGCCGTGGGTGGCCATGGATAAGTTCCCGATGAAACTTGAAGACCCGCATACCGATGTCATGGAGCAGTACTGTTCGCCAATCGAGATGGAGAAATACAACACGCTGTTTGGAAATCCTGCGAGCGGTCCGGGTAGTCGGCCGCAGGGGAAATAATCGAGTCGCAGGTGCTTTTCAGGTGAGCTTTTCGGGAGGAAGGTTGTATGAAGAGAGAAGTGATCGCCCTATCCGCTCTTCTAATGTGTATAAGCCCCTTTGTTTCGCTATCCGCGCATCATGGCACTGCGGCCTTCGATAACGAAAAGAAAATCACATTGAAGGGAACGGTCACGGAATGGTTCTGGTCCAATCCCCATTGTCTTCTTCGCTTTGACGTGAAAGGCGATGACAGCCAGATCGTCCATTGGATCGGCGAGACTCAAAATCCGGTGACGATGGTTAATGGCGGCTGGAGTAAAGCTTCGTTTAAAGTGGGCGACGAGGTCACGGTCACATTGAATCCTGTGAAAAATGGTTTGCCGCTCGGACGTATTTTGACGGCGGAGCTGCCAAGTGGGAAAACCTTAGACGCAAACGCGGGAATTCGCGGCAACGTTTATAAATAAATAAGTTAAGAATGCCAACTGCCAGGCGGCTGGCAATTCCGGGGAGTCTCGTGTTGCCAATTCCGTACGGGCCAATTCTGGTTTTCGGTCAACCTGTTTTGTCGGCGCCCCTGTGTTCACATAAAGTCCAATCGTTTGCATCAAACAAGCACTCTCCTGCCGTGAAGAAGGCTTCTTCTGCTTCTCTACGAGAGTAGCTCATCGATGAAGTTAAGCTAAGTAGCTTTGTCACAGCTACATACGAACCACCTGCAAGGTCTCCCTGAAACTCTACACTGGCCGCCAGCGTGCCAGCGCCTCTAAGTGGAGAAGTGTGTGACTCGTGTGTCCGACTTCTGCCGGGGGATCCAGCCGAATGAAAGCGTTCAGACTTTTGCTCACCGCAAGCGCATTTGTGACAGCCATCGTAGCCGCTTGTCCGAGTTTACATGCCCAAAGCCTCGTACAGGTCAATTCGGCTGGGGCGGCATCGGCATCGCAACTATCCGTTCTCTACACGCAATCGCAAGTGTCGGGGGATCTCAACATCGTGGTGGTTGGGTGGAGAGACACAATTGCGGTGCCAACCTCGGTAACAGATACCAAAGGTAATGTCTATACCCTTGCGCTTGGTCCTACAACGCTGTCAGGTCAACTGAGTCAGTCTATCTATCTCGCAAAGAACATTATCGCAGCAACCGCCGGCTCTAATACCGTGACTGTAGCGTTTAATAGCGGGGCGACTGCTCCCGAGGTTCGCATTCTGGAGTACGGCGGAGTCGATGCGAATAACCCGCTGGATGGGGCCGTTGGCGGATCGGGCAACACAGCGACGACCGACAGCGGAGCTGCCAACACGACATACGCGAACGACCTCCTCATCGGCGCGAGTCTGGTCTCCACCAGCACCACGGCGCCGGGCGCGGGATACACCACGCGAATCATTACCACGAACGGAAACTTAGTTGAAGACGAGCTGGTAAGCGCGACTGGCTCTTATCATGCAACCTCGACGCTTTCGAGTGCCGGGGCGTGGATTATGCAAATCGTCGCGCTCAGAGCCGCCGGCGCACCTCCTGCTCCGTCAGCTCCAGGGAGCCTGACGGCGGTCGCTTCGTCCACTTCTGAAATCGATCTGTCGTGGATCGGGGCGACAGGCGGAACCATCAGCTCTTATTTAATCGAGCGGTGTCTGGGAGTCAGCTGCAGTAACTTTGTGCAAATTGGTACAACGACATCGACGACATTCAGCGACACTGGGCTGGCCGCGGGGACCAGCTACACCTATCGCGTTCGAGCTGAAGATTCAGCAAATAATCTCGGGCCGTATTCGAATGCGGCTACAACCGCGACTCTGGGTTCGCCGAGTCCGACGGCGCCGGGGAACCTGAGCGCAGTGGCGGGCACGCTGGCGCCGGTGGTGGTGAGCGAGCAGGGGTATATCGATACCACCTACACCACTACGCATACCACCGCAGCCTTTGATAGCACCGGCGGGGATTTGCTGGTGCTGTTTGCGTCGTCGCACGCAGGGACGGCGTTCACACCGACCGACAGTTATGGCAATACCTGGATT
>Ga0070741_10003708_pt1 | contig 37050 bp, 40 predicted proteins | sample Coa_R1_4_FD_66440 | JGI IMG/M metagenome (GOLD analysis project Ga0070741, IMG submission 66440) | Surface soil microbial communities from Centralia Pennsylvania, which are recovering from an underground coalmine fire - Coalmine... | ecosystem: Environmental > Terrestrial > Soil > Unclassified ... | reverse complement strand
GCCGTGGCGTTGCGCCGAATAGCGGCCTTGAACACCTCGCCCACGCGCACCTGCGACATGTTCACCGAACCGCGATAGACCTCAACAACATCCAGTACATGATTGCGCGTGTCAAGTAACAACACGCGCAAATGTTCCTGCTCCAACGCGGACATTTCATACTGCACCAGCGCGGCCGCATCCGCCGGTGAATTGATGGTCGGTCGTTCCTCTGGCGACTCTAGCGTGAGCCTGCGTCCCAGTTCGATGGCGGCCTTGATCTGCGCGGCTTTGGCCTCGCCGATTCCATGTTGGTTCATCAACTCCTCGAACGGCGCGCGGTGCAATCCGCCCAACCCGCCGAATTGCTGGAGCAAACGTTGACCCACCTGCACCGCGTTCTCACCGGTCACGCCCACGCGCAGGAGGATGGCGATCAATTCGGCGTTGCTCAAGGCCTGAGGTCCCAGCGAAGCGAGGCGCTCGCGCGGGCGTTCGGTCTCGTGCAGGTCGGTGATCCGATAAACGGGCTTGGAGTTTGTCTCGGCCATAGGATTCCCTCAGCGGGTTGAATGCGTCTATTTTACAGCCATTATCGAGGCTTTGCTTGACACGCCCCTCCCCCTCAGGTAGAATACGCTTCGCCTCAAACATGGGCCTGTAGCGCAGTTGGGAGCGCGTCTCAATCGCACTGAGAAGGTCAGGGGTTCGAATCCCCTCAGGTCCACTGGACAGTGACCTGTGTTCAGTTGTCAGTTATCCGTCACTGCCCAAAACTGAACACTGATCACTTAACAACTGATTACTGAAAACCGGGCCCATAGCGCAGTTGGGAGCGCGTCTCAATGGCATTGAGAAGGTCGGGGGTTCGAATCCCCCTGGGTCCACCTGCCAGAGCGATTAGAGCACCTAATCGCTCTTGTGCTATGTAATACCCACGGTCACAAATTGCGTTTTCCGCCTTTTGAAAAAACGCAATTTGTGACCGAGTGCGGTATAATGCGTGAAATAATTTAAAGGTCAGAACAGGAGTAGTAGGTCATCCCATCAGCGAGAAGGGAGAGCGAGGTGAAAGCCCTTCAATGTGTCAGTGGGAACGCGTCAGACTGAACTCGCCTGTTATCTCGCAAGAGAGATTGCGCTGGCGAACTCTCACCCCAAAGACACGGAGAACACAAAGATTTTCTTCGTGGGCACAAAGAAAGACGCAGTGAATTTTGTGCCTTTGTGTTGAAAACAGTAGTCAGCGACGGGTTGGCCCGTTATAGCGATTGAGTGGTAGACCAGGATACTATCTTGTTCTACAATTCGGGTGGTACCGCGGAGGCATTCCTTCGTCCCTGAGTGGACGAAGGAATTTTTATTTTCAGACAATAGACCATAGACGATGGACCATTCAGCGTTTTTATGGTCAATGGTCTATCGTCCATCGTCCGTGAAGGAGACTGAATGGCGATTCCGAAAACCGAATGGATCTGGCAGAACGGCAAGTTCGTCCAGTGGGACGACGCCACCGTGCATGTCACCGCGCACGCCCTGCATTACGGCTCCAGCGTATTCGAGGGCTTGCGCGCGTACGATACGCCGAAAGGCCCCGCGATTCTCGGATTGCAATCACACGTGCGGCGACTATTTGACTCATGCAAGATCATGCGAATGGAAATGCCGTTCACGCCGGACCAGGTAGCGGACGCCGTTATCGAGACCGTGCGCCGCAACCGACTCGCATCCTGCTACATCCGTCCGCTGGTTTATAAAGGAGTTGGCCCGATTGGCCTGGACGCGCGCACCGCGCCGACCGAGATGGTCATCTTCGCCTTCGAGTTTGGGCATTATCTTGGCGACAACGCGCTTGAAGAAGGCGTGGACGTGATGGTCAGCAGTTGGCGGCGCATTGCACCGGACACGCTGGCGACCATGTCGAAGGCCGGCGGGAACTATGTGAGTTCGCAGTTCATCTCGATGGAAGCCGCGGATTTGGGTTTTGCGGAAGGCATCGGCCTGGACGCGAACGGGCTGGTCAGCGAAGGAAGCGGCGAAAACATTTTCGCCATCTATCGCGGCGTGATCTACACTCCGCCCGTCAGCGCCTCCATTTTGCTCGGCGTGACGCGTGACTGCATCATCACACTGGCGCGCGAACTGGGCTACGAGGTCCGTGAACAGACCTTCCCGCGTGAGATGCTCTACGTGGCCGATGAAGTTTTCTTCACCGGCACCGCGGTGGAAATTTCACCTGTCCGCTCGGTGGACAGAGTGAAAGTTGGCAATGGCTCGCGCGGCCCGATCACGAAGAGATTGCAGGATGAATTCTTTGGAATCATCAACGGGAGTATTCCCGATAGGCACGGTTGGATGGCGATAGTTAAGTAGCAATGTCATTCTACGTGAAGCGAAGAATCTCTGCTGTTGAAAATCGAGACTCTTCAGTCGCAAAAAGCACTCCCTCAGAGTCGCACAATCAAGGAAAGGAGGCATGAATGAAAACAAAATTTAGTTTTGAGGCGGTGTCCTGCCTTCTCGCGCGAGTTGGCCTCCAGTTGCTCTCGCGTGCCGCGCGCCTCCCTGGCGAGTCATAAGTCAAAAGTTGAATGTCAAAGGTCAAGAGAAACTTGACACTTGACACTTGACACTTGAAACTTGGAACCAACATTGATGAGGAAAGAATGGCTACAACAAAAAAGAAATCTATTAAAAAGAAAACAGCGTCAAACAAGGCCAAAAAGATTTTGAAGCCGAAGAAGATCGCCGCGGCAAAAGCCAGAAAGACGACCAAGGCTGTATCTTCAAAATCGAAGGCCGCGAAAAAGATAACCGCAAAGAAACCTGCAGCCAGGAAAGTCGCGGCAAAACAGGTCAAAGCTCAAGCGCCCACCGCCAAGAACATTGCCTACGATCCGCAAATCATCGAGAAGAAATGGCAGGCGAAATGGGAAGCCGACAAGTTGTACCGCGCTGTGATTGACGAGCGCAAGCCCAAGCATTACGCGCTGACCATGTTGCCCTATCCCAGCGGCGACCTGCACATCGGTCACTGGTACGCGATGACGCCCTCGGATGCGCGCGCCCGCTTCAAACGGATGCAGGGCTACAACGTGCTCTTCCCGATGGGCTTCGATGCCTTTGGCTTGCCCGCCGAGAACGCCGCCATTCGAGACGGCATCCACCCGATGAAGCGCACCTATCAAAACATCGAGCGCATGCGCAAGCAGTTGAAGAGCATGGGCGCCATGTTCGATTGGTCGCGCGAGGTGGTCTCGTCCGATCCTGAGTTCTATCGCTGGACACAATGGTTCTTCATCCAGCTGTACAAAGCTGGGCTGGCGTATCGCAAGATGGCCGCGGTGGACTGGTGTCCGAAGGACAACACGACGCTGGCCCGCGAACAGGTCATTGGTGAGAACCGCGTTTGCGAACGCTGTGGCACACCGGTCATCAAAAAGGATTTGGAGCAGTGGTTCTTCAAGACCACCAAGTATGCAGATGAATTACTGCGCTTCGATGAACTGGACTGGCCTCAAACGGTAAAGACCTTGCAAACAAATTGGATCGGACGAAGCGAAGGCGCCTCGGTTCATTTCAAGACGGAAGCCGGAGAGGACATCGAGATATTTACCACGCGTCCCGACACGTTGTGGGGCGCGACCTTCATGGTCTTCGCGCCCGAGCATCCGCTGGTGGACAAGGTCACGACGCCCGAGCAAAAGGCGGCGGTCGAGGCCTATAAAGCGCAAGCCGCCCGCCAGTCCGATATTGAACGGGAAGCCGCAGACAAGGAAAAGACCGGCGTCTTCACCGGCGGCTATGCCATCAATCCGGTCAACGACGAACGCATCCCGATCTGGATCGCGGACTATGTGCTGTTGAGTTATGGTACAGGCGCCATCATGGCCGTCCCTGCGCACGATGAACGCGACTTCGCCTTCGCGCGCAAATACGACTTGCCCATTGTTCCGGTCATTCAGCCTGAAGGCGTCACGTTGGACGGCGCGACGATGGAACGCGCGCACGAGCATGAAGGCGTGATGATCAACAGTGGACCGTTCAATGGCACGCGCGCCACCGACGAAAAAGGTATGGCCAACCCCGCCATCAAGGCTGTGGTTGAGTGGCTGGAACAAAAGGGTATCGGCAGGCGCGCTGTGAATTATCGCTATCGCGACTGGTTGATTTCGCGCCAGCGCTATTGGGGCGCGCCTATCCCAATGGTCTATTGCGAGAAGCATGGATGGAATCCCGTGCCGGACGATCAATTGCCTGTGTTGTTACCGGAAGACGTGGAATGGAAGCCAACGGGCGAGTCGCCGTTGAAACTGCATCCCACATGGAAGAACACCGCTTGCCCCGAGTGCGGCGAACCTGCCGTGCGCGAGACCGACACAATGGATACCTTTATGTGCTCGTCGTGGTACCACCTGCGCTATTTAAGTCCGCATTACAACAAGGGCCCATTCGATGAAAAAGAATACAACTATTGGATGCCTGTGGACACGTACACCGGCGGCATCGAACATGCAACGATGCATCTGCTGTACACACGTTTCTTTCACAAGGCTCTGCGCGACATGGGCATCACCGAGGGCAACGAACCGATGATACAGTTGCGCAATCAGGGTATGGTGCTGGCGGAAGATAATAGCAAAATGTCGAAGAGCCGCGGCAACGTGGTTGCGCCTGATCGTTTGGTGGAAAAGTACGGCGCGGACACGGTGCGCGCTTATTTGATGTTCTTTGCGCGCTGGGAGATGGGCGCGCCATGGGATTCGCAGGGCATCGAGGGAAGCGCGCGCTGGATCCGCCGCACGTGGATCTTGTTCACCGACCCTTCGACTACGCTCCGCTCCGCTCAGGACGAACCGATAGCGGCCACCGATGAAACGAAAAAGAATCTGCGCCGAAAGGTCCATCAGACTCTGCGCAAAGTGACGCGCGACTTTGAAAACTTTGAGTTCAACACCATTATCTCGTCGCTGATGGAATTGATGAACGAGATGTACAAAGCCCGCGAAGCCGGAGCGGTCGGCACGCCCGAATGGAACGAAGCAACCGAAATTTATTTGAAGATGCTGGCGCCCGTTGCCCCGCACATCGCCGAAGAACTATGGACACATCAAATGGGCAAGCCATACTCTATCCATCAACAGACCTGGCCGAAGTACGACGAAGAAGCCGCGAAAGAAGACACAATCGAAATTCCGGTTCAGGTCAACGGCAAGGTGCGCGATCGGATCGTTGTTGCGGCTGATGCAAGCGAGAAGGCAATAGAAGCCACCGCTCTGGCCAGCCCGACTGTCCAGAAATTTTTAGAGGGCAGGCCGCCGAAGAAGGTCATTGTGGCGCAGAAGAGATTGGTTAGTGTAGTGGTATAGCCCAAATGGGACGGAGTTTCATCCGTCCCATTTTCTTCTATAATGGTCTCCAAGATAGGAGCATCACTATGAAAACCATCAAATTTGTTGTTGCCACCGATCCGGCGTTGTGTGGTCCGGACGCCAGTCCGCAGGACACTCAGGATGACATGACCAAGGTATTCATGACTTTTAAAACAGTCTCTTAAGCCGAATCAGGAGGCTAATGTTGAATCTTCAGAAGAAGATTAGGTCACTGCGAATGTTCAGGCTCTTTTTAGCGGCGGCAGGGTTGATGCTTGTGCCTGCCTCCACCGCGGTGCCCGCTATCCACGTCCCGCGCGAAGCGGGAGAAGCTGAATTGCTGGATGGCATTTCTGTAGATTGCAGTCAACCTGTTGACAAAGAGTGGATTCAAAAAGTCAATCGTATCCGATGGGTGGCTTATAGTTCCCCGAAGCCAAACTCGGAAGAAGGTTTTTATCAGCCGACTTCCGAAGCGATTTATCAGGATTTGCTGGCTTTGAAGAAAGCAAACTTCACCGGCTTGATCACATATGGTTCTGCTGGAATCATGGGAAGGCAATTTCTGGAAATTGCTCAATCACTCGGCTACAAGGGAATCATCATGGGCATCTGGGATCCGGGCAATCAGGCCGAATTGAGCAATGCGCGGAACGCATCTGACCTGCCGATTGTGTTGGGATATACCATTGGCAATGAAGGCCTTTCCGATTCCCCTCCGCGATATTCGATACCGGAACTTTGCCCAGCGATCTCTGATTTGCGCGCCAGTACTGGTAAACCTGTGACGACTTCAGAGGACATCGAGACCTATTATCGTCTGCCGCAACTTTTATCGGTCGGCGATTGGGTCTTTGCCATTTCACATCCGTATTGGCACTTCACAAAATTTCCGTTGGATGCGATTCGCTGGGAACAGGAGCAATACTCGGAGTTGTTGAAGAGAACAGACCATTTTGTATTCTTCAAGGAGGTTGGCCTTCCCACAGAGGGCGCGTATGGATTGTCGGAAGCGAATCAGGATTTATATTATCGCGGCCTGGCGGAGACCGAGGTCCGGTTTGCCTATTTCGAGGGCTTTGACCAGCCCTCGAAAACCACTGCATCTGTAGAGCCTCATTGGGGCCTATTCCATTCTGATTTGACGCCGAAGTTGCTGGGTTGGAATCTGATGGGATACCGAGTTTTCACTTCCAATGGCGCTTCGAACAGTCAGGTATTGGAATGTTCAAAAAGGAATGACGATGATTGCTCTATCTATTCCACAGCGACCTTGCTTCTAGTAGGCGACGGCGCGCAGGATAGACAATATATCTCTTTTGTCTCCTTCAATACAGCTGGTCTGCCGGATAATGCCATCGTCACGTCTGTGAAATTAAGAGTTAAATCGGCGGGCATTGCGGGAGCCAATCCGTTGAATAATCATCAGGACTTGGTGCTTGATATCTGCCCGCCGCTTGTTCAGGGAAATGCCAAAACGCAGAAGGTAGAATGCAAAAACGTTGTTGGGATATTTGACGAAAATCCAAATAGCGGCTGGTACACGGTAAATCTTGATCCGGCTGCTTTTGAGACTATAAACCCGGCAGGATGGACGCGGTTTCGTCTGAGAGTTAACGGGGCGATGAATAATAATGTGTCGAGAGCATACATAAAATTTTACAACGGCGGCGCTGTTGAATCAAACCAGCCCATCTTGATTGTAAGATATTACCTTCCCTGATTTTCAAGAGCTTCCTTGTCGCTCATCGTTTATCGTGTAAAATCCGCTCATTATGCTCACATCCGAAGTCCTCAACCCGCTTATCAACTCAGCTTTCACACGCAAAATCACCTGGCTCGAAGCCTCCAGCCAGCATTCGCTGGATGAATTCGTCGAGACGTTTTACGGGATGCGCAAACGCGTCGAAGAGACTCTGGTCGGCATGACTGATGCGCAGGTCGCATTTGCCGCGCCATCGCATCCATTCTGGTCGGTCAGCGAGAGCATCACGCACTTGATTTATTCGCAGGGTTATTACATTAACAAATTGCTCGACATTTCTACGAGCAGTATGCCGCACATCATTGAAGCGGCGCGCGGCTTCGGCGAGGGCGCCAAGATTGGAATCCCTGCCGAGGATTTGCGCAAACGGATGGTCTTTGCCACCGAGCAGGTCACCACGGCAATCGAAGGCACGCGTCACGATCATGACCCAAAGCGGACCGAGGTCAACGAATTTTTCGGTATCTGCAACTACCGCACATGGATGTTGCTTTTGCTTGCTCACGAAGTAGATCACCTGAAGCAAATCGTCGCCATGCGGCGTTTATCCAGAGTAGAATCTGCGTAATCTGTGGATTTAACCTTCTTCATCCTTGAAAAATCAGAAAAACTTTAGAGTTGATCTGGTGGTGGGAGAGTATCGGATAGGTCATCGTTATACTCCATAAACCGCATCTCATAGGCCGCTCACAAGATGAATTGTTCAAAGCCGCCGAGCATGATGTCGAATCCATGCTTGAGAATCTCAACGCCAAAGCTGAGACAGAGCTGGTCCACGCCTAAAAACATATTTCAACCAGCGCGTAAAAAACAACGGCGGAGCAATTGCTCCGCCATTTGTTTATCTGCTCCCAAAATCAACAGTGAAGTAACCCCCATACGCGCTGTCTGAAACATAAGCATAGCCGATTCCCATTTCGGTCGCGTTGGGATCGAGGATGGCATTCTTGTGAATTTGATCGTTCATCCACCAGTTGAACGCGTCTTGTGGATAGCCCCCGGCATAGATGATCTCCTGACGATATGTGCCATCATAACCTGCGGCGATGACGCGTTGGTAAGGCGTCGAGCCATTGGAGCCCGTATGACTCAGTAAACTGAAACAGGCCATGTCAATACTGTGCCCCTGCGCGGAGGCAGATAATTGTGTGTTGATTGTCAACGCGGCGAGCCCGGCTTGTTTGCGCGCCTGATTGATCAGGTTTGCGATTTCACCCGGATAGGATGAACTGCCGAGATATTTGCAACTGGCCGGGCCCTTGGGCTGAGTCGCGGGCGTGCCGCCTGAGGGCGTTCCAACCGGACCTGTGGTCGGGGTGCTGACAACCCCAACCGTGATCTTCACCCAGAATGTTTTCTCGATGCCGATGTTGAGCGGTTTGCCGCTCGCGTTTCTCAGTTCAAAGAAACCGGTGTAAGTTCCATCTGCTGTGGGCGCGACCAAATCCACGGAAACATCCACCGTTGACTTGGGCGCGGTCTGCGGAATGGGACTCGAATCGGGTGCGCCCATTTGGTCGCCGGAGACGAAAGCGATGGTGTAACCAATCCACGAGCAGGTACCTGTGTTTTGGAATTGCCAGGTCTTGGTGAATTTGGCTCCGCGCGCGATGTTGGTCCCATCCGCGATAGTCACATCCTGGACGAGGATGGCTTTGTCTTTGCAACCTGCGGACGAAGTGGAAATTGTCGGGACGATGGTAGCCGAGGGCGTGATCGGCGTAGTCGCAGGCGTTTTTGTCGGCGGCAGGGTTGCGGTCACGAAAAGAGGCGTGGAGTTGGCCGGTGCAGGCGTCGAGATGGTGATGCACGAGGTCAGGCCCAATGTCATGATAGAAATGGTCAAAAGAAATTTTTGCATGGCACGATTCTAAAACAAAAAGGCCGACGAGTCGCCGCCGGCCTTTGCATTTGGTTCTCAAGTTACGGCGTTGCGAAGTCTACCACGTAATATCCAAAATTGTTGAAGAAGGCATAGCCCATGCCGATCTCGGTGTATTTTGTGCTGATGAGATTTTCATTGTGACGAACATCGGTCTGATCGGTGGCCCACCAGGTCACCACACCCTGACCCGTGAGCGGAGGAAAACTCCCGTAAACATTTTCGGTCACCGCGGACGCGACATAGCCGGTGGACGCGACGCGTGAAGTGGGAGTGGAACCATTCGAGCCGGTGTGAACGAAGAGATTGTGGCAGGCCATGTCCGCGGCATGGGCTTGCGCGGCAGTGACGAGGTCCGGGTTGACCGTGTATGACGGCAATCCGTTTTGTGCGCGATACGCATTGATGGCCGCGACCGCGTCATTTACTTTGGCTTGATCAACCTTGAACGCGCACGTCGAGGTGACGAGCCCGGGACCTGTGGCCGAAGTTGTGCCACTGCCACTCGAACTGTTCGATCCGCTTCCTGTCCCCGCGCTGGAACCTGAACTTGCGCTCGCGCCTCCGACCGTGATGATGACCCATAGTTTTGTGTTCTGATCAATTTTCATGGTTGTGCCGGATGGGTTCCGCATCTCGAAATCAGCGCGATAGATTGAGTCTTTGTCCGGTGCGGTCATGCCTACTGCAATGTCGAGGGTATCGCCGGGCTTGGTCACGCCGAGCGGCAGTGAATCCGGCGCGCTCATTTGATCGCCATCATAGAAAGTCAACGTGTATTGAGCGGTCCACGTGCAAGTGCCGGTGTTCTTCACACGCCAGACTTTGTTGAACTTCTCGCCTTGTTTGAGGTTGGCGTTATCCGGCACAGTCACATCCGCGACGAACGCCGCGGAGTCTGTGCAATTGGGCGGGTTGACGATTGCGGTTGGAACTTTTGTGGATGGAGGTTGAGTCGCGGGCGTTTTTGTGGCCGGTGATTTGGTCGCGGTGGGGGTTGCCCTACCCGCGCAGGCAGAAAGCAAAAAGACCATCACCAAACTTGTATAAAACAATTTCTTCATTCCCATCTCCTTTGGCTTGCGAATATGGATAAATCAAAACATCATCATCTGGCCCTTGGATTGCTCGACCGGATCGTTCGCGATCTGTTCCTCGAACGTCTCCCGCGTCATCACCGGGACCTCGGCGAGGGCGCGCACAAAACGATACTTTATCACACGATAGTCTTTCATCCGCTCTGCCAGCGCGGGGTCGCGCTCTTCCTTGTACGCCACCAGTCCCGCGCGTCCGCCGGGAATGACCAAAATCGTCCGCTCTGGCGGGTAGGGATTTTCCGCGATAGCCCGTCCGACCAGCGCGGAAGCCAGGAGATAAAACACATGCGCGGGTTTTCCGTTCTCCTCCCAAATCAACAGTTTATCCTGCTTGCGCGTTTTGTAACTCAATCGCTGGCCGATTTTTTCCAGCATTCCTTTGATTGTTTTCAAATCCTCGCGCCGCGCCGATGCAGTGTCTTCCGCGCGCAATTTCCAATTCGCGCCTTCTTTCTCTGCGTATGAATTCAGCACCGCATAAATGATTCCTTTGGAGGGCGTCAACAAACCGGGAAAGCGCTGATACAAATCGTCTTCGATCTCAAGATAAATGCTATCCGGATTCTTTTGCAGAAACGCGACCAGCGCCATTTCCACCCGATCAGCAAGCGACTCTTCGCTGGCGTTTTTTCTCAGCCCCCATAATCCTGTTTCCACGCTCTCGCCGCTCGAATAATGTGCGAATCGTTCGTCCTCTTTCAATGCGCTTTCAAGCAGAGATTGCGTAGCGCGCAACGCGGCGTCAAATTCCTTTTCCCTGGGTTTGAGCGCATGCGACTCGTTCAACGACACCAATCCCGCGGCATGGACATGCAAATAACTGGCCGGTTCGCCGCGCACATTCAGATGAGATTCCATCGCTCCGCGCACCGCATCAACGCTTGCTTCGCCTGCTTCGCGTTTGAGATGCTCGCCGCGCTCCCATAGAATTTGCACCGGATCAAATTCGGTTCGCAGGGCCAGGCCTTTCAAGTCGAGGCCTGCCGCGCTGGCGGCAGTCAATGCCGAAGTTAGAAATGCAGGCTCCGGTTCGGGAAGCAGCCCGAAGAAGGGTGTACCAAGCGCCAACAGTTCAAAGAGATGCGCGAAGGTCGCGTTCAACGCGGTCGCGTTCCATGCCCAATCGTAGCGCCGCCGTCGCAATGCGATCTTGTATGGCTCGACGGCTTCGCGTCCCCACAGCCAGCCCGCCCACAACGCTGAGAGAGTCCAAAATGCCTGATTGGGTCGCGGCACGGATCCGATCACTGCCGCGATGGGAATCTCTTTTTTGACTTCATGCGCCAAATCCTTGAGGCGGCCTTCATAGATGCAGATGCCGCCGCTTTCAGGAAGTTTATTCGGCCACGCCACACACGGGACCTCCGCGCCGGTCTCCGCCCACAAACCGAGTCCACGCTCCAGTTGCAACCAGACGTTATGCTCGCGGAATTGGTTCGGCGTGCTGAGTTGTTTGGGCCGCGGTCTTTCAGCAGGATAAGCCCATAATGTATTGCCCGCGTCGCACGCGGCAAGGATCAACGCGCTCAACGCGCGGCGGCGTTCGGGCGCGAGATTCAAACTATCGAGGCGGTTGATGATGGTCGTCAGCGCGTACAGTGGCCGCGGCAGATAATGTTGAACGGCCTCCTCGGCATAGACACGGTCATCATCATCCAGCGCGGCTACGCGCTCGAAGGCGCGGGAACGATGCAGGCCATCTGTCGCGGCGATGCGTTTGGCGCGCTCGATATCTTCGGGTGTGGCGACTCGCTCGCCGGAATCGCCGCACTCTTTGCATTCATAGATGCGCGCATACGGAGCATCTGCGCCCTTGCGCCACAAAAAAGATTGCGCCTGAGTTTCACGGCCACATTTTTCACATTGAGTTAGATATAGAGATTGAAGATGAGTTTCGAGTCGTTCTTCCCCCTTTTTTGAGACAGCCAGATCGGCCAGCGCGGCTTTGAAATCAGATTCGGTTGGGGGCCGCGCCGCCATCTCGAGCAGGAAGCGCGTGACCGGATTGTTGACCGTAACCAGTACGCGGTACCCGGCCCGCGCCGATTCGAGCGCCAGCCGAGGGGAGAATCCGAACGGGTCGAGCAGCCAGTTTCCGGTCAAGGCGCGACGCGAAAGCCAGGTGGAAACCGTCCCCTCTTCCAGCGGCGGGATGAAGCGCGAGAGCGGCCCGGGGTCCGCGGGTTGGAGTCCGGGAATGTACGACAGACTCTCCATGCGCCAAGTATACGACCCCCACACTAAAAAACAACCCCTCACGCGAGGGGTTGTGAAAGCGGTTCTTTCGGCACGGAGCGCAGATCAATTTCGATGGCAGATAGAAGGAATTGGATGCCAAGCAAAACGGAGAGCGTTGGCAGGATCACCGTTCCGGTTGGCGCGGCGACGCCGAGACGCGCGTATTGAATCCATTTATAACTGCCAAAGATCAGACCAAAGAGTAGGAGCGGCAGGCCGGTGAGGATGTAAACACTGCCCATCGAAAAATCGTAAATGAAATTTTTGAGAAGAACACGGCGAAGAAGTGTGCCGAATAACTTGAACGGAAACTCAAATAGCACGCGATGAATCATGAGACTCGAGACCTCGCCCTTGTAACGCGCAGGCATGGGTACATCCTGCACGACCGCTCCGAGTAGATAAAGATTTGCCAGCATGGAGGTCTCGAAATAATACCCGCGATCAATTTGATCCAGCGGTAATTGTGCGAGTGTTTCGGCGCGGATGGCGAGGAAGCCATTGGTTGGGTCGAAGAGATTCCAGTAACCGGTCGCGGTTTTGGAGAGGAAGCCCAGCGCCATGTTCCCCACGCGGCGGATGAGCGGCATTTGTCTCAGTGCGGCAAAGTCGCGGAAGCGGTTGCCTTTGGCGTAATCGGCTTTGCCGAGGATCAGCGGCATCAACAAGTCTGGAATGTGGCTGGTATCCATCTGCCCGTCGCCGTCAATTTTGATGACGATTTGCGCACCAAGTTCAAGGGCCTTGCTAAAGCCGGTGACCATCGCGCCGCCCACGCCTTGGTTGCGCTCGTGTCGCACGAGGACGAGGCGCTGATCTCGTTTAACGAGGGCCGCTACCAGGTCCGCGGTGTGATCGGGGGAAGCATCATCCACCACGATGATGTGCTTCAAATACGGAGGCAGTCCGGCGATGACGGCTTCAATTTCCCGTTCGACGCGGTAGGCCGGTATAACGGCGGCAACGCTGTACTGTCGAAAATCAACGTGGGGAGACATTTTGCGGTTCAATTGTAATCGAACCTCATTGGGCGCGGCGGGGTTTTGCGTTAGAATTCATCCAGATTTGGATAACTCGAGGTCATAATCATACATATGGCATCCACCGGTGAACGGATTCTCGTCGTTGAAGGCGATCCGGATATCAGCGATTTGATTGCCAGGCAGGCGCTTTCGCCGCTTGGGTATAACGTATCTGTCGTTGCAGACGCGGCGTCGGCAATCAGGCAGGCGGTCCAGACTCCACCCGATTTGATCATTGCGAATCTAAGCCTGCCGGGACTGAGCGGGAAGGATTTACTGGCCGCGCTGATTTCGCAGGGAATCAGCGCGCCGCTGATCGTCGTGGCAGAAAAGGGACAGGAACAGAACGTGATCCAAAGTTTTCGTCTTGGCGCGGCAGACGCGCTTTTCTGGCCGGTGCGTGATGCCGAGGTGGTTCGTGTGGTGGAGCGCGCCCTCCAGCAGACGCGTGAAGCGCGTGAACGCCGGAAGCTGGATCAACAATTGCAGGCCGCGCATCAGGACCTTCAGCGAAAACTGCGCGAGTTGAACACTATCCTCGCGATTGGCAAGGCGGTCATTTCCATCACGGATCAGCGCCATCTCTTTGATCAAATTCTGGATGGCGCATTGCAAGTCGCGGAAGCAGACATGGGCTGGCTGATGCTGCGTGACGAGAAAACTAAAAACTATTTGCTCACGGCGTATCGCAATCTGCCCGAAGGGTGGGCGAAAAAATTGAATCAACCTTTGGATGATGGTATCAGTTCACTGGTGGCGCTTTCGGGCGAGTCGCTGACTATTCATGGCGCGCCGCTCGAAAAATTCAAGGTAGCCGCGCTGGGCAAATCGGCGGCGGTTCTGCCTCTCAAGGTTCAGAATGAAGTGATTGGGCTGATGATCGTCGTGCGCAAGGCCGACCGTGAGATTGACAAGGCAGTTCAGTCCCTGCTTGAAGCGGTGGCGGATTTCGCTTCCATTTCGCTGGTCAACTCGCAGTTGTTCCGCGTGGTGGAACAAACGGCGGGCGCGGCCAAGATCAGCCAGAAAACTCGCAATGCCGTGCTTGAGAATTTGCGCGAGTCGATTCGTGAAGAGATGCAAGCCTCGATGTATCCACTTGAGGCATTGATCTCCGGCAAACCGGGACCGCTCACGGCCGAACAGGAACAGGCATTGAAGACCATTAAGAACTCTCTGCAAAGACTATCGCGTGCCGCGGAGAAAACAATTCAGCCGCACGCGGTCAAAGCAAAGTAGATGGTGATGTCAAAGCGCGAATTGATTCTGCTCGCTTTGGATGAGTCGCCCGCTCTGCGCCTGATGGAACGCGCCTTGCGCGCCGCTGACTACGAGACGGCTATCGTCCATGAACAGAATGGCCTGGCTAAAGCACTCGACGAATCATCCCCATCCCTTTTGTTGATCGGTGAAACTTTTGGCGGCGAGAACGGGATCGAGGTCGCCGCCGCACAACTCGACCGATTTCCCACACTCCCCATTTTGCTGTTTGCCGAAAAAGATACGACTGGCACGATAAAAGCCGTTTTGAAAGCCGGATTAAGCGGATACCTCTACCCGCCTCTAAAAACGGACGAGATAGTGGATGCCGTTAAACGCAGTTTGGCGCGCGCCGGTCACCTCGGCGACTGGATCCGCCGCGAAGTCAAACGCACCACCTCTTCACTGGAAAAGCGAGCCAGCATCTCTGAAGCAGAGAAGACGCGCCTCGAATCTATAATTGCCAACCTTGAAGATGGTGTGATTGTCCTGGACGATCAAAAGAAGATCATTCTGATAAACCGCGCGGCCTGCACGGCTTTTGGGTTGGAAACCGCCGCCTTGGCCGGTCAACCAATCGAGTCTCTGGTTTCGAATGATGATTTGCATGTTATGCTGGCCAAATCGGAGGGAAGCGCGGTCAAGTATTATGAAATTAATTTTGATGATGGCCGTGTGTTCAATGCGCAACATACCCCTATTCCGAAGATCGGCTCGGCAATTACCATGCAGGACATTACGTATCTCAAACGGCTCGATCAAATGAAGAACGATTTCGTGCATACCGTCTCGCACGATTTGCGTTCCCCGCTGACTGCCGTGATCGGCTATGCCGAGCTGATCGAGCGCGTTGGCCCGGTCAACGAACAGCAGAAGGAATTTATTCATCGCGTAAAGGGCAGTGTTCAAAGCATCACCACTCTGGTCAATGACCTGCTCGACTTGGGCCGCCTCGAAGCAGGCTTCGATGCCCGCCGCGAACTAGTGCAAGTGGAAGATGTCCTGCAATATTCGCTGGGTTTATTTGAGTCTCTGATCCGAAAGAAAAACATTCATCTATATCAAAATATAGCCAATGACCTTCCGCCTCTGCGCGCCAATCCAATCCGCATCCGCCAGATGATTGATAATCTCATCGGCAACGCGATCAAATATACGCCGGACGGCGGCGAGATTCGCGTTCTTATACTGGCCGAGGATAATCAAATCATTCTGGAAGTGACCGATACCGGTCCCGGTATTCCGCGGGAAGAACAGTCCAAAATATTCGACAAGTTTTACCGCGCCAGCAATGTCACGAATGATACAAAAGGGACGGGGTTGGGGCTGGCCATTGTCAAATCCATCGTGGACAGCCATCATGGACGTGTGTGGGTTGAGTCGGTGGTCAATCACGGCGCTTCATTCTTTGTGGTGTTGCCCGCCTACGAACAAAAAGAGACTTGATTAAAAATGCCGCCGCCGATCTAGATCGGCGGCGGCTTTCGCCAAAGGAGGAGACAGTGAGGAGCATCTTGGAGGTGTCTTTGTTCCGTCTCCGTGTTCATGATACTTGACATCCTATGTGGCGAACATTATCAAATGTCACTCTTCGATGGTGATGATATTCACAAACAGTTCTTGGTAAAAACGGTGCCTTTTTCCGAGAAAACCGCCTTTCATTTCATGTTGAAAATAAAATGTCTGGCGAAAGCGATGGCTTCTTCGGTATTTCTGTATGTTTTCACTGCGAGTCTGGGATGCGGATTCCCGCTGATCATCTTTGAGAGTTTCCTCCCCTCCTGGCAAAGACATAAGACCGGCTTTCCCGCGTTCAAGGCAAATGCAATCTCGAACCCGACTCCGTGCGACGGGACGCTGACCTCCGCGATCAACGCGTCTGCATTGCGAATCCAGTTCACATCGCGTTCGTAGACTTCGCGCGGCGAAATAGCGGCTTCTTCCGTGACCGCGCTGGGTTGCGCAAGGTGAGCCGTCGGCACCTCGTGACCGTCCGCAAGCAGAGCCGCGATCAGGTCCTGATAGACGCGTTCGAACTCGCGTCCGCCTGTGATCGAACAGGCAAAATAAATATTCATTTCCTTGGAAGGCGCGACAAGATGGATTGATTCGTTTGATGTTGCGCGGATGGCTGGGTTCCGCCCACGCGCATACTTTCGAGCTCCGTGCTGAAGGCCATCCAGTTTTGAACGAGTAGCACCAGATGCGGCGTCCGGTCTTTGAAGAAGAACGGCGATAAAAAGAAACGCAAAACAGAAGCCGACATCGGCATGGCATTCAACTCGACGATCACAGCAGTCATCGAGGCCAGCGGCTCGATGATGTCGCGCTTCAGTCCTCTCAAACTTTTGGGTGGAAACAACGCGGACATGCTGGCGGTGGCCGTGCGCCGGATGCGGCGATACGAAATGTTCATGCGCAGGAAAGGCGTTGCCAGCCGCAGATGATCGCTGAACGGCTGAACGTATGCGCTCTTTCGCATGACCAGCATAATCAAAGAAATGAAGACGACGATTGCGCCCAATCCTGCCAATGTCATCCAGCGCCACGGCTCGGTGAGGCGCGCATAAAGGTCGCTGTAAAACGGCCATGCCAGTGCGAACAACGCCAGGCCGATAAAGAAAATGACCGGCCACCAGCGATCCATCATGCGCGTGTAAATTACAAGTGAGTAGCGTTTCCCTGCTTTTGCCATAACTTATTCTTCAGCATCGGATGGGGTGGAGTGTCCGTCTCTTTTCGGGACCTCGGTGTGGCCGCCGTTTAATTGAGCGCTCAAACGGCTGATGGCTTGTTCGAGATGCTCGCCGCGCAGACTGAACGTGATGTCGCCGCGCGTCTTCTCGATGATGCCGCGCGCCAGATCGGTCTGACGCCGCAGACCGTTGGTGATCGCGTCGGGATAATCCATTGTCACCAGCACGGAATAAATATCATCCATGATGCCCAGCAGGCGCTCCGCTTCCTGCGAATATCCGTGACGCAAAATGTCCAGAGTTCTGCGCCGCAATTCTCCAACTACTTCGGCAAGGCCGTTTAAGAAGGTGAAGCTCGTCACGCCCAATTCTTCGGGCGTAGGCAGGGCCTGATTTTGAATCAAGGCGCAGGTCACATTGGCTTCCACGAATTCCTTCAACGCATCCTGTGTGTATCCCGCGTAAAAAAGATCGGGGTGCTCGATGAGATCGGCCTTCAACGATGCCGACAGTTTGCGCGCCTCGGTCAGATGCCCATTCATCACATCGGCTTCGTCGCGATGGACGGCGCGAATCGCAAGCGAACAGGCGCGCGTCAACTGACGGGCTTGAGCAAGCGCACGGTCGCGCGCAGTGGTGCGCGCATCGAAATCGCGTCGGATTTGGTCCGCGAGATTTTCAAGTTTGTGCATATTATTTTATGTTCTGCTTGTCGTTTTCCGGCGGCTGATGAGGGCGGAAGAGATTCTCGGCCAGCGAGGAGTTGGTGGGCACACTAATCTCTCCGAAAGCGGCTTCATAACGCGCCAGATTTTCGGTCAGCGCGCGCAGCAACAATTTTGCCGAAAGGGGGGACATCAGGACGCGCGCTTTCACCACTGCTTTCATTTCCGCGGGAAGCAGATGAGCGAAATCTATGATGATGTCGGCGGGCGAGTGAGAGATGCGCGCCAGGTTTGAGTATGAGATTTCAAGATTCTCAGGGACTTCGAGGATTGGGCCGGATACTTTTTGTGGAGTTGCCATGGGTGTCTCGCAGTTTGTAAAATGGACAGGCCTAACAGGTTGTAGCGAGCAAAACTGTTAGACCTGTTGAGCCATCCATTTAGAATGGAATATCATCCTCGGCGGGCGCAGTGGCCATGTCGCCTGTATCTGCCATGCCGCCTCCACCGCTGTCGCCTTCGCCGCGTGCGCTGAGAAAACGGACCGTTCCGGCAGTGACTTCAAATGAAGCGCCGGAGGAGCCATCCTGCTTTTGCCAAATACGCGGACCGCCGGTTGATTTGTCCGGAGTTAGACGGCCTTCGATCAAAACTTTGGAGCCTTTCTTGAGGTACTGATTGCAGATCTCGGCCTGTTTGCCCCAGGCAGAAACTCGAAACCAGATGGTTTCATTGACCTGTTCGCCGTTCGACGCGGTGTATTTGCGATTCGATGCCACCGAGAACGAGGTCACAGCCTGACCCGAGGGCGTGTAACGCATCTCGGGGTCCTTGCCGAGGTTGCCGACGATAATGATGGTGTGATACATGGGAATTCTCCTTGTGTATGAGAACGCCGCAGTCGCGGCGTTGACGAATTTTGTGTTTCCATTTTACACGTATTGGAAGGCATTGCGAGGAGATAAAAAATGACAGTCATCTTGCAGGATGACTGTCATTTTTGTTTGGGTGGATGAGGATTAATCGGCAGGCGCCGCGATGGCCTGAGGGACCTCGTCCGGCTGAGGTCGGGCGGCGAAGCGGAAACCGGCGAACATCAGGATGGCCGAGAGCAATTCGCCCAGATAAAGGAATTGTCCATATCCGAGGCGAGTCAGCGTGCTGGCCGAGCCGATGAATAACGCGCCAGCCGCAATCAGCACGTTTCCGATCACACGGTTGGGCATGACGCGTTTGCGCCAGAACAAGTAGGCGGAGTAGATTGCGCCGCCGACCAGCGTGAGCAAACCGTAAATGTTGAAGAATGGAGTTGTCAGGCGGACGGGTGTGCCGAGTGGCAACAAGCCGCGTACAACCGTCACTTCTTTTCCGCGATAGGTCGTCGTGGCGGTCTGTGCACCCGCGGGAGCGGTCTCTCCGTCTTTCAACACTTTTGTACCATATTGTTCGCTCACCGGTTTGGAGGTTGTGAACGATGCAGCATCGAGTTTCGGCATCGCTTGCAACATCAAGTAGCCCGCAAAGAGACTGCCGACGATCAGAACGCCGGTTACGGCATGTACCCAGCGCTTGCGAACGAGGAGATAGAGCGTGCCGTGTCCGATCCATGCCGCGTTCAGCGCCGCGCCGAACAGGTACCAGACGAAGAAGACCCATGGATTCCATGCCAGCGAAAGGAAGGCTTCCGCAAAACTCCCTGCCGCGAACATCGCCAGACCAATGCCCCAGAACAAAAACTGCGGCGCGCGGCGAACGGCATAGCGCTGTAGCACCCAGACCGTGAAGTAACCCATGATGGCTGTGGAAACAAATGGCAGAACTTGATTGATGGACATATTGAATAATTCTCCTTTTTGGTGAAATGAATCAAAAATGTACAATTCCGAGCAAGACGCCCGCCGCGAACAAAATCAACACAACGGTCAGAACTCCCATGAAAATCAATAATGCCGGAACGATCTTCTCAAAGAATGTTGAGTTCTCCGGTATGTGCGATTTGTTGATCATGCGATTTCCGTTGGGCATGTTATCCTCGCCAGCTTTTCGTTTGTCATGATTCTGCGCCTCGCCGTGTTACGGGTCAATGTAGGTTTTCATAGAATTAAATAAGTATTTGCGTAGAAACAAAATCTAATTAAGAAGAAATTCATTGGGTGGGGTTGTATTTTGTCATGTTTCTGTCTATACTCCATGAAACTGATTCAGGAGAGACATATGCCACAGACCCCTCACATCGAAAAACATTTTACGGCTTCAGAAACCGTGCGCGATATCGTGATCGGCATGTCCGACGGCCTGACCGTCCCCTTTGCGCTCGCCGCGGGACTTTCAGCGGTCGCGAACAGCAATGTAGTTGTCCTGGCTGGACTGGCAGAGATTGCGGCTGGTTCCATCGCCATGGGACTCGGTGGTTATCTTGCCGCCCGCTCGGACGCCGAGCATTTCGAGAACGAACGTCTCCGCGAAGAAGATGAGATCGTCACCAAAAAAGATTTCGAGATTCGTGAAACCGAAGAAATCCTGACCTCATACGGCCTAACGAAAAAAGAAAGCAAACCCGTTATCCAGGCTTTGATGAAACGCCCCAAAGACTGGGTGGACTTTATGATGCGCTTCGAACTGGGATTGGAAGAACCGCATCCCGCGCGTGCCGTGACCAGCGCGGCCACGATTGCTTTTTCCTACATCGCCGGCGGGTTCATTCCTCTCTCCCCGTATTTTTTCATTCCACATGCCACGCAGGCCATGCCTTATTCCGTGAGTGTGACGTTGCTTGCGCTGGGCGTATTCGGTTACATCAAGGGAAGTTTCACAGGCACGCGTCCGCTTTTGGCCGCGTTCCAGACCATGCTCATCGGCGGACTAGCCGCCAGCGCCGCGTTCACAATTGCGTGGCTGATAGATAAATAGTCGAGGTGTGAGCGGTGAAGAGCAAACGCTTTGTGAGCAGTGTATCTATTGCCATCCTGTTTTTCGTCGCGACTTCCCGTTCCCTGTTCTCTTCTGCGCGCCTCGCGTCATCTTGCTGAGTCATAATACGATCATAAGACTCGGACAAGCCGACATTCTCCTCCCCGGCAGACATGGAACCTCTACAGGTCCCCATGTCTGCTTTGTTATAACGGCTCTAGGATGTATGTCCCACTTGAAAGAGCAGCGGCATTGATATATATTGTTTTCGAGTTACCATAAAACATCTTCTCGGATTTACTGTTGGAGGACCAAATCATGAACACCAAAAATCGTTTTATCGTATGGATGGCTCTGGTTGTACTCTCCTCTCTGGCCTGCGGCCTGCTGGATACCGCCGTCAACCAGGCCACAGGCGGCAACACCAACATGACTGCCGTCTCCAGCCTTTGGAGCGATGTGCCTCCCATGGACGGTATGGGAAACTCTGAGGCAATTGATATGCCGGCCTGGCTCAAGGCGCTGGCAAGCCCAATTATGGATGCAATGATGCGAGGTCTCAACAACGGCTCAGACGCCGGCCATTGGGACTGGGTGGCCTTTAACCTGAGCGGCAAAACGCCGGCTGATGTTCAGGCCTTCTACACCCCGGATCGCATGACCGGCTATGGATGGGAACAAGCGGAAGCGGCCTGTATGCCCATGAGTGAGAACGGCGTCTTATGCAGTTTCACCAAACAAGATGCAGGCAAGTCCGTTGGCTTGATTATCATTGCCGCCACCGATGAGCAAAAGAAAGAAACCAGCGTTTTCTTCCTGCGCGCCGAAGGGGTGGAGGGCACTCCTACTCCGTAAACGTAATATAAAGGAATGACTATGACCGCGAATCGCGTTCTGAAATCCCTCTTTCTCTTCATTGCTCTGATTGTTCCGCTGGCTTGCGGAATCTCGAGCACTGTCTCCGCCCCAAAACAACCGACTATTCCCATCGCGCCGATTACGCTGGGTGGTGACCTCACCCAGATGGATGTTTGCAAAGCCATCCCGCAAGAAGACATCGAGGCAGTCATGGGACGCAGTTTATCCAAGCCGCCTGAACGCTTTGATTATTACGACACGACAGGTTCCAGCGGATGTTGGTATGAGGCCGCCAGCGACTCAGATGGAGAAGCGCATTTCGGCTATGTTGTGTTTACGCATCTTGATGCTTACAACACCCAGCCTCTCTATAACAGCACTGACATAGGCGGCCTGGGACAGGCGGCTTATTTCAACAACGGCGCGGACGCCCGCCAGTTATGGGTGAAAGTAAATGAGAATGTCGCCTTCGTGGTTGCTTTCGGGGATGTGCCGAGAGAAGACGGATGTAAAGCCCTTGCTCAACTGATCCTGGCCGCCATCAAATAAACATGCTGACCATTGTTGTTTCCATTCTGGCGGGGCTGGTTTTACTCAGCGGGGCCCTCCGCAAAATCCCCGGAGTCGGCCCATCGCTCGAGAAGTTCGCGGGCTGGTTGAGCGCATTCGATGTTGTGATCGGAGTCGTCGCCATTGTGCTTGGCGTCCTCGAACTGCTCAGCCTGGACGGCATTCTGTTGATTCTGGCTGGGCTTGTCCTTGCGGTCAGCGCGTTGCGATCCATTCCCTCCATCGGTCCTTCGCTTGGACGATTGGGCCACGCGCTGGCCGAGTTTCGGCTGATCATTGGCCTGATTATTTTGCTGGTCGGCCTGCTCGAACTCCTTCAACTTCTATTTGGTTCACTGGGCCGCATCCGCTAACATCATCCTCGCCGCGCGGCGGCCAATCTCTACCGCAAAATTCGTGCCGCGGTCCCATGGATAGACCTGACTCATCGAAGCAAAATACAATCCCTCGATGGGCGTTTGAAGCGCAGGAATGTTCTTTGAATGATTCACCAGCGGCACGGGCTGGGCATAATTCGTTTTGAATACCCAAACCTTTTTCACCCAGTCCCTTTCAAAAGCGGGATTGAATTTCTTGAAAGCGGGCGCGAATCGTTCCAGCAACTGCTCGTCGCTCGCCGAAAAGTATTCGTGGCCTGCTTCCAGATAATCGCCCGCGTACACGATGTGATCGCCGCCGAAATGTTCAGGCGGCACGAAGTTTGTATGCTCCACCAATGCCAAAAATGGATAGCCCGCCTCCTTCGGCAAATTGAACCAGTAATAACCCTGCTCCGAAAGTTGCCGCGTAAGCGACAACACCATGACCACCGCGCCCATGGATTTCAATTCGAGCAAGCCTTTGAGATAATTTTCTGGAAGGTCGGAGCATAACTTTGCCATCAGGCTTGGCGATGTGGTGACGAGCACCTTGTCGAAAGTTTCTTTCTTTTCCGCCTCAATCACAAGACCTTTCTCCGGCCCCCGTTTAATAGACTTGACGCTCGCTCCTAATCTGATCTCTACTCCCTGCTCTCTGAGTTTTCCCGCGAACATATCCGCGAATTTTTGAAAGCCTCCCTCGAACGTGCCGAGACGCGTCGTGCGCGCTTTGATACGCGCCCACATCCACGCCATGTTGACCTGTTTGTAGTACGGACCGAATTTGCCGATCAGCAATGGCTCCCACATCTTTTGATAGACTTCGCGCCCGGCATATTTTTGCATCCATTCATGGGCGGTATACTTTTCGAGGACTTTCCAGTTGTTGGTTAAACGGAGAAAGAGTCCGACGAAGCCAAAGCGGATTTTGTTGAGTCCGAATCCCAGTCCTGGAAAAAGAAGCGCCTTGAGAATCGAGTCGAATGGATAGAACTTTCCATTGTGATACATGACCGTCAGCGGACGCGGGAAGAGAACTTTGTCGTCCCAGCCCAATTCGTGAATCAGGCCCAGCATGGATTTGTCGGATTGAAACCAGTGGTGATAGAACTTTTCCACCGACCAATCCCAATGCGGCTCTTTGAAACCGCTGGCCAGCCCGCCAACGGAATCGGCAGATTCAAATATGACTACATCATGTCCGGCGTTGCACAGGTCATACGCGGCGGCCATGCCGCCAAACCCCGCGCCGATGATCGCGATTTTCATTATTCTCCCATTCTAAACGCAACGGACACAAAGGGCACGAAGTTTTCTTCCTTTGAGTCCGTCGTGTCCTTTGTGTTTAAGCGGTTTCCTCGCGGAGCGAATCGCTCCAGTGGATTCCTTCACGCGTCAGGAAATACGCGCCCAGCAGGGTGATGGGCAACCACAGGGCGACGTGCAGAGTCAATGTGTAGCCAGCCGCAATGGCCTGATCCACGCCGTACGCGGTGAGCACCGCGATGCCCGGCGCGTCGAACGTGCCGATGTAGCCCGGCGCAGAGGGAATGGACGTAGCCAGATTCACGATGCCGTTCATCAACATCAAGGCGAAGAACGAGACGTTGAAATTGAAGGCGTGCATCACAAACCAATATTTGCCGGTCTCCAACAGCCAGATGACAACCGAAGTAACAAATACCATCAATATGTTTAACGGTGAACGCAGGGAGGCCAGCCCATCGAGGAATTTGTGCATCAATTCGCTTGTTCCCTGCCGAAAACGCGCCGGCGTCAAGTGGTCAATGAACCACTGACCAACCTTGATTGTCCATTGCGGGAACATGGCCGCCGCCAAAAAGATGACCAGCGCGCCGGTGAACACACCCGTGCCAATCACGGCCACTTGTTGAATGTTGCCGACAAAGCCGGAGCCGTTAGTCAATTTTGCAAGTTCGGGAAGATTCACAAAAATAAAGGCCAGCATCACCACGCCGTCGAAGATTCGTTCGATGATGATGGTCGCCAGTGAAGCGGAGACCGAGACGCCTTCTTTGCGCTTCAAGACCACGGCACGCAGCACTTCACCGGCGCGCGCCGGGTATACATTGTTACCCATGTAGCCAATGGCCGTGATCGGAAACATGGAGTTGGTCGGAATCTTTTTGATTGGGCCGAGCAGGTAATGCCACCTCCACGCCCGCGCCCATACGGCGACAAAGTACACAGCAATACCGGGCAAAAGCCACCAGTAGTTTGCGCGCCGAACTACGTCCCAGAATTGATTCAAACGCAGGCCGCGCAGGGCCAGCCAAATGAATACGACGCTGATCAAAACACCAAGCCAGAACTGCCATTTTTTCAAAGTGCTTTGTTTTTTGAGCATGAGGAAGATTTTATCATGGCGTCACGATATAATTTCATTGTGCAAATCAATGAACCCATACCTGATTTTGAATTACCCGACCTCGATGGCAATCTTCATCATTTGAGCGATTATCGCGGCAAGATCGTCATCGTCAATTTTTGGTCGTGCGAGTGCCCGCATTCGGAGCGCGCCGATCACGCGCTGATGGCGATGGTCATGCGATGGCGCGAAGATGTGGCTTTGCTGTCGGTCGCCGCGAATCGAAACGAGTCCATTCAAAGTTTGGCAAAGGCCGCTAAAGCGCGGCGCCTGCCCATCGTCCTGAGAGATGCGGAGCACGTCGTCGCGGATTTGTTCGAGGCGCAGACCACACCGCACGTCTTTGTGATGGACCGCGACGGAATCCTGCGCTATCGCGGCGCAGTGGATGATGTCACGTTCCGTCAACGGAAGCCGGCACGCTTCTTTCTGGACGAGGCGGTGGAGTCCCTGCTGAATGGTCATTTTCCTCCACTGACAGAGACTCCAGCCTATGGTTGCGCCATCGTGCGCGAAGCAGTAGAATAATCTCGTGATTTCAACCCCCGCCCGCGTTGCTTACCTTCGTCGAATTCACCTCTTCCGTGACTTGAAGGATGAAGAGTTGGTTCCCATTGCTGAAAAGTTGGAGGAGGTCGTGTTTGAGGAGGGAAAAGAGATATTCAAGGAAGGCTCGGCGGCGGATCGCTTTTACATTATTTATCAGGGCAAGGTAACCATCACACAGATGCGCCGTAACGAGACCGTGGAACTGGCCTCGCTGGTGAACGGTGATTATTTTGGCGAAGAGGCGCTCTTCATCAATCGGAAGCGCTCGGCGACCATACGGGCGGCGGAAAAAACATTTTTGTTCTTCATCTCTCGCAAGGAATTCAATGAATTGATCAGACGCTTCCCGCGTTTGAGGGCAGGATTTGAAATTTCGATTGCCAGCCGCAGACTGGCGAGACAACTTCGTTTTAAGTGGCTGAGGCCGGACGAGGTGATTTATTTTCTGGCGCGCAAACACTACACCTTGTTGATCGACGCGCTGGCCTTGCCCATTATTTTGTGCATTGCCGCCATGGGAGTGACCGCGTGGGGCGTTTTGGTCAATTCATGGATCACCAGCGGCGGCGGCATTCTCTTCTTTGTTCTCATGGTCCTTTGGGCAATCTGGCGCGGCATTGACTGGGGCAATGATTATTATATTGTGACCAACCAGCGCGTGATCTGGCTGGAGAAGGTGGTGGGAATTTACGACAGCCGGCAGGAAGCGCCGTTGAGCACCGTGCTTTCTGTGGGAGTTGAAACCGATTTGGTGGGGCGCATGTTGGATTATGGAAATGTTGTGGTGCGCACATTTGTAGGGAAGATTCCATTTAACCACGTCGCTCATCCGTATCAGGCCTCGCACATGGTGGAGGAGCAATGGAGTCGCAGTAAGCATGTCGCTTCTGCGCAAGAGAAAGAGGCCATGCGCGATGCGATACGAAAGAAACTGGGTCTCACTGAAAAAATAGCGGTCAAGTCTGCCACCCAAACGGAGAAGGTATCGGTCCCGCGTCTCTATAAACCCGGTTTAGGGGCCATCCTCGTTGCAAAACTTTTCGCGAATTCCAAGATTTTTAGGGTCCGCTTCGAGGCCGGAGATACGATCACTTACCGCAAACACATCTTTGTGCTGATCAAGAACATCTGGCTCCCCGCGCTGGTGTGTCTGTTCTTCGTGCTCGGTATGGGACTGCGCGCCTACGCGTGGTTTCGCTCCGGCATGACAAACGTGGATATTCTCTTCCTGCTTTTGTTCCTGGCATTTTTCTATCCGCTCTGGAGATTAATTTATCAATATCTCGATTGGAGCAATGACATATTTTTAGTAACGGAAGATCAGATCATTGATATAGATAAGAAGCCGTTCGGAACCGAGGAGCGGAAGGCCGCGCCGCTCGAAAATATTTTAGCCACGGCCTCGGAGAGATTGGGCATCATCGGCCACATCTTCAATTATGGAACGGTGTACATCACCGTTGGTGGTTCCAAACTGGCGTTCGAGGACGTTTATAATCCCGCCGCGGTTCAGCAGGATATTGATAACCGGCGGATCGCGCGCAAAAACAAACAGGAGGAGGGACGCGCCGCAGCGGAACGTGAACGCATGGCGGACTGGCTTGCCAGTTACCATGAAAACATTCAGGAGATCGAAAGCGAACTGGATCATCCCGAAAACGAGACGAAAAGCGGGTAAAATGCGGGGACATTTTCGAGGAACCTATGACACGTAGAACTATCATCACCCTTCCTGATCCCGTGTTGAGACGCAAAGCTCGTCCGATTAAAACCTTCAACAAAGACTTGCAAACTCTAATTGATGACATGATTGAAACGATGCGCGAGGCTCCCGGTGTTGGCCTGGCCGCGCCGCAGGTGGGAATTTCGGAACGTTTGATCGTGGTTGAATACGGGGAAGACACGGAGGATGAGAACGGCGAGATCGTCGAAGGACCGAAGAAACTGTATGTGCTGATTAACCCGGAGATCGTGAAGACCTCCGAAGAAAAGGAACTGGGCGTGGAAGGTTGTCTTTCCATCCCCGCTTTGGTCGGAGAGGTGGAACGCTTCTCCAAAATACAAGTCAAAGGTCTGAATCGCCGCGGTCAGCCCACCAAAGTCAAGGCGGAGGGCTGGCTGGCGCGCATCTTCCAGCATGAGATTGACCATCTGGATGGAGTCCTCTATCCTGATCGCGCTGTCAGAGTTTGGAAGCCGCAGGCCGATGAGGAAGAAGAAATGGTGTGACGATCAATATCCGCCCCCTGGCGCGCGAGGATTTGCCGCGCGTGCGTAAGTTCTGGAAGGACCGCTGGGGGGATGAATTCGTCGTTGCTCACGGCGTTGTCTATCATCCCGATCTGCTGGATGGATTTCTTGCCTGGGAGGGCGGAGAGATCATAGGACTGATCACTCTGGCCCACTCAGACGAGGGCTGTGAAATCGTTTCGCTCGACAGCCTGCGCGAAGATAAAGGCATCGGCACAGCCTTGATCGAAAAGGTCATTGAAGCAGCGCGGGCAAAAGGATGCAAACGTCTGTTCCTGATCACCACCAATGACAATCTGCGCGCGCTAGGCTTTTATCAAAAACGCGGCTTTGAGATTTCCGCAATTCACCGCGGCGCGGTCAACGAGTCGCGCAAGATCAAGCCGAGCATCGCGCTGGTTGGCGAGAACGGTATCCCGTTGCGCGATGAGATTGAATTGGAAATGCTTTTGTAAAGACCCTCACCCCTAGTCCCTCCCCCTTTTTGGGGAGGGGAAGAACATGCACATCAAACACCTCTCCCTCACCAACTTTCGCAACTTTGCCCGCCTGGACCTCGACATACCCCGGCGGGTTGTTTTGCTGGTGGGAAGCAATGCGCAAGGCAAGACCGGCATTCTCGAAGCCATTTATTTCCTGGCCTCGTTCACATCGTTTCAAACCAACACAGACCGTCAGTTGGTGAATTTTGTTGAAGCGAAAAATTCTTTGGCTGTTGCGCGGCTTGTCGCGGAATATGAACGCGGCAAGAAGAAACACAAACTTGAAGCGCGATTAATTCTTGAGCCAACCGGCGTCAACGGTCAGCGACTTCGTAAAGAAGTTTTGCTGGATGGCGTGAAGAAACAGATCAATGAGGTCATCGGCCACTTCAACGCAGTCATCTTTGTGCCGCAGATGTCGGCCATCATTGAAGACGGCCCTGAGGAACGTCGTCGTTATTTGAATCTCGCGCTGGCGCAAGCCGTCCCGGCGTATGCAGGCGTGCTGAGCGATTACAACCAGGCGCTCAGTCAGCGCAACGCATTGCTCAAGGCGTTGAGCGAAAGTAGTGGTGCCCTTCGACAGGCTCAGGGTGGCGACCAGCTTGAGGTCTGGGACGAAACGCTGGCTCGGCTCGGCGCGCAGATCATTCAGTGGCGCATCGAAGCCGTCCAGCAGATCGAACGTCTCGCGGCGCGCGTCCATCGCGAATTGACTCACGGCAAAGAAGTCTTGCGATTGAACTATGAGCCTGCGTATGATCCGCTTCCGACTCCAAACGGGCAGATCGGCATGAGGCTGACGACGGACACGGATCGTTCCGCCCTGAAAACGGACGGCATCCGCAAGGGCTTTTTGTCGCGGCTCAAAGAGATCCGCTCCGAGGAGATCGCGCGCGGCGTGACCACCATCGGTCCGCACCGCGACGAGTTACGCTTCCTCGCCAATGGCATTGACCTGGGCGATTACGGTTCGCGCGGCCAGGTGCGGACGACGTTGCTCGCGTTGAAACTGGCCGAGGTAAATTGGATGAAGGAACGCACGGGCGAGTGGCCGGTGATTTTGCTGGATGAGGTGATGGCCGAGCTCGATTTACAGCGCCGCGCGGATCTACTAAAATATGCAGGCGAAAGCGAGCAGGTGTTGTTCACTGCCACCGATGAGCACATGTTCCCCGCGGAGTTTGTGGAGAAGGCCGAAGTGTGGAAGGTAGAGGATGGTAATGTGAAAAAAACTTAACCACGAAGGACACGAAGGGCACTAAGGCAAAAGAAAAACTTTGCGGTCTTAGCGGCCTTCGCGGTTAGAGAATTGAAGGAGATAGAAATGCCAGTCAAACATTCAACCGATGTAGAAGCCAAGAATGTGGCCGCGGGCAAGGACACGACCATTCAGGTTTTGATCTCTTCCAAAGAAGGCCCAAACTTCGCCCTGCGGAAATTTTCCATGCAAAAGGGCGGAGGTATGCCGCGCCACACCAACACCGTCGAGCACGAGCAATATGTTCTGCGCGGACAGGCTACGATCACCATTGGTAACGAGACGTATCACGTCAAAGCCGGTGATGTGGTCTTCATCCCCGAAGGCGCGATCCATTCGTATCAGAATTCAGGCGAAGAGCCGTTCGAGTTTTTGTGCATTATCCCCAACAAGGAAGACAAGATCACAATTGTGGATGAGGCGAGTTGTTAAAAGTCTAAATAGTCCGATAAATCAAAAAGTCCAACTAGTCTTTTTATTTAACGGCCTGTTGGACTTTTACAACACCCCCACTTGTAAGACTTGCCTACAACGGCTGTTTCATCGGCGTGCCTGCCTTGCGCGGATATTTCGGCGGCGTGGCCGCGCATTTATCCACTAATACTAAATAGCGGTCATCCGCTACACCCGGCAAATGGACGGGAATCACCTGCCGCAATTTCCCGCCCAATAATTTGATGGCCCTCTCAGCGGCCTGCGCCTCGGCGGGTCCGCTTTCGCCTTTTTGTGCCAGCATCGTTCCGCCGATTTTGAGCAGGGGCAAAAGATATTCGGCCAGCACTTTCATGTCGGCCACGGCGCGCGCCACAGCCCAGTCGTATTTCTCGCGATGTTCTTTCATTTGTCCCACATCTTCGGCGCGGGCTTTGAGCACTTCCACGTTTTCGAGGCGCAACAAGCGGACGATGTGTTCGCAGAACATGGCTTTCTTGCCCACCGACTCGACCAGTGTCAGTTTTAACGAGGGATAGTAAATCTTGAGAGGCAGGCCCGGGAAACCCGCGCCCGTTCCCACGTCAATGAGACGATGCGGAGGGTTCGTCCCCCAGGCCAGCACACAGGAAAATGAATCCAGAAAATGTTTGGTGCGGATCGACTCCGCGTCGCGGATGGCCGTCAGATTAAATTTTTGATTCCAATCGAGAAGTTCACGTTCGTACGTGACGAGCGCCTCCATTTGCCGCCCGGTGAGTTGGATGTGAAAAAGTTCATGCGCGTTGCGAGCGAGTTTGTCCATGTGAAAAAATTATAAACCATCTCCCTCACCTATCCCCTCCACCGCACTCCCCTTTGGGTCGCGACGCCTCCCCTTCCCACTCCCAATGTTGGGAGAGGGAAGGGGAGGCAGGGTGGGGAAGAGCGAGGGCAGTGTCTACTTTTTCTTCTTCGGTTCTTCCACGACGGCTGTTACTTTCGGTTTCCAGAATTTGCGGATCAGCCAACGACCGAGCAGGTAAACGAGGAACAGAGGGATGGCAATGGTGATGAGCGCGGGCAGTGTGAACAGGAAGAAGTTGATCATCCATTCCACGAAGCCTTTCCAAAAATCAATCAGGTTTTGGATGGCATCGCGCGCCACGCCTTGCGGTTTCCACGGGCCGACCTCAATCGGTTGAATGGTCTCTTCGGCGATGATGTTTACGCTCACAGCGGAGAGCGCGGCGGACTCTTCGTAATATTTGATCTGTCCTTTCAACACCTGAATCTCAGTCTGAATCTGTTGCAGTTGTGTGTACACGGCCAGTACGTCTTCGGTCTTCTCGGCGCTTTGCATGATTTTGAGCAGTTGCGCTTCGGTGGCCTCTTTGGCTGTCAGTTGAGATTGCAAATCAACATACTGACTGGTGACATCCTGTCCCGAGCGCGTTTCGTTCTGGACATCCACCGCATCTTTCTTGACCTGATCCAATGCCGCGTCCAATTGTTCCGCGGGCACGCGGAAGACGATTACTGCCTGCGGCACTTGCGTGCCGTTTCTGGCATACGTCTGATACACGTTGACTGACACGACAAATCCGCCCATTTGTTTTGCCATGACCTGAATATCCTGCACGCGGCCTTTTACATCTTTGACCACGATGGTCAAATCCGCATTTTGGATGACCAAACGGTCACCGCCGGGGTTGGCGCTGTTCGCGCTGACAGGCGAAAATTCCGCGCCCTTGACCGCGTCGTATGCTGGAGCCATGGTCGGCGCAGGCACGCCAAATGATTCTCGTGGAGCCATGCCTCCTCCCATGCCTGGATACGCGGCAGGCGATTCGACTCGCAAAAGCATACGATTACTCGCCCTCAGGCCCACAGCGAGAATCAATACTGCCACAACAACAATGCTGACAACGACGAGAACGCTCTTCTTCATTTCGTCCTCCTTCATGAACGAATGCAAGTTGATTTGTTTTTCAGACGAAACCCACCGGTAAAAGTTCCTGGCTTATTTATCCTCCGCTTGCTATTCACTCCCGCTGTATACTGCTCACTGACTACTGCTCACTAAACTACCACCCCTCGCCCAATCTCGCCGCATGTTTCTCCGGCAGACCCGCCTCACGGATGCGCTTCTGCACTTCAGCCACATTGTATTCCACGCGGCGCGCTTCCCACACGCAGGCGTGAGTATCGTAGATGGCGTACGCGGCGCGCGAGTCGCGGTCGCGAGGCTGGCCCACCGAGCCGGGATTCAAAATCGTGCGCGGCGTCAACATCATTGGCTCGCCCGCCCTCACCACTTCCATCGTGACGCGGTCCGCCTGCTCGTTCATGTGGAACATGCACTGAATGTGCGAATGACCCACGAAACAATACGGCGTGGCGAAGTGATCAAAATTCAGGCGCGCTGAAAGCGTGTTCAACACATATTCCCACACAGGGTCGCGCGGACTTCCGTGAGCCAGCGTCACGTCGCCGCGCACTTTGGCGTGTTGTGGCAGGGCGCGCAGAAAATCCATGTTGTCTGCGGTCAGCACCCTTTCCGTCCACATCAACGAACGGCGCGCGTCGCCGTTGAACGCCTCCAGCGCCATGTCGCCGATTACCGCTACATCGTGATTGCCGAGCAGACACGTCAGGTGCGGCAGTTCGCGAATTTGTTCGACCACCGCGTTCGGGTCTGGGCCATAGCCGACCAAATCGCCGAGGCACCAACACTCGTCCACCGTTCCGGCGTCGTCGAGCACGGCCTCCAATGCTGTATAGTTTGCATGAATGTCCGAAAAAACCAAAACGCGCATGAATTACTCCAATAGCGCCGCGACGCGTTCGATAATGGCATCTGCCACATCAACCTTGCTCATCAACGGCAAAGATTCTTGTTTCCCGCTTGAGAATAATAACGTCACTCGATTCGTCTCCGCCCCAAACCCTGCGTCCTTTGCGGAAATATCGTTGGCAACGATGAGGTCGAGATTTTTTGATTTGAGTTTCTCGCCCGCGTTTTGGATGAGATCGCGCGACTCAGCCGCGAAGCCGACGGTGACACATGGCCGCTTCATTCTCGACCTTTGAGCGGCCACCGCTTCGAGAATGTCTTCTGTGGTTTCGAGTTCGATCTGCGGAATTCCATCCCGTTTCTTCATCTTGTTTCCCGCGGCCCGCTTCGGTCGGAAATCCGCCACTGCCGCGGCCATGACCAACGCATCGGCGTCCGCGGATTCCTTCAACACCGCTTCCAGCATTTGACTCGCTGTTTGAACATGGACGACATTCGCGCCGATGGGTGCAGTCAATGACGTGGGTGTGGTAATCAGAGTTACTTCCGCGCCCAAGTCAATTGCAGATTGAGCCAGCGCGTATCCCTGTTTGCCGGAAGACTTGTTGGTGAGAACACGGACGGGGTCGAGAGGTTCCTGAGTCCCGCCGGCGGAGACCACAACTTTTTTATCGGCGAGCCGCCCGCGGCGTCCGAGCACGAAGCGAATGTGACCGATCAAGTCCGGCACTTCGAGTAAACGTCCCACGCCTGAAAGCCCCGACGCAAGATGTCCCTCGGCAGGCCCCGCGATATATGCGCCGCGCTCTTTGAGTTTAGCAAGATTCTCCTGTGTGGCCGGGTGCTCAAACATGCCGCCGTCCATGGCGGGCGCAATCAACAACGGACAGCGCGCCGCCAGCGCGGTGATGGTCAGCAAATTATCGGCCTCGCCATGCGCGAGCTTGGCAATTGTGTTGGCGGTGCATGGCGTGATGACAAGCAGGTCCGCGCTTTTGGCAAGACCGACGTGAAGCACATGCGCTTCTCCGCCCCATAGATCAGACTCGGTGTATGCGTGATGGCCCATGACCGATTGCAGCGTGAGCGGCGTAATGAATTTTTCCGCGGCGGATGTGAGAATCACATCCACTTGCGCGCCGAGCTGTGTCAACTTGGACGCGAGGTCTGCGCCCTTGAAAGCCGCGATGGAGCCGGTGATACCGAGCACGATGTGCTTGTCTTGCAAATTGCTCATAACGGTTGATTATACTTCCTGTGCATTTAACAACGTGACAGTCACTTTGAAAGTGACTGTCACGTTCGCGTCTATTTCTTCTTCCGCATTCGCTCTGCCACGCGCAGCCAGGCAGGAGTTGGATTCTGGGGCCGCGTTTTGCGATGCTCTTCTTTGCTGAGCACAAGCGCCATGTCTTCAAAGACCGCAGAGAGCGGACCTTCGGGCGCGTTGATGACCGGCGGCTTGCCATAGTTAAGAGCCTGCACGAAATCATCTTCAGCGCAAGGCAGGACCAAATCCACTTTGCTGTTGATGAATTTTTCAATATCGGCCTGCGCTAATCCCATGCGCGGGAATGTCCAATTGACGATGAGATGGATTTTCTTTTCGTTATATTCGAGCGCTTCAAAGATTTCCAAAGCCATGCTGGCGGCGCGCACGGAGGCGATCTCCGGCTGAGCGATCAAGAGGATGGCATCCGCGCGGTCGAGGGCCTGCAGGGATCGCTCGCTGAGATCGTGGGGCATGTCGAGCACAACATACTGAAACTGCGAGCGCAGAATATCCAGAACCTTTGCCGTTTTCTCCGGCGTGACCAATTCGCTCTGTTCGGGGCGACGCGGCGACGCCAGTGTGAAGACATTGGCGTCATGCCGCAGTAAGGCGGACAGCACTGCGTCCGTGTCTATTTGATTGAGTTGGGCTAAATCGGCCCAGGTGTTGCGGAGGGATTGATTGAGGAACAACGCGGTTTGCCCGGCGATCATGACCATGTCCACCAGCGCGACCGGTTGCCCCCACAGCGCGGCCAATCCGCCTGCTAAATTGACGGCGGTAGTAGTCACGCCTGCACCGCCGCGCAAAGAAAAGACCGCGATGGTGCGCGCCATCTCGCGCCTCTCGCTGGGCGCGGCGGGAGAGGGAAGGGACTTTATCTCACTGCGCCGCAATAGCACATTGACGCGCGCCACCAGTTCTTCGCTTTCGAATGGCTTGGCCAAATAATCATCCGCGCCCGCTTCAAAACCCTTGACCTTTTGTTCAATGGAAGCCAGCGCGGTAAGCATCAGAATCGGGATGGCGGCAGTCGGCGGGTTGGCGCGTATCTGTTTGCAGGTTTCGTATCCGTCCATCTCCGGCATCATTACATCCAGAAGAATGAGATCGGGTTTGTTGGTGGAGAGACTCGCCAGCGCCTCGCGTCCATTGGAGGCAGTGAGCACTTCGAACTCATGCCGCGCCAAGATTGTGGACGTCATCTTGCGCATCATGTCATCATCGTCAACGACGAGGATTCGTTTACTCATGAGAGCCTCCGTTGTAATCGCAGAGCGGGAATCTTATAGGCTGTGAGCCTGCATAGTTATTATAGTTTTAGGCTTCTTTTCTTGACCTTGCAGTTTGATGATCAAACCATTGATTCGGGTCTAACTCAAAAACAGAATCGTCACGCCTGCCATCGCCAGAAGCGTGCCGACAATGGCCTGCCAGCCGAGGCGTTCCTTGAAAATGTAATGGCTGACCGGAAGCATGAAGACTGGCGCGAGCGAAGTGAGCACGCTGGCGATCCCAATTTGAGTATGCTGGATGGCCAGCAGAGACGATGATACGCCCAGCACCGGTCCGATGAAGGCGGCGATGGCAAGTTGTTTGAGGGCGGACGGATTGGCTTTCAGAGTCTGGATGGTCGTCCCTGCTTCTTTTTGCAATGCGGCGATCAGCCAAAGTGACAAGGCTGCGGCGAACATGCGGATCGAATTTCCTTGAATCGGAGAGAAATTTCCGTACAAGCCCTGCTTTGAAAAGACGAGTCCCGTCGCCTGGCACACAGCCGATAGAATGCCGAACAAAACTCCCAGGGCGGCATGATGCGGGGCCTGTCCATTCCCGTTGCCTTGTTCCATCGCAACCCAGATAATGCCTCCCAATGTCAGCGCGATGCCAATGATTTGAATCAAGCCGAGAGATTCGCCGAGGAAGATCCACGCCTCGAACATGCCGATCACAGTGGATAGACTCAAGAGCAACATTCCCAGCCGCGGCCCGACCAGGAGATAGGATTGAAAGAGAAATGCGTCGCCGAGTGCCAGGCCGATCACGCCGGAAAGCGCCAGCCAGGTCCAGCGATCTGACGTGGCAGTGAACGGCAGAGGCTGTTGGAAGAAGATGATGTTGAGGATGATGAGGTAGATCAACGCAAAGACAACGCGCGTGCGGTTCGAGATGACCGAGCCGACTTTCTGCCCGGCGCGCGTAATGAACACCGCATTTGCTGCAAAGCAGACCGACGTGGCGATGCCTGCAATTTCGCCGATATATTTTGTCATTTTATTTGCTGAATGTCCCCATCAATTCTCCCTGTGCGAGGATATGCCCCTGCATAGCCTTGAGCAATTGCTCCTTGCCGGAGTCGGAGGAAAGATTGAGCGAGGTGTCGAGCGCGTAGAGTTTGAAGAAATAGCGATGTGTGCCTGAAGGCGGGCATGGTCCGTCGTAGCCCTGCTTACCGGACGAATTCTTCCCCTGCAAACTTCCGTCCGCAAGTTGCGCTCCGGCCATGACGGCTTCCGGTAAATTGCTTGTGGTGGCAGGGATGTTGAAAACCACCCAATGCACCCAGGTTCCCATCGGCGCATCGGGGTCATCCATGATCAGCGCAAAGGATTTAGTCCCGGCAGGCGCGTTGGTCCACGCCAGCGCAGGTGAGATGTTTTGGCCTTTGCAGGAATACTTGGCCGGGATGGACTGCCCGGCGGCAAAGGCTGAACTGGAAACAGACAGGGTCATTGCGACCTCCCGTGTCTCGGTGGAAGCGACAGGCCCGCCGCAGGATGCCAGCGTCAATGCGAGCAGGGCTAGAACCAATTTTCTCATGGCATATTCGCTTTTTGTCCTCAGTCTTTAAACGCAAAGGACACTACGGACACGAAGGGAAAAGCCCGGAAAATGGTCGCGACGGTTCTTCCTTTGTGTACTTTGTGGCCTTCGTGTTTGGTGTTCTTGCTTGAAAATTGGAGAG
>Ga0070741_10003707_pt1 | contig 37053 bp, 31 predicted proteins | sample Coa_R1_4_FD_66440 | JGI IMG/M metagenome (GOLD analysis project Ga0070741, IMG submission 66440) | Surface soil microbial communities from Centralia Pennsylvania, which are recovering from an underground coalmine fire - Coalmine... | ecosystem: Environmental > Terrestrial > Soil > Unclassified ... | reverse complement strand
CGCCGTGTCGAGATCGACGCACAGCCAGCCTTTGAAGCCGATTGATTTGAGAACACGGTGGCAGCCGGGAAAATCGATTTCTCCGTCGCCCAGATCGAAAATCTGGTCCTTGAAATTCTTCGGCGCGCGCTTGGCGTCTTTGTAGTCGAGCAGCATCAGGCGATGCTTGTACTTGTCTACCGTCTTCACCACGTCGGCGCCGGCCAGGTGCACGTGCGCCGTGTCCGGGGAGAACCAGAACAGCTTCGGGTCGGTCATCTCCATGCAGCGGTCGATCTCGGCGGCGTCCTGCACCATCTGCCCCATGTGGTTGTGCAGGCCGGCGCGGAACCCCATTTCTCCGGCCGCTTGGCCGATGGCGTTGAAGCATTCGCACATCGCCTTAAACGCCGCCTCACCCGATCCCTGCGCGCGCGAGGGCGAGAAGACCACCAGGTGCTGCGCGCCGAAGTTCTTCAGGAACGTCATGGCCCGGCGCGCGCTGGCAAGCACGTCGGCGCGCTTCGCCGGATCGTGCGTCGGGCCGTTGAAGGAGATGGTGATGACGTGCAGGCCGCGTTTCGAGGTCTCGCGCTCCAGATCGGCGATTGTCATCTTGTACTTGTCTAAAATCTGCGGGAACTGCGTCATGCGGATGCCGATGAAGCCGGTGTCGCGCATGACGTCGAGGATATCGGTGAACGGAACCGGTGGGAACGAGTTCCACAGATTCGAGCCGAGCGCCCAGCGGACGTTCTTGTTTGCGGGCAAGCGTCCGGCGGCGCGGGCCAGGGTGGCGCCCAGGATAGCGAGTGCGGTGCGTCTGGTCATCGGATTCAACCTCCGCTGATGTAGTGTCCTCGGTCAACGTGCGAAACTCCCCCACGATAGACCGAGGGGGTAGGGGCAGTCAAGAGTTCGGAAAAGACCCGAAGTCTGAGCCTCGCCGTTGCGTGGCATCGAATCTCTACCAACACCATGCCACGACATCCGTTCATCGATGAGCCTGGGCTGCGTGCAAAGCTGGCCCGGTCGCAGCCGACGGTACAGTTTCCCGCGGACAGCACATGCGTCCGCGACGATCGCACAAGCAGCGGCTACCCCGATGCTGATCATGAGGAATTCTGAAAACCGGTGGTTACCCTTAATTCCTCTGCCGAGCACGCGGGCTCGCGCTCGTTCGCCAAAATCGCGCTGCTAATTCTGGTGGTCGTGTTACCGACTCTTGTCGGCGTGAGATTGGCCCATCTGCCTGTTTTCACGTATCGACCCGGGCCGTCCGGATTCTGGCGGCCCCTGCACGCGAAGCCGGAGCAGGGCCCCTCGTCGTCATTCGGCGGACCGTTTTACAGGCTGCAGCCTGGCTCCTACCGCGCCGCCTTTCGTCTGCGAAACGATGCCGCAGCCGCGGGTCTTCCTCTGTGCCGGTTGCAAGTCGCCGTGTGGGCGGTCTCCGGCATGATTCTCGCGGCTCGAGATGTGCCTGTGACCGCCTGCACATCGTATCGGGAGGAAGAGATTCGATTCACCGTGCCCGAGGCGACGGTTGTGGAGACTCAGGCCTGGTATTCGGGCCGGGCCGGATTATCGATTGACGGCGTGCGGGTCTGGCACGAAGCGCAGGCGAAAACCCGCTTCCGGCTCGGATCTATATGCGCCGCGTTGGCGGGGCTGGCGGTGCTGATCGCGGCCTTCCGGTTTCGATGCGTCCCGCAGTTGCGTACTTTCGACCGCGCCGCTTCCGCTCTGGCGTTAACCGGCTTCGTGCCGCTATAGCAATTCCGAAGTTGGACCCTCCGCGTCCTTGTGCTCTCCTTGCCTTACGCCATTCACACGATCCGCCCACGTCGAAACCGGCTCTTCGACCCCCTGAATGACGAGCGAACAGAACTCGAAGTTGGGGAATGCTCCGTCTGTCCCCGAATTAATTAACGGCCGCGACAGTCCGTCTGCGCCCTGAACAGGAAACCTTCGATCGTCGTCACGTACAGCACCGACCTGTCCGCGCCGCCGAAACAGCAGTTGGTGGGTCGCTTGCACGGTACCGGATGCATCTCGCGCACTTCGCCCGACGGCGCGAAGACGTAAATTGCAGGGCCCGGGCCGCCGAGTTCCCATCCCGCCGTCGCGACTACGTTGCCTTCGGCATCCAGACGCATGCCGTCGATGCCGCGGTGCTCGCCGAAATCGTGCAGGACCTCGCAGGTGCCCAGCGAATAGTCGTCTTTGACCGGATACGCGCGCAACTGGCGCTTCTCACTCTTCTCGCGCCCGCTTTGGGCTACGTAGAGGATTTTATAGTCGAGACTGAACAGCAGACCGTTCGGGCGCGTGGTGTCGAAGGTCACCCGGTTGATCTTGTACGTGCCGTCCGGCTGCGGGTCGAGCCGATAAACCGAATCGTGGTCCAGATCCTTGTGCGTGCGGTCGTTGCTCCACGGGCCGGCCGCGCCTTCGTAGAAGGGATCGGTAAACCAGACCCGCCCGCCGGGATCCACCACGATGTCGTTCGGGATGTTCAGGCGCTTGCCTTCGAAGTTGTCGGCCAACACAGTCACGCTGCCGTCCTTCTCGTAGCGCACCACGCAGCGCTCGTTCTCCGTGGCGCCGCCCTGGCAGGCGTAGAGTCGCCCCTGCGCGTCGAGCGTCATGCCGTTGGCGTAGCTGGTGTTCTCGCGCCAGATCGAGACTTTGTTCGCCGCCGGGTCGTAGCGCATGATACGGCTCTGCTGGATGCGCGTGAACAGCAGGCCTGCGCCGTCCCAGACCGGTCCTTCAGTGACCTGCCCGTAGGCCGGGTCGAGCGTTTCGAATGTCCAGGTTTTCACTTCGAATATCTTACCCAGACCGGAGACGACCAGGCCAGTTGCCCGTCGAGTTGCTCGGCTCGGACGTAATAGTAGTTCTCGCCCGGTGCGATATTGGTGTCGACGTATTCGAAAGTGGCGGTCGTCTGCCCCGGATTGATCTTGTACACGTAGGTGTTGTTCTTGATGACGTCGATCTGCTTGATCTTCGCTGTTCCCAGTACCTTCACCACCAGCTTGGGCTGAGATTTCGTATCGAAGATGTCGCCCATCAGGAACGTGCCTTTGTCGGCGGTGACGGCCCGGAAGTCCATTACGATGGCGTCGGTCGCGGCGTAGGTGTGGCGTTTGCGCATGGCATCGACCAGGCCTTGGCGGCTGAAGTCTTCCACCAGGATGCAGGCGTACGAAGAGTGCGTCGAGATGTGATCGGAACTCGCCTGCACGCCCAGCTTGAAGCCCTTCGCCCAGGCGTTCCACACGTACCCCGCGGGACGCTCGCCCTGGTGGACGGTGGCTTCGCCCTGCTTCCACGATCTGGGCGCGCCGGCGTGCTCGTAGTTGGATTCGAAGCCCTGGTAGATCTCGACGATCGGCTCTAGCGCCGGATCGTTGTCGCGCCAGTCGGTGCCTTGCTCGGTCGCCGAGGAGTGCGACGTGGCGATACCGTTCGTCTGGCGCAGGTAGGGATACAGAATCGGGCCGCTGTTGGCATCGCCCTTGGCCTCCGCCTGCCCGATTTTCAGGACCGGCTTGCCGCGCTCCGCCCAAACGATATTGCGATGGCCGTTCGGCCACCAGACGCTCCGTTCGTACCCGTAGAGCGGCACGAAGCGCTGCGGCATGTAGTAAAGGTCGTTCGATTTTTGCGTGATCCACCAGGCGTACTCTTCGTCGTTTCCCATCTGGTGATCGCCGACGTGCGCGTAGTCCATGGCCGCGGCGTCGAGCGTGTACCGGTAGAGGTCATCGAGCATGCCGTCGCCCGCGCCGTCGTTGGAGAGTTCGGTATGCCGGTGAAGATCGCCGCGGAGAATGCGGTAGGTCTTGCCGTTCATGCCGATGCGATAGCCGCGGATCTGCCGGATGTCGTCGGCCTCGTGCGGGTGGGCGTTGGCAATGCCTGAGGGCGTGGCTGTGATCGGGCGTCCGCCGGAGAGACGCGCGGCATTACCCTCGATCTTGAGCGTGGTCGCGTAGACATCCAGATCACCGAACTTGGGCCCGGGCCAGAGGCGATTGTCGGTGGGCCAGGCGAGGTAGGCGCTACCGCTGCGGAGCGCGATCGCCTGGAACATCCCGTTGCGGCCTACGCTCGAGGGCATCTCGACTGCCGGCGTCCAGGCGCTGCCGTCCAGGTGCGTAACGAAGGTGTTCCAGCGGCCGTTGTTTGCCCAATAGTCGATCCGCGATGTGGCCGTCGAGGTGCGGCAGCGGAAGCTCATATACACATGGCCGCTGTCGTCAGCTGCCAGCATCGGCTGTTGGAGGAAGCGGCGCACGGCCTTCGGCATGGATTCATCGACCGCGGCCGGCAACTCCTTCCACTCGCCGGAATCTAGAAACGCGGTGCGAATGCGCCGGTTCTTGTAGATGACGGTGCTGCGCGGATCGAACAGAAAGGTGTAGTCCTTACCCCACAGCGCGTCCGATTCTTCCCAGGCGATCACCGGCACGCCGCCGGCGACGGCGATCGACGGGCGCACGGAGAAGTTCTCGCCGCGAGTGACTCGCTGCACCGGATTTGTACCCTGACGGGCGTAGACCTGGTAGGCGCCGGTCGCATACGAGTCCCACGCGATCCACAGTTTGCCTTTGTCGAAGGCCGCGGCCGGCGCCCAGCAGTTGCCAGCGCCTTCGTTCACCTGGCGCTCGGCCGACCATGCGCCGTTGGCGAACTGGCGGGCCAGGATTATGGACTGATTGCCGCGGAAGGCCTGCCAGACAACAGCCATCTGGCCCTGGTTATCGGACACGAGCCGCGGCCAGATATTGTTGCCCCCCTGGTCCGTGAGCTTCTGCGGAGCTGACCAGCGCGAGCCATCGAAACTCCGGGCGTATAGGTGAAAGATGGGGTTATCGTTCTGCGACCAGACCACCCAGATTTTGCCTTTGCCGTCGGAGGCGATGGCTGGAGACTGGTGGTCGCCCTTCGGCGCGAGCTCTTGCAGCTTGCCGCCGCCCGAGACCATCACGCGGTCGCCCGCGTCCTGGTAGGAGAGCCACGCGATCCAGCGTTTGCCGTCCGGGGTGATGGCCAGCGACGGGTAGTCGTCGGCTGCGCCCGATTCGGAGATCCGCTCTTCTATGGGAAGGCGCTCCACGCTTGCATTCCCGTTGAGCATCGGCTGGATCTTACCCAGAGGGAGATTCGCTGCGCCGAATTCGAATGCGCCCGCCGGCGAATCGAACCGCACGCGGGCATCGCCCTTGACGCGGACGATCAGGCCTTCCGGGATAAGGCGCTGTATCGCCTTGTCGCCCCAAGTCGTGGCGCCGTATGGATGGGCGGTCAGGAGCTGATTCTCCAGGCCGCCGATCTTGGTGCGGAACTGGAAATCGCCTGAGGAGTCTACGCGATCCTGCTGCGAGAATCGCCAGCCCTGGGCGGAGGTCAGTTCGCCACCGCTGACCGCCAGCTTGCCCTGCCAGTCTTTCGGTGCCGTGTCTGTCAGCCCGACTACGATGCGGAATTGCGAAAGATTGTCCGCCATGGGCGGCTGTGGTGTCACGGCCGCCGGCCGCAGGATCAGGAACAGGATCGCAGCCGCGGAGATCGCGAAGAGAGAAAAATACCGGCGTATCATAAACCGGTATTGTAGCGGCTCGCGCAGGCAGTGCTGGCCGGTAAGAAAAACCTGGTGTCAGACACCCGTTCTTCGCCACTACGAATCGTGGCTTTCCGCGAGCAGTCACGCCGGAAGACAGGAGTCTGACTCCGGTTTTCTTTTTTTACTGGCGCAGCACTGCCTGGACCTTTAGCAGTTCTTTCCGGAGCAGAGGATTTTGTGGATATTCCTGGGTCAGTTCCGCCAGCACCTGCTCGGCGTTGCGGGGTTTTTTCTCGCGCATGTACGCTATGCCCAACAGGATCTTCGCGAATGGACGCATATAGTGGCCGCGCTCGGCTACCAGCTTCAGGTTGCGAATTCCCTGGTCTTTGTTTCCCTGCACGTTTTCGAAATGCTCGAACCAGCGGATGAAAAACGGCAGACTGCCCAACAGGTATTCCGAGATGCCGGTCGAGAGGTATGCATCGTAGAATTGCGGGTCTGCGCGCAGCAGGCGCTGCGCATAACTGTTGGAGAGTTTCGCCGTGTTCAGGCTGCGGATCTGATGCTTCTCGACCAGCGCCAAGTAATCGGTGACCATGCCCTGCGTCATGCACATGGTAAATAGCGCGTCCCGATCGTCGGGGCGGACGGTAAGGACCTTCTGGGCACGCGCCTGGGCATCCGCGACCGCCTGATTAAACTTAACGCGCGTTGCCGGATCCGGCTTCAGCCGCCGCTTGGCCGCGATGCGGTCGTCGTCGGTGAAGAACTCACCTTCCAGCAGACCCAGCCGGTCGAGCTCGTAAAACAGGTACGCCGCCGCGCGCACCGCGTATGGAAACGGCTCTTCCGGATGCGCGGCGATGTGAGTGTCGACCACGGCATGTGCGGCCGGGAAGTTGAAATTGTATAACCGCTGGAAGGCTTCGTCTATGTCGCCCGCCGCATATAGCCGCGCCGCGAACAGCGCCGCCAGGACAAAAATCCGCATGAACTCTCCCACCCTCTACCCTCTTTTGGGCGTGCCAGGACGGTTGCAGGTTTCCTCGATACGCTAACACGTTACAAATTCAGTAGACAACAGCCCCAAGTTCAAAGTAAACTAAAACTGGCAGAGAATATTTGCAGTCCGCTTTGGTAAACACCTCGACTTTTGCAGGCCATTCGGTCTGTTACCTTCGTCCGTCTCCGTATCAGAATAATCACAAATGATTCCAGGCAGAAACTTTCCTCCTCGCAGGCAAAATCGCAGAGAGAATGTTAATGAGTTTATCCGCGCTCGTGAAGTGCGGGCCGTCTTTCCCGACGGAACGGCTGAAATCATGCCCACCCAGGCAGCACTGCGCAAAGCGCAGGAGATGGGGTTGGATTTGGTTCTGGTAGCACCAACCGCAGTGCCGCCCGTGGCCAAAGCGGTGGATTTCGGACACTATCAGTACGAGCAGAAGAAGAAGCAGCACGAAGCCAAAAAGAAACAGCACGTGGTTCAGGTGAAAGAGCTCAAGTTCCGGCCGAATACGGACGATCACGATTACGAGTTCAAGAAGAACCACGCCATCAGGTTTCTACAGGAAGGCAATCGCGTGAAGGCGGTGGTGCAGTTCCGCGGCCGCGAAATCGCGCATGCCGAACTGGGCAAAAAGCTGCTCGCGCGTTTCGCCGAAGAGTTGTCGAACTACGGCTCCGTGGAAGGGGTGCCGCGCATGGAAGGCCGGAACGCGCACATCCTGATCAGCCCGAGTAAGGGCGTTAAGTCGGCGTAAGCCGTCAACAGAGAACCCGCTCAATCGCCCGCAATAAGCCGGGATTTCACAACAAGAGCAGGGCGCAAACCGGCCTCCTCGGGCGTATCACATCGGGCCGCTCAGAACCGTGCTACCCTCAGACCGGGTGGCGGAATCGACCGTTGCAACTTGCGCGGTCAAAATAAGCTTCCGACGTCGAATCAGCTACTTACACCCATTACACCGCTCAACTCCACGGTTTAAAGCGCCTCGCCACCTGTCACCGGCGACATGCGGACGACGGCACGCCGGCAGAGCCCTCAGATGAACATCTCTTCGTCTTGCGTTACGTGATCCACCGAGGGCCGCCGGCTGCCCGATGCGAACGTCGAAATGGCCGCTTTCATCCCCGCCATCAGGCCGTTCACTTCTTTCACCGGCTTCAGCACGGCCGTCTTGACCGCGCCGCCCACCTGTTCCACTTGTTCGACCGTCTCGTCTACCGTCCGATCGATCTGTGCCAGCCGCGCCTTAGCCCGATCGGCGCTTTCCGCCAGCAGTTCGCTGATCCGGTCCGCCTGCGCCCTCGCTACTCTGGCGATTTCCACGGCTTCCACCGACACCTCGGCGATCCGGGGCTTGTTCTCCTCCAGAATCTGCCGGGTAGTCGCCAGGATTGGCTCCGCCCGATCCACCAGCGGCATCACCTTCGTCTGGGTATTGCGGGCGACGCGGTACAGCAGCACGATCACGATCGACTGCACCACAAATGCGAGACAGGCAATAACCACCGCTGCCGCAATCACCCAACGAAACACGTCATCTGGCATGAAATAGGCTTTCTTTTTCGGGAATCAGGCGAAAATCAGCCGGCCTGAGGTCCAGGGGAAGGCGGCGCTTCTCCAACGGTCTCGCGATACGCCTGTTTGCCCGCTTCTACCGCTTCCATCAGGTTATCCTTCTGCCGACTTACAGCGTCCCGTCCCTTATCGATCAGGTCGTTCGCACTGCTACGCAACTCCGAGCCGCGCTGCTTCAGATACTCTTTTCCTTCCTCCGCCTTCGATCGGAGCATACCGCGGGTTTCCTCGCCCGATTTTGGCGCGAACAGAAGGCCGATTCCGATGCCCACTCCCAAGCCCAGCAGGAAACAAGATACGTCGCCTCTTTCCATGTCATTTCTCCTTTTTATTGCCGCTCGTGCTCTTTTACCCCCTTCAGTATACAACCACGTCTATCAGGCTCATTCACAACAATGTACGGTGTTAAACTTTCTTGGAACGATGTCTCGTTGGACGCCTCCGAAACTGGACGAAGCAGGACTCTGGGAATACGCCGTGCGCGCTTTGGCCTCCCGCGCCCACTCCGCCGGCCAGTTGCGTGTGAAACTGGAGCAGAAGGCGCAAAAGCGGGGGGATGTTGACGTCGTGCTGGCGCGCCTCAAGGAATACCGTTACCTCGACGACCGCAAGTTCGCCGAGAGCTTCGCCGTCTCCCGCCTGGAGAACCAGCATCTCGGCCGCAACCGCGTTCTGCGCGACCTGCGCGAGCGTCGCGTCTCTCCCGCCATGGCGCAGCGCACGGTGGCGAAGGTCTACGAGCATATCGATGAGGCCGTCCTGATCGAGAACTACGTGCGGCGTCATTACCGCTTGGCGTCCCGGGAAGGGTTGTTCCAGGACGAGAAGGATCTGGCGTCTGCCTACCGCAAACTGCTGCGCGCCGGATTCTCGTCCGGTAACATCGTGCGGGTCCTGAAACGTTTTGCGCGCCATCCGGATCTGCTCGACCAATTCGAGCCGCCGGAGGACTCGCTCGAGGAGACAGACGCATCATGAAACCTGCTCTGGTCGCCGCCCTCTTTACCGCGCTGGCCGCCGGCCAGACGGAGCACCAGCAACATCATCCGCCGCACGACGCCGCCGAATACGCGCGTGTCCTCGAAGATCCCGGCCGCGATATGTGGCAATTGCCCGATGACGTGATCCGCGCGCTTGGCCTGAAGCCAAACGAAGTGGTGGCCGATATCGGCGCCGGGACCGGCTATTTCGCTCGCCGGATTGCCCGCCATGCCGCGAAAGTTTACGCCGTCGACATCGACGCGAAACTGCTCGATATGGCGAAAAAGAACGGACCGGCTAACGTCGAGACGATCTTGGCTACACCCGGCGATCCCAGGCTGCCCGACGCCTCCGTCAACACCATCTTCTTCTGTGACGTCCTGCATCACATCGAAAACCGGCCGGCCTACTACCGCAAGCTGGCCCGCGCGCTGAAACCCGGCGGGCGCATCGTGGACATCGACTTCCACAAGAACAAGCCCACGCCTTTCGGCCCGCCGGAATCCATGCGGATCTCCGCCGCTGACGTCGAACGGGAAATGCAGGCAGCCGGTTTCCGCAAGACAAAAAGCCTGGACATCCTGCCTTACCAGTACTTCCTCATCTTTGAACGACTATGAAACTCTATCTGAAACCCACTTGAACGAGCTGTCGTAACGCGAAGAGTTTCCTTCGCGAAAAGGGTGCTGATTTCGAAGAGGTCGATCTGAATCGCGGGCTGACGGTGGAAGAATTGGACCGGCTGATCGGCACGCGCGATTACAAGTTGTTCCTGAATTCCCGGAACGAGCTATATCGCGAGCGCAATATGAAGGAGAATCCTCCGCCGCGCGCCGAAGCATTGAAACTGATGGCGGAGAATCCGAACCTGATTAAGCGTCCCCTACTTGTGAAGGGAGGTCGGATTGTTGTGGGATTCGACGCCGCCGAAATGGAAAAATTGCTTTAGTTGTAAGCTGCAACGCGGGGAACAGACGAGACACTTGCGCGGGCTTTGCGGAAAATGTTCTGCAAGCTGTGAAAAATCGGAGCGGCGACCGTGTCTGGCCGAATTCTTTGATTTGTCTTCGCATTGCGGGCTGGTGCTTTGTAGGAAAAACAGCCGTCCGGATTGGTCTTTCGGGGCAATATGGGGACAGACGGAACATTTCCGCGCAAATGCGGCGCGCAAATGTCTCGTCAGTCCCCGCATTGCAGCGCGTGATTGCCTAGTTAACGTCGCAAATTTGCGAAGCACCAGAATAGCGTCTGAGCACTCGCTTCTTCTTGTGCGTGGCGCGATCGTGGATCAGCCCGCCGGCCCCGCCGACCAGTCCACCCGCGATAGCTCCTTTACCGCCGCTTGCCAGAGCGCCTATCGCGGCTACCCCAGCCACCCGATGTGTTCTCCGATACGGCCGCCGGTGAACCCGCGTGTAGGCACTGGCATAGGATGACAGAATCAGTGCGAGAAAGAGCACAAGTGCCGCAATCCGTCGGAGCATGCAAAAAAAAAAGCCGATGCGGGCCGCCGATCAGCAGGAGGAAGGATCGGCTTGCAGGCTCGCATCGGCGGCTGAATCAGCCTTATGTCCCAGGAGCGTCTCTCGCACGCCCCTGTCTGTATCTACGGCCGAAGTCCACCGCTCGTTGCCCCAGTGAAGGAGATTTAATGCTGGCTTCCGCAAAATTCCCGAATCCCATGAAAGGAGACGCGCAGCGACGGCATTATCAGCAGCGAAGGAGATTCCATGCACCGCAACTCTCTGCTACTCGCCTTAATCGCCGCCCTTCCTCTGGCCGCCGCCCCGGGTTCCCTGGCCCGGCTCGACAGCCATGGCGCCATTGTCGGCGAATGCCCGTTGAAACATACCGACGTCAAGGCGGAAATCAGCGGCTTTCTCGCCCGCGTGACCGTCACCCAGGAATTTGAAAACACCTCTGCCGACAAAATCGAAGCGGTCTACACGTTCCCGCTCTCCGCCAAAGCTGCTGTGGACGACATGACCATGCTCGTCGGCGATCGCGTGGTAAAGGGCACCATTAAGAAGCGGGAAGAGGCTCGGGCCATCTACGAAGCCGCCCGCGACAAGGGACAGATCGCCAGCCTGCTCGACCAGGAACGGCCGAACATCTTCACCCAATCCGTGGCGAACATCAAGCCGGGCGCGAAGGTCAAGGTCACGATCAGCTACGTGGAACTGCTGCCCTACGAGCAGGGCTCATACGACTTCCGCTTCCCCATGGTGGTGGCACCGCGCTATATTCCCGGACAGCCGATCGGGAAGGACGGCGGCGGCTGGGCGCCCGACACACACAGGGTGCCGGACGCGTCGCATATCACGCCGAACGTTACGCCTCCAGGTACGCGCGCCGGTCACGACATATCCATCGAGGTGAAGGTGGACGCGGGTGTGCCGATCGAGAAGATCGAGTGTCCGAGCCACGATGTCGGCGTCGACAAACCGGCCCCGCGGCAGGCGCTCGTGCACCTCCGCGACAAGGCCGTGATACCGAACAAAGATTTCCTGCTCCGGTACCAGGTGGCGGGCGAGCGCATCGACGACGCCATCCTTACGCATCGCGGCGATAAGGGCGGATTCTTCACCCTGATCCTGCAGCCGCCGGCGCGCGTGACGCCATCCGTCATCGCCCCACGGGAGCTGATCTTCGTGCTCGATACATCCGGCTCGATGAGCGGATTTCCCATCGAAAAGGCGAAGGAGGCCATGAAACTAGCCATTGACGGTCTGCGCCCGGCCGACACCTTCAACCTGATCACCTTCTCCGGCGATACCCACATTCTGTTTCCGGAACCGGTGCCGGCGACGAAAGACAACGTCAGCCGCGCGCAGCAGTTCCTGCAATCTCGCGCGGGCTCCGGCGGCACGGAAATGATGAAGGCGATCCGCGCCGCGCTGGAAGGATCGGACAAATCCGGCCGTGTGCGCGTGGTCTGTTTCATGACCGACGGCGAGGTCGGGAACGACATGGAGATCATCGCAGAAGTGCAGAAGCATCCGAACGCTCGTGTTTTCGCCTTCGGCATCGGCAGTTCCGTGAACCACTTCCTGCTCGACAAGATGGCGCAGTACGGCCGCGGCGAAGTGGACTACGTCGGCCTGCACGACGACGGGTCGGCGGCGGCGCGGCGGTTCCACGAGCGCATCGACAGCCCCGTGCTTACGGACGTCGCCGTCGAGTGGAACGGCCTGCCGGTAACCGACATTTATCCCACGCGCATCAACGACCTGTTCGCCGCCAAGCCCGTGGTGATCTACGGACGCTACAGTGGTCCGGCGAAAGGAGTCATCCGGCTGCGCGGCAAGGCCGCCGGACGGGATTTCACGCGGGAGATCAAAGTGGATCTGCCCGCCGCCGAGCCGAAGCATGACGTTTTGGCAACACTGTGGGCGCGCACGCGGGTCGACGACCTGATGGGCCAGGACTACTACGGCATGCAGCGTGGCACGACCCGCGAAGATATCCGTAAGCAGATCACCGATCTCGGGCTCCAATACCGGCTGATGACGCAGTTCACTTCCTTCGTGGCCGTGGAGGAGATGACCGTAACCGAAGGCGGCAAGCCGCGCCGCGTAGAGGTGCCGGTTGAGATGCCGGAGGGGATGAGCTACGAAGGCGTTTTCGGTCAGCAGCAGGCAGGACAGCCCATCGCGATGGCGATGGGGAGCGGTAGGCTGTCGAAGGCCTATCGCTCCGGCGGCTTTATCAGTACGAACAGGTCGGCCGTGCCGATCGCTGCTCCGCCTCCTCCTTCGACCGTGGCGCCGAAGCCCGCGCCATCCAAACTCGACGCCTCACTGGTGGCACTGATCAATCATCAGCCCGTGCGCGACGAGCCCGTGCAGATGCAGAACGGCAAAGTGTCGGTGCAGGTTTTCCTGAACGACGCTTCGGCCGCAACGCTCAAGCAGCTCCAGCAACTGGGACTCGAAGTGGTGCTGAAGCCGCAGTCCGGCAAAGCGGTAGTCGGCCGGATCGCGGTGGAGAAACTGGCTGCGCTGGCGCAACTCGACGCGGTTAAATTCGTGGCGGCGTACCGGCTGTGACGCTCACTTCCGGGCGTTGGCCGTGGCTATGACGTCGAGGGCTTTCAGCACCTGGGGATCGCGTTGCGCCTCCACCTGATCGCCCTTCTCCACGCCCAACGCCTGGTTGAAGATCTCGGTCTTCAATCGATTCTGGATGAAGTCGCGCTCGCTCGACCATTCGGCTACGCTCGGCTGGATATTGCGCTCCGAGAGGAAGACCTGGAACTCATCCAGCAGGTGCGGCGTGACTTCGAAGTTCTCAGTCACTTTGTTCTTCTGGACGTACGCGGTGGCGAAGTTCGTGAACGATCCGCTGGCCTCGAGCGCGGCGCGCAGGCGGGTCATGCCCTCGGGGAGCACGACGAAATCCGGCTGGATGCCGCCGCCGCCCGTAACCACCCGACCTTTGTCGGTGTGGAATTCCTTTTCTTTGTTGGGATGCGCGGATGTGGTGCCCAGCGCGAACTGGTTCGGGTCGAACGGCTTCTGGATGGAGCGGCCGCTGGGCGTGTAGTAAAGCGCTGTGGTCAGCGCCAGACCCGCACCCTGCGACAGCGGATAGACGCTTTGCACCAGCCCCTTGCCGAAGCTGGGCTCCCCGATGATGGTGGCGCGGTCGTGATCCTGCAGCGCACCCGAAACGATTTCGGATGCGCTCGCGCTCTTGCCGTTGATCAGCACCGCGATCGGGAAAGTGTAAGGCGTGGCCGTTTTCGGCACGACCTCGGTTTTCTCCTCCACCGCGCGCCCGCGCACCGTCACCAGTTTCGTGCCGGGCGGCAGAAACAGCGACAGGGTGTACAGAGCCGAGGTGAGCAGTCCGCCGGGATTGTTGCGCAGGTCGAGCACAAGCCCGTTCAGCTTCGCGCCCCCGAGTTTTTCGGTCGCCTCCTGAATCTGCTTGCCCGTAGCTTCGTCGAAGCTGGCGACCCGAAGATAGCCGATAGCAGGCCGCAACATGAAGGCGCGCTCCACGCTGGGCGACTGCATATCCTCGGGCGTGAGCACGAAGTGCATGATCATGGCGTTGCCGGGCCGGCGCACATCCAGCCGCGCCGGCTGCTGCTTGGACTGGCTGAGCAACTGCACGAGCTGCTCCATCTCCAGCCGCGCGATGATGTAGCCGTTGATGGCGACGATCTCGTCGCCCGGTGATAGGCCCGATTTCGCCGACGGCGTGCCCGGCAGTGTCTGCAGCACGATGACGCGTCCGGGCAAGACCGAAACCACGCTGCCGAATCCCTTCTGCGTGGAGTTTTCCATCTTGCGCAGCTGCTCGAACTGGCCGGGATCGAAGAAGACCGAGTGCGGATCGAGCCGGCGCAGCAGACCGGGGATGGCGCCCTGATAGAGAAGTTGCTCGGAAGTAACCGGATCAGCGCTGTTCTGCTCGACGGCCGCGTAGGCATCGATGAACTGCTTCATGACGGATTCGACATCGTCGGCCGCGCGGGCGGTAAAGACAAGCAGGAGGGGCAGCAGGATACGGCGCATCAATCTGGCCAGACGGATGCGACATCCACGGAGGTTTCAGGAAAACGAAGCGGCCGCAGTTGGCCGGAGTTGACGATCTTCACGGTACGGAGTACGCCGTCCTGGAGTTGGAGGACTTCGAAGGTCCTGCCCTCCGGCGAAAGGATCCAGAACTCGGGCACGCCGATGCTCGCGTAATCTTCTACCTTTCGCGCCATGCTTCTACGGGTATTGCTTGGCGACAGCACTTCGACAACTAATTCCGGCGCTGAGCGAAAGTAGCCGTCTCGCACAACCACATTCTTGCGGATGAAAATCGCGAGATCGGGTTCACGGCAGGTGAGAGGATCTTCGCGGATAACCAGCCCGAAGACTGTCGTCAGCACCCAGATCAATTTCGGATCCAGATTGCTTTCCAACGCCATCTGCAAGGAATGCACGATAGGCGCGTGTACGTATTTGGCAGGGGGCATCCTTATGATTTCACCGTCGACAACCTCTTCCTTGCCCTCTGATTCAGGCATCGCCAACCACTCTTCGTATGTAACGATTTTGGAGGTCGTGGAGGCCATATGACCTTATTCTATCGCGTGAATCTCGTGGCCTTCTTCCGCTGCTGCCGCGCCAGTGCCAACTCGATCAGCCGGTCCACCAGCTTCGCGTATGGCAGGCCGCTGTACTCCCACATCTTTGGATACATGCTGATCGACGTGAACCCGGGAATGGTATTGATCTCGTTGATGTAGAACTTACCTGTCGCCGCTTCCAGCAGAAAGTCGACGCGGGCCATGCCCTCGCACTCCACCGCCTGATAACATTCGACGGCCAACCGCCGCACTTCGGCCGTCTGCGCCTCGGTCAAATCCGCGGGAAGCTGCGTCTTCGCCTGATCGAGCAGATACTTGTCGTCATAATCGTAAAACTCCTGGGACGGGAGAATTTCGCAGGGCGTCGCGGCCACCGGCTCCTCGTTCCCCAGCACCGAACACTCGAACTCGCGCCCGACGATTCCCCGCTCGACCAGAATCTTGCGGTCGTACTCCGCCGCCAGCCGCAACGCCGCATCCATCCCGGCACATGAGCGGACCTTCGTGATCCCGACCGACGAGCCGAGGTTCGCCGGCTTCACGAACAGCGGGAACGATGGCAGTGCCTTGCAAACGCGCTCGGCGTCGAGATCGTTGCGCCAGACGACGATGTACTCGCCGATCGGCAGCCCGCGCTCGCGGCAGACCCGCTTCATCACGTCCTTGTCCATCGACACCGAGGAGGCCAGCACGCCCGCGCCGACGTAAGGAACGTCGGCCAGTTCCAGCAAACCCTGCACGGTGCCATCCTCGCCGAAGGTGCCGTGCAGCACCGGAAACACGACGTCGAATCCCTGATCCACGCCCGGCTCCGGCAGGATCGGCCTTGGGTCCCATCGCCCGTCCTTGCCGATGAAGTACGGCAGCACGTCGTATTTATCGGGGTCAAGCGCCCGCATGATGGATTCCGCGGACCGGACGGAAATCTCGTGCTCGCCGCTGCGGCCGCCGTAGAGAACAGCTACTCGAATCTGCATAAGTGATCTAGAGAATGCGTTTGCCCATGGCGGACATGATCAACTCCACCGCCAGGTCGGCCGTGCGATTCACTTCGTCGATGACCGGATTCACTTCCACCACTTCCATCGAGACCATGGCGCCTGTATCGCAGATCATCTCCATCGCCAGGTGCGCCTCGCGATACGTGGCGCCGCCCCGCACGGGCGTGCCGACTCCCGGCGCGTCGGCCGGATCCACGAAATCCATGTCGAACGACAAATGGAAGCCGGCGCTGCCTGCCGACACGATGCGCAGGGCATCTTCCATGACGGCACGCAGCCCGCGTTCGTCGATGTGGCGCATCGTAAACGCCTTCACTCCGGAATCCCGCACGTGCGGCTTCTCCAGAATGTCCACATCGCGCAGCCCGACGATGGCTACGTTGGCCGGATCCACCATGGGCGCGGGATCGAAAAGTTCAGTAAGTTCGCGCGGCCCGATACCGACACAGCAAGCAAGCGGCATGCCATGCACGTTGCCGCTGGGTGAAGTCTCCGGAGTGTTCATATCCGCGTGAGCGTCGATCCAGAGTAGCCCGATACGTTGTGTCTGCCGGCCGAAATGCCGTGTCACGCCGGCCACGGTGCCGACCGCAATGGAGTGATCGCCGCCCAGAACAACCGGGACCTTGGATTCGTCCAGCGTCTTCTCCACTGCCAGGCCGAGTTCGCGGCAGGTGGCGGCGATCTGCGGCAGATATTTGGCGCGCTCCGGACCGTCCGGCAAACTCTCCCTCTGCTTGACAGGCACGTTACCGCGGTCTTCGACTTCATACCCGATGGACGCGAGCCTCTTATGCAGGTTGGCGACACGAATTGCCGACGGCCCCATGTCGACGCCCCGCCGGTCCTGTCCGAGATCGAGAGGCGCGCCGATGATGGAAAGCCGGGCCGGATGCATGTTAAGTCTTATCTTCGCACTCCGGGCTACACTGAATGGCAAGATGCTGTCGCGAATCACTCCAGAACCGGCACTGACTGTGTGCTGGGGTTAGGCAATTCTGGCTGCCGACCCGCTTCCAGCGTCCAGCCAACCGGAAGGCGGCTGCAGCCGGGATCGGCTGTCCCCAGACGGCACCACCACACCAGAGGTTTAGGGCCGCAGCCGGTACAACATCCTCGGGAACGCGATCGTCTCGCGCAGGTGATCGATCCCGCAGATCCACGTCACGCAGCGCTCGATCCCCATCCCGAAACCCGCATGCGGCACGCTGCCGTACTTGCGCAGGTCGAGATACCAGTTGAACGCTTCCTTCGGCAGTTTGTGCTCCTCGATGCGGCGGATCAGCAGGTCGTAATCGTGGATGCGCTGGCCGCCGCCGATGATCTCGCCGTAGCCCTCCGGCGCGAGCACGTCCACGCCCAGCGCAAGTTCGGGCCGCTGGTCGTCCGGCTGAAAGTAGAACGCCTTGATCTCCGTCGGGAACCTGTCCACCAGCAGCGGACGCTCCTGGTCCTGGGTCAGGATCGTCTCGTCGGCGCCGCCGAAATCTCCGCCCCACTGGATTTCGCTGCCCTTGGATTGCAGGATCTTCACCGCCTCGTCGTAGCTCATGCGGGGGAACGGCTTCTGGATCTTCTCCAGCTTCGTCACGTCCCGCTCCAGCGTCTTTAATTCCTCGCGGCGCTTCTCCAGCACCCGGCCCACAATGTAGACCAGGAAATCCTCCGCCAGCGCCTTCACGTCTTCCAGCGTGGCGTACGCCATCTCGGGCTCGACCATCCAGAATTCGGTCAGGTGACGGCGCGTCTTCGACTTCTCGGCGCGAAACGTCGGCCCAAAGCAGTAGACTTTCCCGAACGCCATCGCCGTCGCTTCGTTGTAAAGCTGGCCGGATTGGGTCAGGTATGCTTTATCGTCGTCGAAGTAGTTCACTTCGAACAGCGTGGTGGTGCCCTCACACGCTGCCGGCGTGAAAATGGGCGTATCCACCAGCGTGAAGCCGTGGCTGTCGAAGTAATCGCGCACCGCGCCGATCACCTCCGCCCGCACCTTCAGGACGGCGTGCTGCTTCTGGCTGCGCAGCCACAGGTGGCGATGGTCCATCAGGAAATCGATGCCGTGGTCCTTAGGCGTGATCGGATACGGGTCCGATTCCGGCACCCGCTGCAGCACCTGGACCGACTCCACGTCCATCTCGTAGCCGCCGTGCGCACGTGGCTCCGCGCGAATCTTTCCCGTCACCACGATTGACGATTCCTGCGTCAGGTTCTTGAGCGTCTCGAAAACGTCCTCCGGCAGCGCCGACTTGACAGCCACGCACTGCATCAGGCCGGAGCCGTCGCGCACGATCGGGAACACGATCTTGCCCGACTTGCGCAAGTTATACAGCCAGCCGGCGATCTCGACCGTCTCGCCCACGTGCCGGTCGGCGCCGGCGATGGTAATCCTCGGATGACTCATCTATTGCGATTCCAGTCCGTCAAAAACGCGATTGACCTGCTCCAGCGGGTTCGTCATATCCGCCACTTCCCGCAATTCGAGCACCAGCGGAAACTGTCCCGGACGGCTCTTCATCAACTCCATCGTCTTTTTCCAGTCGATGGTTCCGCCATCGCCGATCAGCGGGAAAAGGTGGCTGTCGTTCTTGCCATCGTTGTCGTGCACGTGCGTGGAGCGGATCCGCTGCTTCATCACGTCGAACTCCGGCGCGATACCCCGCCCCATATGCGCGTGGCCCGTGTCGAACACGAAGTTCAGATCCAGGTGAGTCAAGTCCAGGAAGTGCATCAGGCGCTCGGCGCTCGAAAGCGCGTTGGGGATATTCTCCAGCAGGATCTGCACGCCCCGCTGTCTGGCGAAGAGATTCAGCTCTTCCAGGGCCGAAAAGGCAGCGTCCAGCTTGCGCTCGTCGAACTCCTCGCCTCCCACACCCAGGTGCTGGATCAGGTAGGTGAACGGCACAGACTCGGCTACTTCGATGGCGCGCTTGATCTCGTCGACCATGATCAGCCGCTTGGATTTGACCATCTCGGTGATGGTGAGCACGGCGTGCGGGCCCGAGCGGCCCCAGATGTCGTCGTTATACATGGGCGCGTGCAGCGAGTGCAGCTTCAGTTCGGAATCCTTGAACCAGTGTCCGAGCTCCTTCACCTGCGCGCGATCGCGGTAGTCGAGGTGCTGCCGGGCGCAGAAGATCTCCACGGCCGGGATCCCGGCGTGCAGAATGCGGTCGAGCATCGCGACCGTCAGCCGATGATTCACGAACAGATGCGTGGAGAGCACATGCTCCATATTCAATATCCTTTCGCGGTCGCTTCCGTGCGCGGGTCGGCGGCGCCTTCGAGCCAGCCATCCTCGGAGCGGATAGCGGCAACCTCTCCGATGGAGGTCACGAACATGATTTGATGGCCGCGAGCTTTTAGCAGATCGATCGTATCCGGCGAAAAGCCGCGCTCCATGCGCAGTTCGTCGGGAAGCCACTGGTGGTGAATGCGCGGCTGATCTACCGCCTCCTGTGGATTCATGTGGAAGTCGAGCACGTTGACGATCACCTGCAGCACAGAGTTGATGATCGTAGGACCGCCCGGCGTCCCGACCGTCATATAGAATTTGCCGTCGCGCAGGAGGATTGTGGGCGTCATCGAGGAGAGCGGATGCGCGCCCGCGCGCACGGCGTTGGCCTCGCCCTGCACGAGCCCGTAAGCGTTAGGCTGGCCCGGCACCGGAGCGAAGTCATCCATCTCGTTGTTCAGCAAAAAGCCGAGTCCCGCCGCGGTGACGCCGCTGCCGTACCCGCCATTCAGCGTATAGGTGACGGCCACGACGTTGCCCTCGGCGTCGACGATGGTATAGTGCGTGGTTTCGGTGGATTCGTACCGATCGAGCTTGCCGGGACGTACCTTCTCGCTCGGCGTGGCATGCGCCGGGTCGATCGAACGGCGCAGATCGGCGATGTAGCGCCGGTCGAGGAGCTTCGAAACCGGAACCTTGAAGAATTCCGGATCGCCCAGGTATTCGCTGCGATCGGCGAAGTAGCGGCGCATGGTTTCGGCGAGGAAATGCAGCGAGGCCGCCGAGCCGGCGCCGGATTTCTCGTAACCCGAGCCCTCGAGCACGCCGAGCATTTGCAGAATCCCGATACCGCCGGAACTGGGCGGAGGCGCCGTGAGGATCGAATATCCGCGATAGGTGCCCGTGAGCGGCTTGTCTTCGACGATCGCGAAGTTCTTCAGATCGTCGAGCGTAATGATTCCGCCGTGCGCGGCCATATCGGCGGCCAGCAGGCGCGCCGTTTCGCCCTCGTAGAAATCGCGCGCGCCGTCACGCGCAATGCGGGCCAACGTTCGCGCCAGTTCCGGCTGCACGAGCTTATCGTCCATCTCGTAAAAGTTGCCGTCATGCAGAAAGATGCGCTTGGATTCTTCGAAGCGGCCCAGCTTTTTTTTGGCCGATTCCAGCCCATGCGCGAGTCCCCAGGAGACAGGGAATCCTTTTTCCGCCAGTTCGACTGCGGGAGCAAGCAGTTCCGACCAGGGACGCTTGCCATACTTCTTCGACGCATACTCCAGCCCGCGAACAGTGCCCGGCACGCCGGATGCCAGGTAACCGATTACGCTATCCTCCGTGGCTTTGCCGTCGGGGCCGCGGTACATGTCATGCGTGGCTTTACCCGGTGCGCGCTCGCGAAAATCGATGAAGCTGGAGCGCCCGTCGGCCAGGCGGATGAGCATGAAGCCGCCGCCTCCGATATTTCCGGCGCTCGGATGCGTAACGGCCAGAGCGAATCCCACCGCGACGGCGGCGTCGACCGCATTCCCGCCTGCTTTCAGGACGGCGACTCCGGCGTCGGTGGCATGCGGCTCGACCGTGACCACCATGGCGTGGCGCGCATGCACGGGCTGCACGGCGGCCCGGAGTTGCCCGCAAGCCGCGAACATCGCCAACAGGCCGAGACAAGCTCGCATAACACTCTATCCTACTATGCTGATGCGCCCACACCGCCGCAAAAAATGGGGACCGGCCGCGCAATCACCAATTACTCGGGCGCGGAAATCGGGGATTGCGTAGCCTGTCCCATCTTTTGCGGCCGTGATATGCTGGCAAAGCCGTGCAATCACCCCTGACCCCGCTCGATTTTCTGGCGCGTAGCGCGCACGTTTATCCGAACCGGATCGCCGCGGTAGACGGCGACCGGCGCATCACCTACGCGGAGTTCAACGAGCGCGTGCATCGGCTGGCGTCGGCACTGCGCAGGCACGGCGTCGCGCCCGGCGATCGCGTGGCGGTGTTGGCGCCGAACACCATCCTCGCACTCGAGGTTCACTTCGGGGTCATGCTCGCCGGGGCGGTGCTGGCAATGCTCAACACACGACTACAGGCGCGCGAGCTGGAGTGGATTCTGCAACATTGCGGCGCCAAGGTCCTGCTCGCCGATCCGCAATTGCTGCCGCTGGTCGCGCCGGTGCTGGAAAACCTGCGCGACCTGTCGCTGGTCACCGACGATTACGAAGCGCTGCTCGCGCAAGGCGAGTATCCGTTCGCCGCGCCGCTGCTCGAGGATGAAAACGAGATGATCGCGATCAACTACACCAGCGGCACTACCGGATTTCCCAAGGGCGTGATGTACACGCATCGCGGCGGATACATCAATGCGCTCGGCGAAGTGATCGAGCACGGCCTCACCGTGAACTCCGTCTATCTCTGGACGCTGCCTCTCTTCCACTGCAATGGCTGGTGCTTTCCGTGGGCCGTCACCGCGGTGGGTGCGCGCCACGTCTGCCTGCGCCAGGTGGATTCTGCGCGCGTCGTCGAGTTGATCCGGAGCGAAGGCGTGACCCACCTATGCGGCGCGCCAGTGGTGGTGGCGACGCTGGCGCAGTACTGTGCGGCCAATGGCATCCGCTTTGAGCGAGGATTGAAAATGGTGACGGCGGGCGCGCCGCCTTCGCCTGCCGTGATCCGCGCGGCCGAGGAGATGGGCGCCGATCTCGCGCACGCCTACGGACTTACCGAAACCTACGGCCCGCATACGGTCTGCGCCTGGCATCCGGAGTGGAATTCGCTGCCGGTCGCCGACCGCGCGCAGATCAAGGCGCGGCAAGGAGTGCCCTACGTCATCGCGGGCACGGACCTGCGCGTCGTCGATACGCACATGAACGACGTGCCGCGCGACGGCATGACGATGGGCGAGGTTATCATGCGCGGCAACAATGTCATGCTCGGCTATTACAGGAATCCCGAGGCGACGGCGAAAGCCTTCGAGGGCGGCTGGTTCCATTCGGGCGACCTGGCGGTGATGCACGGCGACGGCTACATCGAGGTGCGCGACCGTGCCAAGGACATCGTGATTTCGGGCGGCGAGAACATCTCGTCCATCGAGGTAGAGAAGGTGCTGGCCGAGCATCCGGCGGTGATGGAGGTGGCGATCGTGGCGGCGCCGGACGAAAAGTGGGGTGAGGTGCCGAAAGCCTACGTAGGGCTCAAGCCCGGACAGTCGGCTACTGGCGAGGAACTGATGGAGTTCTGCCGGGCGCGGCTGGCGCACTTCAAATGTCCGAAGTATGTCGAGTTCGGACCGCTGCCGCGCACCGCAACCGGGAAGATCCGGAAGAACGAATTGCGCGCGCGGCAGGCGGCGAAATAGACCAAAATCTGCCGATCCGGCGGATTTCGCCGGAAGCTGTTGATTTCAAACACAGCGAAACCTGAAAACCGCCGATAGCGGCGGCTTTCGGTCTATCAGCGTAAATCGGCGGCTTTCTGGGGCCGATTCACGCCGATTTTACTCATTTAGAAAACGATCCGCGCGCCGATCTGGATCGTCCGCGGCCGGTTCGACTGCGATGTAATCAATCCGAACTGCGCATTGGTTCCCTGCAGGTTGGGCGGTCCGAAGGTCGGATGATTCAGGACGTTGAATCCCTCGAACCGGAGTTGCAGGTAGCGCCGCTCGCCGAAATCGAACCGCTTCAGGAAAGAGGCGTCCCACTGGTTGATGCCGTCGCTGCGCAGATTCCCGAACGTCGTCGAGAACGTGCGAATGTGATACTGGAAGGCGTCGGCCGACTTGGTATCGAAAGCCCCCGTGTTGAACGCAGTTGCGTTGGCTTCCCGGTTATCGAAGTTCAGCGGCCCGCCGAAGTAAAGGTAATCGCCCGGAGTCGTCGATGAGCCGTTTACCCATGCAAACGGACCGCCCTGCTGGAACTGGTAGATGCTGTTCACACGCCATCCGCCGACCAGCAAGTTCAGCCAGCGCGACTGCACGTTGACCGGCCGGCCCTTCCCGATCGGCAGTTCATACGTAACGCCGGTGACAAAGCGGTTCGGACGATCGGTCGGAGAGATACGCTTCTCCGGCCGGGGGTCGCCGTCGTTCAGCCAGGAATCGAATTCGATCAGCTTCGAGTGGATGAAGTTGAACGTCAGCGAAAGCCCGTTGGAGAGCCTTTTCTGCAGCCGGATGTTGAGACTCTCGAAATAAGAACTGCCCACGTTGTTGTTCTGGTCGAGGATACCGCCGCTGCCGGTCCAACCGGTGGCCGTGTCGCCGACCGGGAATTCCGGATAGCGGGCCAGGAGCTGCGCGGTGCTGATCGTCGAACCGTTCTGGCTGGTGGCGAGGCCGGCGAACGGGTTCGGCGTGGAGTTGCTCAGATACGCCACGCTCGGATCGCGGACGCCGAGCGTGCTCAGGAAACGGGTCGGAATCCCGTTGACCTGGGTCACCGCCACCGGCAGATGCACGGCGTGGTTGCCGATGTAGACGACTTCCAGCATGAGGTTCTTGGCCAACTCCTGCTGTATTCCGAACGTCCAGCGCAGCGAGTACGGGCTCTTCATTTCCGGATTCAGGAAGGATACGCTCTGCCCGGCAAACGTGAGCAAACCTTGCGCCGATCCTACCGGCGCCGCGAAGCCGTTGGGGAACGGATTGGCCAGCGTCGAAGCGGGCGAGAGATTGTTGTTGTTCGTCGAAATGAACGCGGTCGACTGGCTGAAGCCTTCCTGGTTCAGGATCGGGTTCGTCGAGTAGCTGCCGGTGATGGACAGCGTCGAGATCCCGATGGGCGAGACGAACATGCCGAAGCCGCCGCGGATCACGGTTTTGCCGTGAAACCTGTCGGGGGACCAGGCGAAGCCTACGCGCGGGCTCACCAGGTGCGAGGTGTTCTCAAAGACGCCGCGATTGTCGGGACTGGCAAACGTCAGGCCGCCGAGCACGTCGAACTGGTTCACAGGCAGCGCCGCATTGGGAGACTTCGCATACGCCGCCTTTGCGGCCGCGGCTAGAGGATTCGGCGTGTTGAAGCCAAACCCGTTCACGGTTCGGCCGTATTTTTCCTGGTACGGGCCATCATGGTCGAAGCGCAGACCGAGATTGAGGGTGAGGGTCCGGCTGACCCGCCAGTCGTCCTGGACAAATCCGGCCACGTAGTACGAGTAAAACGAGCCGAACGCGTTGGTGTCGAACGAGCCGCCCGTGGGCAACCCCAGCAGGAACGAGGCGAAGTCTTGTCCCCAGGCGACCGTTGAGGAGGCGCTGCTGGACGCGCGCACCCAATTGTTGCCGGTGAACGAGAACGTGCCGGCCGAGTTGCCGGGCGTAAACGTGTTCAGGCGATATTGCCGCGCGTCGCCGCCGAACTTGAACGTGTGGCTGCCGTGGATGTGGATCCAGCTTCCGAATAACTGGGTGGACTGCGACGGAATCGTGTTCGCGCCCGATCCGCCCAGACACTGGAAACTGGTCTGGCTGCCGCAGCTTCCGGCAAAGCCGATGAAAGGGATCTGCAGGTACTGCGAATTGGCGGCCATATACGCAGGGAAGCCCAGGCCGACGGGGTTGAAGCCGTCGCTCGGCTCGGCGTGATTCTCGGCCATTCGCGTGAAATTGAAGCGGACGTCGAGTACGTTGCTGGCACTCACCGTGAAGACTTCGTCGAGGCTGCCTCCCCAGTTGGCGCGGGTCAGGATGGAACCCGTCGAGATGTTGGAGAAGTAGTTGTTCTTGATCTGGTAATAATCGGTGCGGCGCACGTTGCCGAACAGCCGGCTGCGGTCGCTCATGTTGTAATCGATACGGCCCAGTTCGTTATTGAAGTTATCGACGCTGGTGTTGTTGTTACCGTAGTTGCCCTGGCCGTCGGGCCGGGCGGGCAGGCCGAGCACGTTCGGCTCCGGATAAAACTTCAGATATGCCTGCGCGATCGAATTGAGCTGGCTGGTTGGAAGCTGGTTGCCTGCATAAGGCGACCGGGTGATCGTGCTGCCGTTCAGTATGGCCGTGAACGGATCGTAGAGCTGGGTGCCGTCCGCTTTCAGAATCTGCGAGAAGTCGCCGCGCTTTTCCGCGTCGGTGGGGACGCTGGTGAAGTCCGTATTCGGCTGGCTGTCCTTCACGCCTTCCCAGGCAAAAAACCAGAACAGCTTGTTGCGGCCGTTCAGAACTTTCGGGATGTACACCGGACCGCCGGCGGTCAGGCCGTACTGATTGTAATGAGTCAGCGGATTGCCGATTCCGGCCTTGTTGTTGAAGAAATTATTGGCCGTCAGGTTGGAGGCCTGGTTGAATTCCCACAACGAACCGTGCAGGTTGTTGGTGCCGGTCTTCATCACCTGGTTGAGGGTGCCGCCGCCGGTGTGCCCGAAGGCCGCGTCGGAATCGAACGCTTTCACGCGCACTTCCTGCACGGCGTCCTGAGGCGGGCTGTAGGCGAGGCGGCCGTCCCAGGTGGCGTTCGGGGAGCCATCCACGAGCAGTTCGCTGGTCTGGGCGTAGGTGCCGCCGATGCTCCAGGCGGCGCCGCCGCCGCTGGAGAAGGGCTGAGTCAGCGAAGGATTGCCGGTCGCGATGACACCGATCGAAAGAGAGGCCAGCATTGCCGGAGTTCTGCCGTTAATCGGAAGATCCTCCACCTCCGCGGTGGTAATGGCCTGCCCGGTAGAAGCGTTCTCCATATTCAGCAGCGGTGCGTCGGCTGTGACCTCGACGGTTTGGCTGGTGTCGCCGACTTCGAGGCGCACGTCGATGCGAATATGATCGCCGGCACCGACGTGCAGGGCCTTGCGGGAGAACTCCTTAAAACCTTGCATTTTGATATCGATCTGATAATCGCCGGGCAGCAGAAACGGCGCGGTGTACTGGCCCGCCGCATCGGACGTGGCCTGAACTTTCGTGCCTGTATTGGTTTCGGTGACGGTAACATTCACGCCCGCGATCGGAAGACCCGTCGGGTCGGTTACCAAACCTGCGAGAGTGCCGCGAAATTCCTGGGCGGCGAGCGTGAAACTGAACCCCACAATTAAAGCAGCGACGAAGCTGAACTTCCTGAACATACTCTCCTTAGAACTACGGGTTGACCGGATCCACGGCATAGGGCCGCAGAGCGGGGATTAACCTGACCAATTCGTGCGCCGCCATAGCGCCGATCTCCTGCCTGCCTTTTGGCCCGAGATGGGTGTGATCGCGCTTCCCATCCTTGTCCCGGCCATCGATATCGGCGCAGCCGTCAGGACCGAGCTTTTCCGCCTGCGCCAGAGTGAGTGAATAGAGTTCGATGAGCGGCGCCTGTTTTTCGGCCGCGACTTCCCGTACGACTGCCACGTACGCCGCCAGCGAATCGACGCGGATTTTGCCGTCCGGTGTGAAGTTTCGCCGCACGATGGACGTCACCAGCACGGCTTGCGCGCCGGCGGCACGAGCCTCGTCGACGTAGCGGGTCATATTTTCGCGATACGTTGTTTGCGGATCGGTTTCACGTGCCGGGCCTTTGCCGGGAACCTCGTTGTGGCCGAACTGGATCAGCACATACTTCGGCTTCGCAGCCATCGCCTGGGCCCACACGCCCTCATCGCGAAAGCTTTTCGAACTACGGCCGTTCTTCGCCAGATTGACGACCTCGACCTGCGGCCCGAACGAGGCTCGAAACCCGGGGCCCCAGCCGCCTTCGTCATTCACCGTGGAATCCCCAACAAGGACAATGCGGACGGTTGCATCCTGGGCGGGCGCGAGACCGCGAAAGGCATGCATGGCCGCAAGAATGACAGCAACGGCCAAAATCCGATGCCGCAGTTCACAAAGCAAGACTTATCGGTATGGTAATCGACTGACAACCGTTGTGTCCAGACAACGCTATCCTTAAGACCTGCAAATTCCCGTTGAACCGGCTGACGTCAAACGCGGAGAATAAATCAAGGAAAAATTATTATCTTTGGACACTATTTCGCCACTTTTGGATTTTGCCCGTGTTATACCGAGAAGTACCGTAAGAAAAACAGAAAAACGTTTTTCCAGAACGAGGAGGGTATGCTGAACAGAACTGCTGGGTTGATATTACTGCTCGTAGGCGCCGCCGGATACGGTTTTGCCGCGATTACCGTCCCGGAAATTGACGCATCCACAGGTACGGCCGCAATTGCTCTGCTTTCGGGCGGCATGGTTGTGCTCTGGGGCCGGCGCCGCGCCAGGTAAGCCTGGATTAAATTTTATAGGCGGGCCCGATTTCGGAGGGGTCTTTTTCTGCGGAGCCCGCCAATTTCTTCAGCTCGGGCGAATAATCGAATATTAGTCAGGCCTGCAGGCGGGTCAAACCACCGGAGTTTGCCGCGTTGTTTCGGACCGCGTGATGAGGCGCGCGCCGCGACGGAACGTCAGGTACTGGATCGCCCAGCGCAGCAGCACGATCAGGCGATTCTGAAACTCGATCAAGTAGGCGAGGTGAATCGTCAGCCAGACAACCCACGCGGGCCAACCCCACATCTCGAATCCCCGGATATTGGCGACCGCGGAATTACGGCCGATCACCGCCATGTCGCCGCGGTCGAAATAGTGGAAGGGCTGCGGAGCGGACCTGCCCTCCAAACGCCGTGCGATCGCTTTGCCGGCATAGCGACCCTGCTGTATTGCCACCTGCGCGACGCCGGGGAGTGTGCCGCCTTTCGGACTCGGTACGGCCGCGATGTCGCCGGTCACGAAGATCTCGGGATGTCCGGGGATCGTAAGATCGGGCAGGACCTCGATGCGGCCTTTCCGATCGACGGCGGCTTTGGCGGCACGGGCCAGTTCTTTGGCGATCGGCGGCACTTCGACGCCGCCCGCCCACAATACGGTCTTGGCGGCGATGTGGGCGGAGGTTCCATCGGGACGCTGGAATCGCACGCCGTCGGCATCGATACAGTCGACGCGCACGCCGCAGCGCACCCGTACCCCGAGTTTCATCAGCGCTTTTTCGGCATGCCCGGAGATGCGTTCCGAGAATGTCATGAGGATGCGCGGGGCCATGTCCATCAGGATCAACTGCGCCTGTTCCGGGCGGATTGACCGGAAATCATCTTTCAGGGTTTTGCGCGCGATCTCGCTGAGCGCTCCGGCGAGTTCGACGCCCGTCGGGCCGCCGCCGACGATCACGAACGTGAGCCACGGCGCGGCCGCTTCGCCGCCGAGCAATTCCGCGTGTTCGAAGGCTGTGAAGATGCGCCCGCGCATGGCCGTGGCGTCCTCGATCGATTTCAAGCCGTGGGCGTACTCGCGCCAGTCGTCGTGGCCGAAGTACGAAGTGGTCGAACCGACCGCGATGACGAGTGTGTCGTAATCCACGCGCATGCCATCGGCCAGAACGACGAAGCGGTCGCCGGCATCAATCTGTCGGACTTCGCCCAGCAGTACCCGAACGTTGCTCTGACGCCGGAATATCGAGCGCAAAGGCGCGGAAATCTCGCTGGGGGAGAGAGAGCCGGTGGCCACCTGATACAGCAGTGGCTGGAAAAGATGAAAGTTCCGGCCGTCGATGAGCGTGACATCCGCGGGCGACGATTTCAGCACTCGCACGGCACTGACGCCGGCGAAGCCTCCGCCGATGATCACCACCTTATGCTTGGACATCCTCGATTGATTGGATGCGATGCGCGGGAAGGCGATTCCGGACTATTCCGGGGCGAAGGCCAACAGGACGTTTGGCTGGTGCCCCGGCCCACGATCCGTAGCCGGCAGTTTTGCGAAGACCATGCCGCGGGCGATGGCGCCGTCGCGCAGACCCGGCAAGCGAGTGCGCGGCCGTCAACGCCGCCGGAGAAGACGACGTCAGGGATCGCACTCGCGGCGGCGAATTATGCCGGGCTGCGCTGCTTGCGGTCGTCGCAGTTGGCGAGCCGCGCAGGCTTCAGTTTTCAGCGAAAGGGACATTTCTACTTTGCCTCGACAGCTCCCGCGGTTGCGCACAGATCAGCTTTATTGCCGTTCATCTGCCGCGCTATGGTGGTGGAGAATTTCTGCGAACGCAATATAGACCGCAGATAAACGCCCAGTCCTGAGTGCCCTGCGCGCTGGCGGACGCGGTGCCACGGCGGTTGCGGTAGAGCGGACCGGCGCGCGACTGGGTCCAGATAGCGGTGGCCCAGGTCATCACCAGATACAGCCGAAGCGGCGAAGTCATAGTCGATCAGTTTGTCTGCAGAGCGTAGCAGAGTGCGCACAGGTGTGGGCCTGCCTTCGACACCAGGCAGACCCGTTCCCGCGCGCGTGGAACGACTTATGCGTTGGCAACGAATGTGCGATGAGGCGAGCGGGCATGTCGGGCTCTCGCAGGACGCGCTCAAGAGTGTGGGAGTCCGGCATGTCTTTCTTCTTGAGCGCAAAGGGTGGATCGCATGCGGAATCGCCACGTCTCTTCTCTGCTCTCAATCGGAATCCACGCTGTCATCGCGGCGCTGCTCTTTACCGTGTCGACCAAGCCGGGTATCATCCCGCGTCCCAGGACAACTGAGAATTTCACCCTGCTGGCGCCGTACCGCCGAAAGCCCGCAGCGGTGAAGGATCCGGACGGAGGAGGCGGTGGTGGCGGCAAGCACGCCATCTTGCGGGCAAGCCAGGGCGATCTGCCGAAGGCTGCGCCGCGGCAGTTCACTCCGCCTGCCGTAATCCGCGAGAACGAGCATCCTCAACTGGTGATGGAGCCGACGATCGTCGTGGCATCGAGCGCGCCTCTTCCGATGCTGCACATCGGCCGGCCGGGCGATCCGCTGGCTGCTCCCGGACCGCCGTCGGACGGACGCGGGTCGGGCGGCGGAATCGGCGAAGGGAAGGGTACTGGTGTGGGCCCGGGTGATGGCGCGGGTGTAGGCCCGGGTAAAGACTCTGGTTTCGGCGGCGGTCTGCCGGGAGGCGGCGCCGGTCCACGGGCCAATATCACACCGGCTGCATTGATCTGGAAGATCGAGCCCGAGTACTCAGACGAAGCGCGTCGCGCCAAGGTGCAGGGGACGGTGTTGCTATACCTGGACGTGGACGCTGACGGCAAGCCGTCGAACATCCTGGTGCGGCAGGGGCTGGGATTGGGGCTCGACGAGAAAGCCGTGGAGGCGGTGCGGCATTGGAAGTTCCGGCCGGGTCGGCAGAACGGTCGAGCAGTAACGACCTCGGCGACGGTGGAAGTGAGCTTTCGGCTGCTCTGATTTTAATTGGGGAATGCTCCGTCTGTCCCCGAATTTCTTTTTCCCAAGCGCGGAACGGGCAGTCCCAGAAGCGGACACCCGGTTATCGTTGTCCTTTACAGCTAACCTTTTACCTGTTTGCGGGTCATAATGTTAGACCGGAGGATGAATGGCACCCGCCGTGCCATCCCCTCCGGGAGCCCTTAAATGGATATTCCGCGTAAGTCGGCGGCCAAGAAGCGCTTAATCAAGCGCATCGCGGTCAGCATATTGATTCTGGGGATCGGGGGAGCCCTGTTCGCGCTCTCCCTGCGGTTGAAACCCGCCGCGCCCCCGGTCGAGATGTCGACCGTTTGGCCTGACACCGTCAAGCGCGGTCCTATGCTGCGCGAAGTGCGCGGACTCGGCACCCTCGTGCCCGAGGACACCCTCCTCATTCCCGCCACTACCGACGGGCGCGTTGAGAAAATCCTCGTCCGGCCGGGCACGCCGGTCAAGCCCGAGACCGTTATCCTGACGCTCGACAATCCGACGCTCCAAAACGATCTGGTGGCTGCCGAATACGCCCTTAAGGCCGCCGAAGCCAACCTGCAGGACTTAAAGGTTCAGCTTCAGAGCACTACTCTGACGCAGAAGGCCGTCGTGGCCGCCGCCACGTCCGACTATCACACGGCTCAGCTCAAAGCCGATCGGGATAGTCAGTTAGTCAAGGAAGGCCTGGTTCCCGAGGTCGACGCCAAGATCTCCACCGTCATGGCCGCCGAACTCAAGCAAAAGATGGAGATCGAGCAGGAACGGCTGAGCATCGCCGACGATTCCACCAAGGCGCAGATCGAGTCCAAGCGCGTCACCATCGAGCAACTTCGCGCGGCATACAAATTGAAGCAAAAGGAAGTGAACGATCTCAAAGTCAAGGCCGGCACCGAAGGCACTTTGCAGGCATTGCCGACGCCGCCCGGTCCCGTGGAAGAAGGACAGAAGGTGCTGGCGGGGACGCCCCTCGCCAAGGTGGTGCAGCCCTGGAAGCTCAAGGCTGAGTTGCACATCCCCGAAACGCAGGCCAAGGACATCGTGATCGGGCAGGAGGCCCAGATCGACACGCGCAACGGTGTAGTCAGCGGGAAAGTGTCTCGAATCGATCCTTCGGTCATCAACGGCACCATTACGGTCGACGTCAGACTCACAGGCGCCTGCCCGCCGGGCTGCCGGCCGGACTTGAGCGTGGATGGAACCGTCGAGTTGGAGCGTCTAACCGACGTGGTGTATATGGGACGGCCTGTTTTCGGGCAGGAGAACAGCAGCGTGACACTTTTCAAGATCGATCCCGACGGCAAGTTCGCCAATCGCGTACAGGTGAAACTTGGCCGCGCGTCCGTAAGCGCGATAGAAGTAAAAGATGGCCTGAAGGTCGGCGACCGCGTGATTCTGTCCGATATGTCGGCTTTCGACGGTCATGATCGAATAAAGTTGAACTGATCGGCTTCGAGATTCGTTTAGGAGTTAGAAATGAGTGAAGGGAACGGCCAATCGTTATTGCGTCTGGAAGGTGTGACCAAGGTTTTTGTGACCGACGAAGTGGAGACGCACGCACTTTCGGGGATTCAGATGGACATCAAGAAGGGCGAGTATGTCTCGATCTCGGGACCTTCGGGCTGCGGCAAGTCGACGCTGCTGGCGATCCTCGGCCTGCTCGACACCCCGACCGACGGCACGTACACACTCAACGGGAAGCCGGTCAGCAATCTCAAGCTTTCGGAGCGGGCGCGCATCCGCAACCGCGAGATCGGATTTATATTCCAGGCGTTCAACTTAATTGGCGACCTGACAGTCTATGAGAATGTGGAATTGCCGCTGACGTATCGGGGGATGCCGTCATCGGAGCGCAAGAAGAGGGTGCAGGAGGCGCTGGACAAAGTGGGAATGTCGCATCGCATGAAGCACTATCCTTCGCAGCTATCGGGCGGCCAACAGCAGAGAGTGGCGGTGGCGCGCGCACTCTGCGGCGATCCGCTGATCTTACTCGCCGATGAGCCCACGGGCAACCTGGACTCGGCCAACGGCGAGGCCGTAATGGACCTGTTGCGCGACCTGCATCGCAATGGTGCGACCATCTGCATGGTCACGCACGATCCGCGGTACGCGAAATTTGCGGACCGCACTATCCGGCTGTTCGACGGCCGGATCATCGAAGAGACGGTCGAAGCCACGAACTGAGGGCGCACTCTCTCATCGGAATTCGCGGCCGATCACAACCATAAGTACGTTTCACTGAGGGGAACCCTATGACGACGCTGTTCTTATTACTGGCCGGCGTACTGGGGACGCTGGCTCCATCATTTGGCGGAAGCGGGTCTTATCGCGACGAGTTCCATCAGACGTTCGCGTTGGATGCGCGCGGACGTGTAGCGCTGGAAAACATTAATGGCGATGTGCACATCACGGCTTGGGACCGGAATGAGGTGCAGGTGGATGCCGCCAAGCGCGCATCCTCGCAGGAACGGCTGGACGACGCCCAGATCGTAGTGGATGTCGGACATGGTTCGATCAGCATCAAGACACATTATCCCGGCGCGGGGAATTCCGAGCATCCGGCGATCGTGGACTACCGGGTGAAGGTTCCCCGTACGGCGCGGCTCGACCAGGTGAAACTGGTAAACGGCACGCTCGAGATTTCGGGGATGAGGGGCGAAGTGCGGGCATCCTCGGTGAGCGGTGCGATTCGCACGCACGGGCTGGCCGGGAACGTCAAACTATCCACGGTGAGCGGGCGGCTCGAGGCAAGCTTCGAGGAATTGGAAGCGTCACGCTCGATCTCGATGAATTCGGTGAACGGCGCCATCGAACTGCTGCTGCCGATGGACGTACACGCCGATCTGCAGGCGGACACAGTCTCGGGCGGGATCAGCAGCGACTTCGGGCGCCCCACGGAGCGCGGCAAGTTTCCGGGGCGGCACTGGAGTTCGGCGCTGAAGGGAGGCGGAGCGCGCATCCGGATGTCGAACGTGAACGGGAGTATCGTAGTGGCGCCCGCCTGGCACGGCAAGCGTGTGAAGTTCACGTAAGCGGCTTACCAGAACTGCCAGTGTCCGAAGAGGAGGACGTAGGCGGCCAAGATCGCGTTGGTGGTGGCGTGTGCCGCGACCGCATCACCCAGCCGTCCGGTTCGGATGGCGAGGGCACCGTAGACGAGGCCGGCGATTATGCCGGCCAGCCAGCGCTCCCCGTGCATGACGCCGAAAGCAACGGAAGTGAGGACAAGGGAAAGCCAGGTCCAGCGCTGGAACGGGAGAGTCTCGAAATCCTCGGCCACCAGCCGCCGCTGCAGGAATCCGCGAAATGCGAGTTCCTCCGCGATGGGAACCGTAGCGATGGCAGAGAGTGCACGCAAAGCGATCCAGGAGTCGCGCAGAGCCAGGGGCGCGTCGGCAAGCGGCCCGGGCATCGGTTGCCGGGCGGCGCCGGTGAAGCGATCGAACGCGACCCAGACAATGAACACGAAGAGTCCACTCAGGACAGCCGGCCAGCCAAATCGCCACGAAAGCTCGGTGTAGCGTTCGCGGAACACCCATAATGTGCTCGCGCAGGCGAGGAATCCGAGGGCGTAAGTCCACTCGAAATTACCGGAGATCGAGCGGGAGAGCATGTGCGCCGCGAGGATGGCCAAAAAAGGCACCAGATAGGCCGCGGCCGGATTATAGGTCTCTCGTGCTGCCGGCACCACGTCCGCGGCGCGTTTGGAGAACCACGATGATCGCCGCGCCGCGCCGGAAAAGGCGAACGCAACGAAGTTAAACGTGATCCAGCCGGCCTGGGAGTGGAATCCTTTGGCCGCTACGTCGCGGGCGCCGCTGTGTCCGATTGCTATGAGCGCCGCGATGCGAACCGAATTGAGCAGGAACAGCAATAGGATTGCTATAGGCAACAGCAGCAGCGATTGGGGGAAGCGGCTGTCCCTGCGAAACAAGACGAGCCACAAGACGCCGAAGATCAGGAGCAGTGAAGCTCCTTCCAGGCCGGAACACTCCTCCGAGATAATTGCGGTGAAATTCGGAGTGCCGATGTGCATCCTCTCCGGCTGCACAACAAGATTACGAAAGAACGGCTGCAGGATCAGCCTGACCATGTTGAATGTGAGCCGCGTGGCCGGCGGCCACAGGATCCGGCTGTAGGCGCCCAGAATGCATGCGGCAAGCGCCGCGACAGACGCCAGGATCCACAGGTGTCCGGTGACGTGCTGCAACTCTATCCAGAGAAGGCGAGGAAGAAAAGCGAGTGCAGCGGACAGGGCTAGAGCGGCGGCGAAAAGAAACCAGGCGGCGGCGATCAGATCGGGAGGAACCGGGGCGGGAGTCGAGCCGTACAGCACCCACGACAGACCGGCGAAGATCGGCAGAACGATCGTATGCACGGCCAGAGCTTTCCGGGAGATCGGCGCGTACGGAATTTTGCCCGCTAGCGCGATCAGCGTCTCTTTATGCTTCAGCCAGGCAAAGGTAACAAAGAGCGCCGAGAAGCCGATCACGAAACGTAAGGCCCAGGCGCCAAAACGTTGAAGCAGGGAAACCAAAACGCCGGGCTTTCCGAGGAGAGAGTCGCCGTCGAGATAAAGGGATGCAATTAAGGCTTCCGCTCCTAATAGGACAGCGAAAAGAAGTGTGCGCTCGGCAAGCGCACAGAGGGCAGGCTTTTCAGGCTTTTCTGAACGGCGGTCAGGCACGGATCTACCTGGGCCGCCGTTCGCAGGTCGGAAAGGCGGGGAATACTATTTGGTCCGTCGACGTCCCCAAAATACGACCATGCCACCCGAGAGCAGCGCCAGTGCCGTGATTCCCGATGAGGGGTCGATTTCCGGCACCTGTGCCTGGGCGAAAACATATCCCGCAGCACCAGCCAGCAACAGTGTCAATGAAAGAAATCTCCGCATGTGGCCTCCTTGTGATTTTAATCTGAAAGACATTTCTGGCCGCGGCCAGGTAAACGTTTTGTACTCTAGCACAACACCGATAAAGCCGACAAGAGAATTCGTCAGGCGTTTACTTCACTCTGTACTTACCTTCCCCTATCCGTTCACGGTGTGCGTCGTGACACGATTTACATCCGGTATTCAGCGCATCGAGCGCCGACTTGGCTTTCTCCGAGTCATTGGAATACGCAGCCGTCGCGAGTTCGAGCGCCGCCGCCTTGCCTTCCTCCGACAACTTCACCGCGTCGGCGGCATTGCGCTGCCGCCAGAAGGCGATCATGTTCTCGTATACCGTGCCGATGCGCTCGGCACGGCGCATGGCCTGGGCGCCAGTCTTCTGCTCCATCTTCTTCAAATCGTCGGTGGCCGTCTTGGTGTATTTCATCCACGTGACGAATTCGGGATTCTCTTCGGCCAAAACGGCGGCGCCGGCGGCCAGTGACACGATTAGAATCGGTTTCCAGATCTGCATGATTGCTCTTCAGGGTACCACCACACAGGTCCGCCGTGGTGTAGCATGAGGGAGTACAACACACAGGAGGATCTGAATGTCAGGCATATCCCGCCGTCACTTCTTTATGGGCTCGCTGCTGGCGGGCGCTGTTCCGGCCGGAGGTTTCGGCAGCGTTCCGTCGCTGAAGGCGCTCGGGTTCAAATCGCCGAATGAAAAGCTGAACATCGCGGCGGTCGGCGCGGGCGGCAAAGGGTACACCGATATCAATGCTTGCGCGCCGACAGAGAACATCGTGGCCTTCGCTGACCCCGACGAGAAGCGTGCGGCGAAGACATTCGAGGAATTTCCAAAGGTGCCGCGGTACAAAGATTTCCGCCAGATGCTCGATAAAGAGCTGAAGAACATCGACGCTGTGACGGTTTCGTGCCCCGACCACATGCACGGCACCGCGGCCATGTGGGCGATGGAGCGCGGCAAGCACGTGTACTGTCAGAAGCCGCTGACGCGCACGGTCTGGGAAGCGCGCGAATTGACGCGGGCAGCCGCCGAATACGGCGTCGCCACCCAGATGGGCAATCAGGGCTACTCGAACGAGGGCGCGCGCCAGTGTTGCGAGATCATCTGGTCGGGCGCGATCGGCGATGTGAAAGAGGTACACGCATTCACGAATCGGCCGCTCGGTTATTGGCCGCAGGGTCCGGACGTGGTGCCGAAAGAGGCGCCCATCCCGGGGACGCTCGATTGGGAGACGTGGCTGGGCGGCTCGGAGTATCGTCCTTACAGTCCGGCGTATGCGCCGCACAATTGGCGCGGATTTCCCGATTTCGGCTGCGGCGCGATTGGCGACATGGCGTGCCACATCATGGGAACGCCCAACATGGCGCTGCGGCTGACGCATGCCATCAGCGTCGAAACGATCATGCAGGAAGGCAAAAGCAAGTACACCTTTCCGAAGCGGCAGGTGATCCGGTTCGACTTTCCGGCGCGCGGCAGTATGCCTCCGGTATCCGTCTACTGGCACGACGGCCTGGAGAAGCAGCCTGAAATC
>Ga0070741_10003706_pt1 | contig 37053 bp, 30 predicted proteins | sample Coa_R1_4_FD_66440 | JGI IMG/M metagenome (GOLD analysis project Ga0070741, IMG submission 66440) | Surface soil microbial communities from Centralia Pennsylvania, which are recovering from an underground coalmine fire - Coalmine... | ecosystem: Environmental > Terrestrial > Soil > Unclassified ... | reverse complement strand
GCGCTCGCAGGTGTCGCGTGGCTCGTCGTGCTGGCGGGTCTTCTTGCGGTCGCCAATCGCGTTCACGACGACATCCCGGTGTCGCTCGCGATCAAGCTGCCGCTGCTGTCATCGCATCCCGAGCTGATTTTCGGCGGCGAAAGCCGCACCGAGTACCAGGTCGACCCGCGTCTTGCGGCGCAGTTGATCGGCAAGCCCGAGGGCGCGGCGGTCAATATCGCCTATGACGCCGGTGAGCCACTGGCGCTGCTCGCTGCCATGCGCCGCGAAAGCGATGTGTTTCGAAGCGCGCATGTCGTGGTCAGCGTTGCGCCGTTCATTTTCAACGAGGGCGTTCGTTCGGCAGCTGTTTATCCGCAGGATGTTCTGCCGCGGCTTGGCGTGTTCACCCAGATGGCGTCGTTCCTGCCGATGCGCGTGGGCACGCTGATCCGTTTCATTCGTGAGGCGTTTGCCTCGCGTCTTGCTTCCGAGCAGAACGTGGCTGACACCGCGCCGCAGCCGGCGGCGTTTGGCGTCAATATCATCGATCGCAACCAGCCGGAAAACCAGTGGGCGGCCGACATCGGCTCTCATCCGCATTACGCCAACTGGAACATCGCGGGGCCGAAGGCACGGCTCGAGGTCGGCGCGCTGTGCGACATGGTCAAACTTTCGCGGAAAGTGACCGTCGTCATTCCGCCGTGGGCGCCGCGTTACGACCGTTCGCGCGATGTTTCATGGAAGGAGAAGGAAGATCAGGTTGCGGCGCTCTTGATTGATGCCGGACGTGCCTGCGGCTTCGACGTCCTGAACATTGCCGCGATACCAGGTCTGGAGCAGGGCAACTACGCCGACGAAATGCATGTCAATGCGTCCGGCGTGCCGATCTATACGCGCTATCTCGTGTCGCAGTTGAAGCGTTAAATGCTGTTCTCCACCTACACCTTCCTGTTCCAGTTCCTGCCTGCGGTCGTGCTGGCCTTTGCTGCCGCGCGGCGACATTCGCCGCGCGCCGGCATTCTGGTCCTGGTTGGCGCCTCGCTGTTTTTCTACGGCGCGTGGAAACCGATCTATCTCCTGCTGCTGCTAGCCTCGATCGCTGCGAATTTTTCGCTGGGCCTGTCGATGGAGAAACCGCATCGCCGTCGCACTGTGGGCATGTGCGGCGTCGCGCTCAATCTCGCGCTGCTTTGCTACTTCAAATACACGAACTTCATTTTCGACAGCGTCTCCACGCTAACCGGCGCGCCGCTGCCATTCGTGAATGTCGTATTGCCGCTCGGCATCTCGTTCTTCACCTTCCAGCAGATCGCTTATCTCGTCGACGTGATGCGCGGCGCCAGGGTCGAACGCGACATCGTCAGCTACACGCTGTTCGTGACGTTCTTTCCGCACCTGATCGCGGGGCCGCTGGTTCATCACGCCGAGATGATTCCGCAGTTCAAGCGCGGGCGCACCTCGCGTTCCGCCGTGCTGGCGGCGAGAGGAATGGCGATGTTTGCCGCCGGCCTGTTCAAGAAGATTGTGATCGCGGACAATCTGGCGCAGTTCGTCTCGCCGGTGTTCGCGCATCTGGACGCCGGCGGCAGTGTGACGACGTCATGGGCATGGCTATCGACGCTGGCCTACACCTTGCAAATCTATTTCGACTTCTCCGGCTATTCCGACATGGCGGTCGGGCTGGCGCTCTTGTTCGGCATTCGCCTGCCGGTGAATTTTCGCTCGCCCTACAAGGCGGCGTCGATCGTCGATTTCTGGCGGCGCTGGCACATCACGCTGTCGCGTTTCCTGCGCGACTATCTCTACATTCCGCTCGGCGGCAATCGCCTCGGCGAGGCGCGCCGCTACATCAACCTGATGCTGACGATGCTGCTCGGCGGGCTCTGGCACGGCGCCGGGTGGAATTTCCTGATCTGGGGCGGCCTGCATGGCCTCTATCTCAGCATCAATCATCTCTGGCAGACGTGGCGCGGCGCGGCGGTCAAGGAATCGGTCAAGGCATTGCCATCCAACCATCTTGCCAAGGTCGCGTCATGGGCGATCACGTTTGCCGCGGTCGTCATCGCGTGGGTGTTCTTTCGCGCCAAGACCGTTGGCAGCGCTTGGGCGATGTTGAAGGCGCTGTTCGGATTTGCCGCAGGAAGCTCGGCCTATATTTCGCCGGGCGTTCTGCGGGTGATGGATCTGCCGATATTGGTCGGCGAAGAGCGCTTGCTTCTGATTGGCAGCGGCGTCGTCATTGTCGCGCTTTTGATCGCACTGTCCTTGCCGAACGTTCCGCAGATCTTCAGGTATCGCGAATATCGCCGCGCGCCTGAAAAATCGACGTGGCCGCAATGGCGGCCGAGTTTTGCATGGGCCTTGTTCTCGGCGCTCGCGTTCACGATCTCGCTGTTCGGCATGTGGCAGCGGCTGGAATTCCTGTACTTTCAATTTTGAGTGTTCGAGCGGGCGCGCGTCGCGTGTTGCGAATCTCCGGCAATGCTTCTATAAGCAGCTCGTCGTCGCTCGAACCGGGGAGATTTGCATGATTTTGTCAAATTCGCAGATCGCGCTCCCGCGTCCGAAGCTTGTGCCGGATGCCTTCTGGTTCTTCTGAGAGCCATCTCCGATAGCACCGACCGGGTCTGACGCCCGATCTTCCCATTTCCTGAAGCTGCGTTCTTGATCGACGTTTGCGTTCGGCTTGTCGCCGGCGCGTCCGCGTCAAAATGCGCAAAGCCAGCCGGACCCGAGCCATGGCCGCCAATACTCGCCAACGACCCACCGCAATCCGCGTGGTCATTCCGTTCGTGTTTCGTCATTGGCTCAAGCAGCCGATGATGACGGCGGCAGTCGTCTCCGGTTTTCTGGGGGCAACCGTTGCCGACCTGTTCATGCCGGTTTTCTCCGGGCACCTGATCGACGCGCTCACGTCAGGCCCGGCGCTGCCGGCTGCGCGCCACGCGGCGCTTTGGGCCTTCGGCTCGATCGTTGCGCTCGGTCTCCTGTCGATCGTGCTTCGCATGATCGGGCTGCAGGCGATCGTTCCGTTCACGTTGCGGATCATGTCCGACGTCGCGCGCGATGCTTTCGTGCGGGTGCAGCGTTTCTCGACGGACTGGCACGCCAACAGCTTTGCCGGCTCGACCGTTCGCAAGATCACCCGGGGGATGTGGGCACTCGATCTCTACAACGACACGATCCTGATGGCGCTGTTGCCGTCGCTGATGGTGCTGTTCGGCTCGATGATTCTGCTCGGACTGCACTGGCTTGTTCTTGGTCTCGTGGTCGCGCTGGGAGGAACGATCTACGTCGCGATGACGGTCGCATTTTCGACGCTCTACATCGCGCCGGCCGCACGCGTCTCCAATGCCTGGGACACCAAGGTCGGCGGTACGCTCGCCGATGCCTTGACCTGCAACGCCGTCGTGAAATCCTTCGGCGCTGAGCTGCGCGAAGAAGCGAGGCTTGGGCGCGTCGTCAGCCGTTGGCGCCGGCGCGTGAAGCGGACGTGGCTGCGTTACAACTACACCAACGCGATGCAGCTTCTGATGCTGCTCTGCCTGCGTGCCTCGGTGATTGGCGGAGCAGTGGTGTTGTGGCTGGCGGGCCGCGCTTCGCCGGGCGAGGTGGCTTACGTGCTCACCAGCTATTACATCATCCACGCCTACTTGCGCGATGTCGGCATGCACATCAACAACCTCCAGCGATCGGTGAACGACATGGAGGAACTGGTGGCGATCCATGCCGAGCAGATCGGCATCACGGATGCGGCGGATGCACAAGCGATCCGCATCGCGGGCGGCCATATCGTGTTCGAGAACGTCACGTTTCACTATGGCGGTCACCTCACGCCGCTCTACGACGGCTTGTCGGTCGCCATCCGTGCGGGCGAGCGTGTCGGCCTGGTCGGCCGCTCCGGATCCGGCAAGACGACCTTCGTCAAGCTGGTGCAGCGCCTTTACGATGTCACCGGTGGGCGGATCCTGATCGACGGTCAGGACATCTCCGAGGTGACGCAGCAATCGCTGCGCAGTCAGATCGCAATCGTGCAGCAGGACCCGATCCTGTTTCATCGTTCACTGGCGGAGAACATCGCCTATGGCCGGCCGGGTGCGAGCCATGCGGCGATCGAGCAGGCGGCGCGGCTTGCCAATGCGCACGACTTCATCACGCGGCTGCCCAAGGGATATGGAACGCTGGTCGGCGAACGTGGCGTCAAGCTTTCCGGCGGTGAGCGGCAGCGTGTGGCTTTGGCGCGCGCGTTCCTGGCGGATGCGCCCGTCCTGATTCTGGACGAGGCGACCTCAAGCCTTGACTCGGAGTCGGAAGCGTTGATTGCGCAGGCGATGGAGCGCTTGATGAAGGGACGGACGTCGATCGTGATCGCGCACCGGCTCTCCACGGTGCGCGGCCTCGACCGGATTCTGGTGTTCGATCGCGGCGCGATCGTCGAGCAGGGCAACCACGCGTCGCTGACGCTGCGCAGCGGCGGAATCTATCGTGGGCTGTTCGAACGCCAGGCGACCGAGTTCACGCCTGTCGCGGTGGCGGGGTGATGCATCATGGCATCATCCCCGCCAAACTGCTCCACACCAGCGTGACGCCGGAGAGAAACAACAGGCCGAGCACGACGTCGCGGAAATTACCGTCGCTCAGCGCGTGATAGGTGCGGGTGCCGAGCCAGGCGCCGCCGATCGTCGCGGGCATGACCAGCAATGTCAGCCACATCGTATGCTGCGTAACCAGGCCCGATGCCGTCTGCACGACAAAGGCAGCCGTGAGGATCGTCCAGTTGAAAATCTGGAACACGCCGCGCCGTTCGTCCTTGCCCCAGCCGCGCACGCTCGCCCACAGAATCGGGATCGGGCCGGAGAGACCCGCGAGACCGCCGAGCACGCCGCCGGCAAAGCCGATCGCACCGTCGGCTGCCTTGCCGCCAATGCTCAGCGCCATCGGCTTGCGCTGGAGATAAAGGGCAGTTGGAAACACCAGAAGCAGGACGCCGACGGCGAGCTTGAAGTGGCCCGGATCGGCATAGGCGACCAAAAGGGTGCCGATCGGCACACCGGCAAGGCCGCCGACCAGAAAGGGCACCACCAGCTTGAAGTCGATCGACCGCCAGATCGAGGGCATGGTCCAGGTCTGCGCGATGACGGAGCAGATCACCACCAGCTGGACCGCAACATCCGGCGTCACGACGTAAAGCCAGATGCCGAGCGCCATCAGCGCGGTGCCAAATCCTGCAAGGCCCGACACGAAGCCGCCGGCGAGTGCGCCGAACAACAGCACGGCGATCGTGATCATGCTCATGTGAAAGGTGGTTCTGATATTCGGATCAGAATGTCAAATCGGCTTCACGCCATGCGTGGAGAGCCTGTCGCGGCCAGCCTATTGGCCGTCGCGCTTGGATCCGAAGATCATGGTGTAGAGATCGGTGCTCGGCCCGTTGGCGGTGATGCCATACATGGCCGGCGTGTCCGGTTCTGGCGGAGGTGCGGGCGGCGCCGGTTGCTGAGCGACCTGCACCGGCGCCGGCTGGCCAGGTGCCGGCTGGCCGTAGGCGGGTTGCGGCGCGCGGCTTGTCGCCGCGGTCTGAGTCTGGCCCGGTCGGCCCGGCGTCGTTGAGGTTGCGACCTGACCCTGGCGCGGCGCCGGATATGGCTGAGCCGTCGAATATTGCTGGCCCTGTTGAACCGGCGTGACCGGCTGACTCGTCACCGGCTGAACCGGCTGGGCTGAGGCGACGTCGGTCGCCGGGGCGGGAGCGGGTTGGCGCGGGCCGAACAGCTCGGTGTAGAGATCGGTGGTCGGCCCCTCACTCGTCATGCCGTACATTGTCTTGTACGGCTGCTCGCCTTGAGCCGACGCCTGCGCCGAGGTCGCATTGTTCGCCGCCGCGCAGCCGGCGACGACGATTCCAACCGCGGCCAAGGCGGCACCGGTCCGGATCCAGGACAATGCGCGATTCAAGTTGCTCCCCCTGACCGATGGACGGGGCCGGTCGAATGTCCAGCAATAAAGGCAGGATATGGCGTCGGCAAGGCAAAGGCTTACGGCGGCTGCGCAATCCCGTGGGCCTAAAATGGTGAGGGGCCCGGCGCGTTGACGCCGAACCCCTCATTTATCAAGCATCAGCCGGCCTGTAAGCCGGGTTCTGTAGGGCCTTGCCCGCTCACGCGGACAAGACGTGACGGCCATTCCTCTGGGACCACGCTTGCGCGTGGCCTCGAGCAACCAACCCGGATGGCGAGCCTGACATCGCTCCCGCGGGCATTATCGCTTTCGCGAACCACCCGCGTTGCCATCCCTATTCGGTCTTGCTCCCGGTGGGGTTTACCATGCCGGTTCCGTTGCCGGACCCGCGGTGCGCTCTTACCGCACCTTTTCACCCTTGCTGCCACCCGAAGGGGGAAGCGGTTCGTTCTCTGTGGCACTTTCCCTGGGGTTGCCCCCGCCGGATGTTATCCGGCACCGTATGTCGATGGAGCCCGGACTTTCCTCTCCTTTAAAGGGAGCGGCCGTCCGGCCGACTGACCGCCAAGGCATGGGGTTTATGACAGCTTGCGTCAAGCCGTTCGTGGCGGGACCGGAGGGGCAAAAATAATTATCGTGAACATGTCGTTCGGCGATCCTCCCCTTCGACTGGTTGTCGGCAATCCAGCCAACATAAGGAGTGGCACATGAATTACCTGTTGTTGATCTACCGGAGCGAAGCCGGACTGAGCCAAATGACCCCGACGGACCGCAAGCAAGTCACCGCGGCGTACGGCGCTTTCACCCAGTCCATCGTGCAGAGCGGCCACTTCAAGGGTGGCGACGGCTTGCAGCCAACCTCGACAGCAACCACCGTGCGGGTTCGCGACGGCAAGACGCTGACGACAGATGGCCCGTTTGCGGAGACGCGCGAACAACTCGCCGGCTATTACATGATTGATGCGAAGGATCTCGACACGGCGATCGGGATTGCGGCGCGAATTCCCAACGCCAAGGACGGCTCGGTCGAAATTCGCCCGGTCATGATCTACGACTGAGACATGACTCCAGCCGAGATCGAAAAGATATTTCGCGACGAGGCGGGGAGGGCGCTGGCCACGCTCATCCGCCTCGTCGGCGATTTCGATCTCGCCGAAGACGTGCTGCAGGAAGCCTTCGCCGCAGCGCTGGAGCGCTGGCCTTGCACGGACGCGCCGGACAATCCGCGGGCGTGGCTCGTCAATGTCGGACGCAACAAGGCGATCGACCGCATTCGCCGGCAAGTCTCGTTTCGCGCGAAGGAGGCCGCGCTGACGCATGAGGCGCTGCTCAACGCGGAGGTCCTTGCCGAGGAAGATACCGCCGTCCTCAACGACGACATGCTGCGGCTGATCTTCACCTGTTGCCATCCTTCCTTCGCGGCCGAGGTGCAGGTCGCCTTGACGCTGCGCACCGTGTGCGGGCTGACCACCGAGCAGGTGGCGCGGGCCTTTATCGTCAGCGAGGACGCGATGGGCCAACGCCTCGTGCGCGCCAAGCAGAAGATCAAGCTCGCCGGCATTCCCTATGAAGTGCCGGAACGCGACGCGCTCAGCCCAAGGCTGCGCGGCGTGCTGGCGGTGATCTATCTCGTCTTCACGGAAGGCTACGTCGCGACGTCCGGTGAAGCACTGATGCGGCCGGATCTCGCCCGCGAGGCGATCCGTCTTGCACGTCTGCTCGATGGGCTGATGCCGGGCCGCCGCGAGGTCAAGGGTCTGTTGGCGTTGATGCTGTTGCACGATTCGCGGCGCGCGGGGCGGCAGACCGATGGCGGCGATATCGTGCTGCTCGAGGAGCAGGACCGCTCGCTCTGGAATCAGGATCAGATCGCCGAAGGCTTGAAGCTCGTGGAACAAGCCTTGCTGCTGCCGGGCCTTCCCGAGGTCTACTCGGTGCAGGCGGCGATCGCAGCTTTGCATGCGCGAGCCGCCAACTTTCAGGATACCGACTGGAAACAGATTGCCGGTCTTTACGAAGTGCTGCTGCGAATCTCGCCGTCGCCTGTCATCGCGCTCAATCACGCCGCGACGGTCTCGATGGTCGACGGACCGGCGCGCGCGCTTGATCTTGTCGATGCGTTGCAGGCACGCGGCGGCCTCGAGGGTTACGAACTGCTGCCTGCCGTTCGCGCCGATCTGTTGCGCCGGCTCGGCCGGCGCGAAGATGCCCGCGAGGCCTATCATGCGGCAACGGCGGCGACACAGCTCGAGCCGCTGCGGCGGCTCTACGCGCGGCGATTGGCGGAGCTCGGTTGATCGCGCTGCTCGAAGCTCAGATGTCTTCGATCGTCTCGTAGTGTTGCACGCGATTATCGAAATCGACAAGCGCGGCCACGCCCTCAGGCTCGACGATCGCCTGGCCGACGTCGTCGCCGGCAAACGCGCTGATGGCCTCCAGCGACCGCCACTTCGTCAGCACGAGAAACTCGATGGTGCCGCCGAGGTCGCGCCTGCAGAGATGCGCGCCCAGAAAGCCGGGTAACTCGCCAAGCTCAGGCATCACTTTCGAGCGAAAGTGATGCGGATAGCCTTGCGGATTGGATTTGGCTGCTCGCCCACGCCATTCGCGAATGATCACGTGTGTCCTCGACGGGTTGTTGTGGAACATCCCCATCTTTCGGTGATCGAATTAGACCGGTCAACGGCAGCTATGGCCGAGGTGTCAGCTACACAGTCGCGGCTGCTGTCGCCTCGGCCGGAAGACTGGCGAGCAGCGCTTGCAGGGTCACCAGTGTCGAATGATCGGCGATGCCGTCGACTTTGGCGGGGCGGAAATGGCGCTGGAAGGCGGTCACCACTTCCATCGTCGCGGTGTCGTACTTGCCCGTGATCGAGAGACCATAGCCATAGCGCGCGAGCGCCTGTTGCAGGCCGCGCACCTCATCGCTGATCGCGCCCAGCCGCAAGCCCTCGCTGCGCACGATCGGCGCCGGCTGAACCCAATGGCCGACGCCGGAATTCGCCATCGAATGCCAGGGAAATTTCTCGCCGGGGTCCTTCTTGCGCGAGGGCGCCACGTCGGAATGCCCCAGCACCCGATGCGAGGGGACGTTGCGGCGGAGCATGATACCTCGGCACAGCGCGATCACGGCGGCGATCTGGCGCAGCGGGAACTCGGGATAGCCCCAGTCGTGCCCGCGATTGACGATCTCGATCCCGATCGCGCAGGAATTGATGTCGTCTTCGCCCGCCCATGACGCCACGCCTGCGTGCCACGCGCGTTTGGATTCCGGCACGCATTGCACGATGCGGCCGTCTTCCAGCACGATGTAATGCGCGGAGACGTCGGTGCCCGCGGTGCACAGCTGCGCAATCGCGCCCTGCACGTCCGGCATGCCGGTGTAGTGCAGGAGGATCATGTCGGGCAGACGGCCCTTGTTTCGTTCGCCGAAATTTGCGGACGGAATGACGTCGGAAGCGATCGAGGAGTCTGGCGTGAAGTTCTGCATATTCGCGATGGGCCGGGGCAGCGGAATGGCGCGCCGCTTCGAATCACTAGCGCCGCCCATTTGAAGTTCCTGTGTCACGTGCAGCAGCCTCCGTCCAGGAACTTCAAATGGAAAGCGGCGCTAGAACTGACAGATTTGCTAGTGCCCATACCTTTCCGAAGTTCGCGAAAGTGGGTGCCGCGCCCGTGCACGAACTTCGGAAAGTGTGCACTAGTTGCGAACGAACCAAGTGACATATCAATACTCAAACCCGGCAAGAGAACGACAATCAATTTTTTTCAAAAAAGGAACCTCATCACTATTCTCTGCCGGCTGCCGCGGCGCAATCGGCTGACAGGTTTTCCGAACCGCATTTTGGCGGAGTGTGTGCGGAACGCATCACTTCGTCGCGCCGGGGTGGCGGCGCAATTGGCCTGGACGGCCTTTGGCTTTGCTGGCTGGAAGCAGGCGGAGTTTGCAGCTCTTCAACGCTTTCTTAACGCTACCTGTCGTTACTAAGTGGTGAAGAATTGCGCCTGATTTTCCTGACAAGCCGGTGGGCGCCGCCGGCCTGCCGGTGTCTGCATAGCGGGTGCGCTTCAGGGTCGGGTCTGGCGCGGGGAAGCATAGGTTTGACGTGTCCTCTGGTATCCCAGCGCAAATTCCGACCGAACGCCGGCCGCCAACATATGAGGGGCCGGCGAAAAGCTTATTTTTGAGGCGCCATGGGCTGCTTCGCGTGCAAGTTCCACCTCGCCGCTCGGCTTTTGCCGGGAGGCCCGGCATGACGCAGCCGGGTGAAGCCCGTCCGCGCCATATCCCGGTCCTGGGCCGGGAGGTGATCGGCTGGCTGGAACCGCAGGGCGGCGGGATCTATGTCGACGCTACCTTCGGCGCCGGCGGCTATAGCCGCGCCATCCTCGACGTCAAGAATACCCGCGTCATCGGTATCGATCGCGACCGCACCGCGATTGCGGGAGGGTTCGAGCTGGTCGATCGCTCGGACGGGCGGCTGACCCTGGTCGAGGATCGCTTCTCCAACCTTGCCGAGATTTGCGCCGGGCAGGGCGCTACCGCCGTCGACGGCGTCGTCATGGACATCGGCGTGTCCTCGATGCAGCTCGACCAAGCGGAGCGCGGCTTCTCGTTTCGCGCTGATGGACCGTTGGACATGCGGATGGGGCATGACGGTCCGACCGCGGCCGATGTGATCGCGAAGGCCTCCGAGGCCGATCTCGCCAACATCATCTATATCTTCGGCGAGGAACGCCACTCGCGCAGCGTCGCGCGGGCGATCGTTGCCGCGCGCAAGGACGCACCGATTGTGACGACGCGCGCGCTTGCCGATCTTGTGGCCAAGGTCGTGCGTGGCAAGCCGGGCGACATTCACCCTGCGACACGAACGTTCCAGGGTTTGAGAATCTTCGTCAATCAGGAGCTCGACGAGCTGCATCTGGCGCTGATTGCAGCCGAGCACGTGCTAAAGCCAGGCGGCCGGCTCGTGGTCGTTTCGTTTCATTCGCTGGAAGACCGCATCGTCAAGAATTTCCTCAACGAGCGCGCGAAGGCCGGCGGCGGCTCGCGACATCAGCCGGAGACGGCGCAACGTCCGCCGAGCTTTGCCATCCTCACCAAGCGCCCGGTGACGGCGGACGACGACGAAGTCGCCGCCAATCCGCGCGCGCGTTCGGCAAAACTCCGCGCCGCCGCGCGAACCGATGCGCCGGCGCATGCGGCAGGCAACCTGCCGGGATGGCCGACGCTTGCGACCGTGATGCGGGGAGGCTGAGGCATGCGCATCATCCATCTCCTCGTGATCGGTGCACTGATATTCGCGGCCGCCTATGTCTACCGGATCAAGATGGAATCGACCGATCGCACCGAGAGAGTGTTGCGGCTGCGCGCGCAAATCCGTGAGGAGCGCGACGCGATCGCGACGTTGCAGGCCGAATGGGCCAAGCTCGATTCGCCGCTGCGGCTGCAAGGCCTGGCCGAGCGTCATTTGCCCCTCAAGCCGCTCAACGCCAATCAATACGACGCGCTGAAGAACCTGCCCGATCGTCCGCCAAGCCTGGTCAAGCCGGGCGAACCCGACCCGATCGGCGCGCTGGTCCAGACCATCGAGGCGTCCGCCGATGCGCCGGTGACGACGGGTTCGATCCCGGCACCTTCGCAGGGGGCGCCGCGATGACCTCTCGCGAGCTCGTCGTTCAGAAATCCCAGGAACCCTGGCGGCAGCGGCTGGTCCGCAGCCTGCTCTACGGGCGCAATGTCGATCGCGCCGCGAAAGCGCGCGCCCGTGTCGGCTTCGTGATGCTGGCCTTCGTCGCCATCTATGCCGTGATCGGCGGTCGGCTCGTGATGTTTGCCGCCGCCGACAACCACGGCTCGCGTCGCGGCGCCGGTCAGGATGCGATCGCGACAGCCCGGCCCAATATCGTCGACCGCAACGGCGAGATTCTGGCCACCGACGTCAAGGCGCCGAGCCTGTTCGGCGAACCGCGCCGCATCATCGACAAGGACGAGGCGATCGAGCTTCTGACCGCGACCTTGCCCGATCTCGACACCATCGAAACCCGCGAGCGCCTGTCCGGCCGCAAGGGCTTTGTCTGGCTCAAGCGCGAAATCTCGCCGCAACAGCAGCAGGAGATTCACCGCCTCGGCATTCCCGGCATCGGCTTCCTGCGCGAGAACAAGCGCGTCTATCCGACCGGAAATGAAGTCGCGCATCTGATTGGTCTGGTCAACATCGACAACCAGGGCATTGCGGGAATGGAGAAGTGGCTGGACAATAACGGTCTTGCCGATCTGCATCGCGCCGGCTTCGCCACCGATCGATTGCAGCGGCCGATCGAATTGTCGGTGGACTTGCGCGTCGAACACGCGCTGCGCGACGAATTGCTCAAAGCGAAAGAAAAGTTCCACGCCAAGGCGGCGTCCGGCCTCGTCACCAATGTCAGGACCGGCGAAGTGATCGCGATGGTCTCGGTGCCGGATTTCGATCCCAACAATCCGAAGGAAGCGCACGATCCCGATCGCATCAATCGCCTGACCACGGGCGTCTACGAAATGGGCTCGACCTTCAAGGCGTTCACGCTGGCGATGGCGCTCGACACCGGCAAATACGGCCTCGACTCGCAATGGGATGCGCGCGGGCCCCTGCACTATGGCAAATTCGCGATCCATGACGACGAGCCGAAGGGCCGCTTCCTCAACATGAAGGAGGTCTTCACCTTCTCCTCCAACGTCGGCGCGGCGCGCATTGCGCTGGCGCAGGGCGTCGATGCGCACAAGGCGTTCCTGCGCAAAATGGGCCAGCTCGACCGGCTGCGCACCGAGCTGCCGGAGAGTGCGGCGCCGCTGGTGCCGCATCACTGGGGCGAATTGAACACCATCACGATCGCCTTCGGGCACGGCATGGCGGTCGCGCCGTTGCAGGCGGTGATGGGCGTCAGCGCGCTCGTCAATGGCGGCTATCTCATCCCGCCGACCTTCCTCAAGCGCAGCGAAGACGAAGCGATGCAGCTGGCCAAGCGCGTGATCAGGCCGGAGACGTCGGAGAAGATGCGGTTCCTGATGCGGCTCAATGCCGAGATCGGCACCGCGCGCAAGGCCGACGTCAAGGGGTACTATATCGGCGGCAAGACCGGCACGGCCGAAAAGGTCATCAACGGGCGCTACGCCAAGAAACGCGTGCTCACCGCCTTTACCGCGATCCTGCCGGCCGACAAGCCGCGCTACCAGGTCCTGATCATGCTCGATGAGCCGCAGCCGCTGAAGGAAACCTATGGCTTCATCACCTCGGGCTGGAACGCGGTGCCGACCGCCGGCAACGTGATTTCCCGGATCGCGCCGATCCTGGGCGTCGAACCGCGCTTCGACCTGCCGCCGTCCGACCGCCTTATTCTTGCGGCATCGAGGACAACCCAGTAAGGCGTAATTCTCGTACCGCGCCAATTGGATTCGGGAGCGGAGTCTGTATCCCGCCGGGTCAAACCCTCATGGTGAGGAGCGCCAGCACCCGAGCAGGCCGAGCTTGGCGAGGCCGTTGCGAACGGTGCAGAATAGAAAATCGCGTCTCCCGACGACGCTTTGCGTCGCGGGGAGAACCATGAGGCCCAGATATTGGTCTCAACCTTCGAGACGCCGCTTGCGCGGCTCCTCAGGATGAGGGAAGAGGGCGAGCCGTGACGCAACAGGAGCGTTGGCCTGGTTGGAACACCATGAAGCTTTCCGATCTCTTCGGTTCTGATGCCGTCGTCAACCCGCAGGCAGCTGCGGTCGAAGTGGCCGGTCTTGCCGTCGACAGCCGCGCGGTCAAACCGGGCGACCTGTTCTTTGCGCTCGCCGGCGCCAAGACCGATGGCGCGCGCTTCGTCGATGCGGCGATTGCGGCGGGCGCCGTTGCGATCGCGGGCAGCCAGCCTCCCGCCGGCGGATGCCGCGTTCCATTCGTGAGGACGTCCAATCCGCGCCGCGCATTGTCGCTGGCGGCCGCGAAATTTTTCTCCAGACAACCTTCGACCATCGCCGCCGTGACCGGCACCAGCGGCAAGACGTCCGTCGCCGCCTTCACGCGCCAGATCTGGCAGCGGCTCGGGTTCGAGGCCGCCAGCATCGGCACCATCGGTCTGGTTTCCCCCAAGCGCACCGTCTATGGCTCGCTGACGACGCCCGATCCGATCGCGTTGCACCGGCAGCTCGACGAGATCGCGCGCGAGGGCGTCACGCATCTCGCCTTCGAGGCCTCGTCGCACGGGCTCGATCAATTCAGGCTTGACGGCGTGCGCGTGAATGCCGGCGCCTTCACCAACCTTTCGCGCGATCACATGGACTACCATCCTGACGTCGCGCATTATCTCGGCGCAAAGCTACGGCTGTTCCGCGATCTCGTGGCCGACGGCGGCGCTGCCGTGATCTCGGCCGATCACGACTGCTCGCGTGAAGTGGTCGAAGTTGCCTCTAAGCGCAAACTGCGCCTCATCACCGTCGGTCACAACGGCGACGGCGCGGGTGAGGGGATCCGTGTCGAAGCCAGTGCGATCGACGGATTCGCGCAACGGCTCGAGCTGGAACATCTGGGCCGCCGCTATTCCATTCGTCTGCCGCTGGTCGGCGAGTTCCAGATCGAGAACGCGGTGGTCGCCGCCGGCCTTGCGATCGGTACAGGCAGCGACCCCGATCAGGTTTTCGCCGCGCTGGAACAGCTTGAAGGCGCGAAAGGCCGTCTGGAACGGGTCGGCGAACACAACGGCGCGCCAATTTTTGTCGATTACGCCCACAAGCCGGATGCACTGACGAAAGCGCTGCAGGCCTTGCGTCCTTACACGAAACGAAAACTCATCGTCGTGTTCGGCGCGGGCGGCGACCGCGACGCCGGCAAGCGGCCCTTGATGGGTGCGATCGCGGCCGACAATGCCGACGAGGTCATCATCACCGATGACAATCCGCGCAGCGAAAATCCGGCCCTGATCCGCGCGGCGATCATGGCGGCGGCCAAGGGCGCCAAGGAAATCGGCGATCGTTCCGAGGCGATCGCAGGCGCCATCGCCGGTCTCGCCAAGGGCGATGTGCTCCTGATCGCTGGCAAGGGCCACGAGACCGGACAGATTATTGGAGATCATGTGCTGCCGTTCAGCGATCACGACGCGGTCGCGTCTGCTCTTGCACGAAAGGTTCCGGCATGAGCGCTGAGCCGTTATGGACATCGGCAGCGATGCAGGCGGCAATGCGCGCCGAAGCTCGCGGCGCGTTGCCCGAACTGGTCACCGGCATTTCGATCGACACGCGCACGCTTGCCCCGGGCGAAGCATATTTCGCCATCAAGGGCGCGGTCCACGACGGTCATGCCTTTGTCGAGGCCGCCTTGAACGCCGGCGCGGCGGTGGCGGTGGTGGAAACGGCGCAAGCTGACAAGTTCGCGCCTGACGCGCGGCTTTTGATCGTTGACGATGTGCTGGCAGGTCTCGTCGATCTCGGTCGCGCGTCGCGTGCGCGGCTCGAAGGACAGGTGATCGCGGTCACGGGATCCGTCGGCAAGACCTCGACTAAGGAAGCGCTGCTGCATGTGCTCTCGGCGCAGGGGCAAACCCACGCTTCAGCGGCCTCATTCAACAATCACTGGGGCGTGCCGCTGTCGGTGGCGCGCTGCCCGGCGAATGCGCGATTTGCGGTGTTCGAGATCGGCATGAATCACGCCGGCGAAATCACCCCGCTGGTCAAGATGGTGCGGCCGCACGTCGCCATCATCACGACAGTCGAACCGGTGCATCTGGAGTTCTTCTCCGGCATCGAGGCGATTGCCGACGCGAAAGCAGAAATCTTCGCTGGCGTCGTGCCCGGTGGCGCCGTTGTGCTCAACCGCGACAATTCGCAATTCGAACGGCTCGCCAGCCGCGCCAAAGAGCTCAAGATTTCGCGCATCGTCTCGTTCGGCGAAAACAAGAAGGCCGAAGCACGGCTCATCGACATCGCGCTGCATGCGACCTGCTCGGCGGTGCATGCGGAAATCCTCAAGTCCGAAGTCACCTACAAGCTCGGCATGCCCGGCCGCCACATGGCGATGAACTCGCTGGCGGTGCTTGCCGCATCTTCGCTCGCCGGCGCCGATCTCGCGCTGGCGTCGCTGTCATTGTCGCAGCTGGCGCCCGCGGCCGGCCGCGGCGTCCGGCAGACGCTCACTGTTCCCGGCGGGGAAATCACCCTGATCGACGAAAGCTACAATGCCAATCCGGCCTCAATGGCGGCGGCGCTCAGCGTGCTCGGGAGTGCGAAGATTGGCCCGCAGGGACGGCGCATCGCCGTCCTCGGCGATATGCTTGAATTGGGGTCGGCCAGCGCGCAATTGCATGCCGGCCTGAATGACGCCATCAAGACCTATCACATTGATCTCGTATATTGTTGTGGCCCGTTGATGCGCAACCTGTGGGACGCCCTTTCCACCGGCAAGCGGGGCGGCTATGCCGATAGCGCGGCGAATCTCGAAGCGCAGCTTCTCGCCGCCATTCGCGCTGGCGATGCCGTCATGATCAAGGGTTCGTTCGGCTCGAAGATGAAAACCATCGTCACCGCGCTTGAAAAGCGCTTCCCCGGGAAAGCCGCACTCGACGAAGCTGCGGTATAGGGACAACTGGTGGAGCGGATTGACATTCGCTCCCACCTGGCCGCGCATACGAAAGCGAATGTCAAATCCAAGGCTCCACCAGAATCTGATATTTGCCAGTGGTCCTTTGATTCTAACATTTGTAAAAGTGCCTGCTGAGAAGGGATACAAATGCTAGAATCGGACCACTAGATGTTTTACTGGCTGATCGACCTCTCCAACACCGTCCCGTCGCTTGCCTTCCTGCACAGCCTTCTGAATGTGTTCCGCTACATCACGTTCCGTACCGGCGGGGCGATGGTGACGGGTGCGCTGTTCGTGTTCCTGTTCGGCCCCTGGATCATCGACCACCTGCGGCTGCGCCAAGGCAAGGGTCAGCCGATCCGCACCGACGGCCCTCAGTCGCATCTCACCAAGAAGGGCACGCCGACGATGGGCGGGCTGATGATCCTGTCGGGGCTCGTGGTGTCGACCGTGCTCTGGGCCAACCCGCTCAATCCCTATGTCTGGATCGTGCTGGCAGTGACGCTCGGCTTCGGCTTTGTCGGATTCTACGACGACTACCTGAAGGTCACCAAGCAGACCTCGAGCGGCTTTGCCGGCCGCATCCGCCTTCTGCTCGAAGCTGCCATTGCGGTTGCGGCGTGTTACGCGCTGGTGCGGCTCGGCCGCGAGCCGTTCTCGACCTCGCTGGTCATTCCCTTCTTCAAGGACGTCGCGCTGAACTTCGGCATGTTCTTTGTCGTGTTCGGCGCATTCATCATTGTCGGCGCGGGCAACGCTGTGAACCTGACCGACGGCCTCGACGGTCTCGCCATCGTGCCGGTCATGATCGCGGCCGCGAGCTTTGGCATGATCTCCTATCTCACCGGCAACGCCGTATTCTCCGACTATCTGCAAATCAACTACGTGCCCGGAACCGGCGAACTGGCGGTGATCTGCGGCGCGGTGTTAGGGGCCGGTCTCGGATTCCTCTGGTTCAACGCGCCGCCGGCATCGATCTTCATGGGCGATACCGGCTCGCTGGCGCTTGGCGGCATGCTCGGCTCGATTGCGGTTGCGGTGAAGCACGAGATCGTGCTCGCTGTAATCGGCGGCCTGTTCGTGCTGGAGGCGGTTTCCGTCATCGTGCAGGTGGCCTCGTTCAAGCTCACGGGCAAGCGCATCTTCAAGATGGCGCCGATCCACCATCATTTCGAACAGCTCGGCTGGACCGAGCCGCAGATCGTGATCCGCTTCTGGATCATCTCGGTGATGCTGGCGCTCGCCGGCCTCTCGACGCTGAAGCTGCGGTGATCACTTGATCCCCGTCACCTCCTTTGCGGGCAAGATGGTCGCGGTGTTCGGCCTTGGCGGTTCGGGGCTTGCAAGCTGCCATGCGCTGAGGGCCGGCGGCGCCGAAGTCGTCGCCGGCGACGACGGGACCGAGCGGCTGGCGGAAGCCGCCAAGGCCGGCTTCATCACGGCGGACTTGCGAACGGTCGACTGGTCACGCTTTGCCGCGCTGATCCTCACGCCCGGCGCGCCGCTCACCCATCCCGCGCCGCACTGGAGCGTGCTGATGGCGCGCTCGGCCGGCGTCGAGGTGATCGGCGATATCGAGCTGTTCTGTCGCGAACGGCAGCGTTACGCGCCGGATGCGCCGTTCGTCGCCATCACCGGCACCAACGGCAAGTCGACCACCACGGCCTTGATCGCGCATCTGATGAAGGTCGCCGGTTACGATACCCAGATGGGCGGCAATATCGGCACCGCAATTCTGTCGCTGGAGCCGCCGCGCAAGGGCCGCGTGCATGTGATCGAGATGTCGTCCTATCAAATCGATCTAACTCCGTCGCTCGATCCGACCGTCGGCATCCTGATCAATATCAGCGAGGACCACATCGACCGTCACGGCACGCTCAATCATTATGCCGCGGTGAAGGAGCGCCTCGTCGCCGGCGTTCAGGCGCAGGGCACGGCGATCGTCGGAGTCGACGATATATGGAGCCGCGCGAGCGCCGACCGCATCGAGCAGGCCGGCAAGCGCGTCGTTCGTATCTCGGTGAAGAACCCGCTGCCTGACGGCATCTATGTCGCTCACGAGGTGATCTGGCGCGCCGCCAGCGGCGCGCGCAGCGAGATTGCGAAGATCGGCGGCATCGGCTCGCTGCGCGGGGCGCACAATGCGCAGAACGCGGCTTGCGCTTCCGGTGCCGCACTCGCGCTGGGCGTCGCCAGCGATGTCTTGCAAAAGGGATTGCGCAGCTTTCCCGGTCTTGCGCACCGCATGGAGCAGGTCGGCCGCCGCAACAACGTGCTGTTCGTCAACGATTCCAAGGGCACGAACGCGGATGCGGCCGCGCACGCGCTGTCGTCGTTTGCCGACATTTTCTGGATCGCAGGAGGCAAGCCGAAGGCCGGCGGCATCACGGGCCTCACTGAATTTTTCCCGCGCATCCGCAAGGCGTACCTGATCGGCGAGGCGGCGGATGAATTCGCGGGAACGCTCGGCGCGACCGTCGCGCACGAAATGTCGCGGACGCTCGACGTCGCCGTCGAACACGCGGCGCGCGATGCCGAGGCGTCGGGATTGAAGGAAGCCGTGGTGCTGCTGTCGCCGGCCTGCGCCTCGTTCGACCAGTATCGCAATTTCGAAATTCGCGGCTCCAAATTCCGCGACCTCGTGCAGGCCCTGCCGGGCGTCAAGCCGGTGGTGTGAGGCCGTAGCGCTATTTTCGGCGACGACGTGCGGCGGATGGCGCAACGAGGTGTTGCTCGACACGTGCCAGCGCCATGTCGAGCATCAGTTCGACCGGCCGAACCGATCGCATCGTTTTGGCGAGCAGTAATCCTCCCTGCACGGCTCCCAGGATAGCCATCGCCAGTTCTTCGGCGTCGGCGGTTTCTGCAAGCTCTCCGCGTTCGCGCATTTTCTTCAAACCGGCTTCGATGCGGCGGCTCCAGGTTTCGAAGCCACCGGCCAGCATGCCGCGCGCCGCCTCCGAGCGATTGGTCAGCTCGCTTGCCAGCGAGCCGATGGGGCAACCGTTTTCGGTGCCCTGAACACTGCTCAGCTTGACGATCGCGTCCCGCCAGTGCCGCAACGAACGCATCGAATCGATGACATCGAGTTCGCGGCTTTGCGCAGCAAGAACGTTCTCGACCTGAAGGCGGATGACCTCGGCAACGATCGCATCCTTGTCCGCGAAATAGTGGTAGAGCTGCGACTTGCTCACGCCGGTCTCGGCCATGACCTCGTCGAGACTCGTGCCCGCCACGCCCTGTTCCAGGATGAGTCTGGCGGCGCCCTCGATGATGCGCCGGCGGGTCGCCGCGCCGCGTTTGGTCAATCTCGTCGTTGAATTCCTCAACATCGCTGCGGGTTAGCACAATTGGACTTGTCGGTCCAATTGTGATCGTTCACCCAGCAGGTCGAGAAACGAACCGCGGCCGACCGGTCATCATGCCGGTAGCTGCCTTAGTGACAATGAGGGTCCCATGGAATTGACGTCTGCTGTTTTGGCTTCCGCGCTGGTGCTCGTCGCGGTGCTCGTTCAGCACTTCACCAACATATCGCGCAAGGGAGTAAGCTACGTGCTGAGTTCGCGATCCGAACCTCCGGCATTGGACGGCTTTGCCGGGCGAGCCGCGCGCACGGTGCAGAACAATCTCGAATCCTGCGCGATGTACGCGCCGGTCGCGCTCGCGATCGTCGTCCTGCAGAAGCAATCCGGGCTCAGCTATTGGGCGGCGCTGATCTATGTCCTGGCGCGCGCCACCTTCGATCTTTGCTACTGGCTCAAGGTGGAAGGGCTGCGCTCGACGGCCTGGTTGATCGGGATCGTCGCTACCGCCGTCATGACGGCGTGCGTTCTGTGGTGAGGGAGGGGCAGGCCCTGGTGGGCGTCAAGCCGGTGGTCTGACGGTCTCGTATCCCGGACGCGTTGCGGCATGCTCCCGGCGATGCGAAGCATTGTCCGGTATGCTGCCACGCAGCGCCGGGACCCAAAGTGCAGTAGGCCCCGGATCAGCAGCGCACCGCTGAATCGGTTTGACAATGCCGTCGTGCTTCGGCGCGTTGCGCAGCATCCGGGGCATGAGACCGCAAGCGGGAGAGGTGAAGTTCTTTCCAATCCATTAACCCCTTGGAAACCATCATGGGCGACCAATGGGCGTCTCTTTATTCCTTGGGAACGCCCATGCTCTCCCGTGAACAGCGCAACCCCCTCAGCGACTGGTGGTGGACGGTCGATCGCCTGCAACTGGCGGCGATCATCGCGCTGATACTTGGCGGGGTGATCCTGTCGCTCGCGGCAAGCCCGCAGGTCGCGACCAGGATCGGGCTCGATCCCTTCCACTTCTTCAATCATCACGTGATGTTCCTGTTGCCGTCTTTCACGGTGCTGATCGGCGTGTCGTTTCTCTCGCCGCAACAGATCCGCCGCACCGCGCTGATCGTCTTTTTCGTCAGCGTGACCTTGATCGTGCTCACGCTGCTGGTTGGCCCCGAAGTGAAGGGCTCGCGGCGCTGGATCACGCTGCTTGGCGTGAACATTCAGGCCTCGGAATCCGCCAAGCCTGCCTTCGTCGTGCTCGCCGCCTGGCTGTTCTCGGAATCGACGAAAAAGCCGGAAATGCCGGCGACCTCGATGGCGCTGGTGCTGTTGTTGATGCTGGTCTCGCTCCTGGTGATGGAGCCCGATTTCGGCCAGACCATGCTGATCCTGATGGTGTGGGGCGCGCTGTTCTTCATCGCCGGCATGCGCATGATCTGGGTGATGGGCCTCGCAGGCGCCGCGGGCGTCGGGCTATTCACCGCCTATCTGTTCGTGCCGCATGTGGCCGGACGCATCAAGCGCTTCATGAACCCGGCTTCGGGCGACACCTTTCAGGTCGACACCGCGATGGAAGCTTTCGGCAATGGCGGCTGGTTTGGCCTCGGGCCGGGCGAGGGCATCGCCAAGCGCAGCCTGCCGGACAGCCACACTGACTTCGTGTTTGCGGTCGCGGCGGAGGAGTTTGGAATTATTCTTTGCCTGGTGCTGCTGGCGCTGTTCGCTTTCATCGTGATCCGCGCGCTGTCGCGGGCCTATCAGAGTGAGGACATGTTTGCGCGCTTTGCGGCCTCCGGCCTTGCGATCCTGTTCGGCGTGCAGGCGGCCATCAACATGGCGGTTAATCTGCAACTGATCCCAGCCAAAGGCATGACGCTACCGTTCATCTCCTATGGCGGTTCCTCGATGGTGTCTCTTGCTTACGGGGTCGGCATGATGCTGGCCCTGACGCGACAGCGGCCGCGCACCGAACTCGAATCGATGAACGCCTCAGCCGCGCAGAGCTACGCGTAGATTTTCGCGCCTCGCCATATCAGCGCTTTGGCGGTAAAGAGGCGCCATGGAGCCAAACCCCCTCATCCTGCTCGCCGCCGGTGGCACCGGCGGTCATCTTTTTCCGGCCGAGGCGCTCGGTGTGGAATTGATGAAGCGCGGCTTTCGCGTGCGGCTTGCGACCGACTCGCGCGCACTGCGCTATTCGGGTCTGTTCACCCGCGACACCATCGACGTGGTGCCGAGCGAAACCGTGCGCAGCCGCAATCCTATCTCGCTGGCGCGTACCGGCGTCACGCTCGCCACGGGCATGGCGGTTGCGATCTATCTGCTCCGCAAATTGAAGCCCGCCGCGGTCGTCGGCTTCGGCGGCTATCCGACCTTGCCGCCGCTGATCGCCGCGCGCCTGCTTCGCATTCCCTCCGTCGTCCACGACGCCAATGCGGTGCTCGGCCGCGCCAATCGTTTTTTGTCGAGCTACGTCAGCGCGATCGCAACCTCGCTGCCCGGTGTGCTCGACCGCGATCCGCACCTCGCATCGAAGACCACGACCGTCGGCACGCCGATGCGCCCGGCGATCCTCGCCGCTGCCGCGGTGAAATACGCCGCGCCTGACACGACCGGACCATTTCGTCTGCTCGTGGTCGGCGGCAGCCAGGGTGCGCGCATCATGGCCGATATCGTTCCGGGCGCGATCGAGAAGCTCGAACCTTCGCTATGGGGGCGGCTGCTGTTGACCCAACAGGTGCGCGACGAAGACTTGGGCCGGGTGCGCGCCGTCTATGACCGGCTCAAGATCAAGGCGGAACTCGCGCCATTCTTTACAGATCTGCCAGCGCGCCTTGCGGCCAATCATCTGATCGTCTCGCGCTCGGGCGCGGGCACCGTCGCCGAACTCGCGGCCATCGGTCGGCCCTCGATCCTCGTGCCGTTGCCGGGTTCGATCGATCAGGACCAGTTCGCCAATGCCGGGGTGCTGTCGCAGGCGGGCGGCGCCTTGCGCATTCCGCAAGCAGAATTCACGCCGGACCGGCTGGCCAGCGAGATTTCCGCGCTCGCCGCCGAGCCCGCAAAACTCGCAGGCATGGCCGACGCGGCGCGCAAGGCCGGCCGGCTCGATGCCGCGGAACGGCTCGCCGATCTGGTAGTAAAAGTCGCCGGGATTTAGGCAAAAACGGTGAATTTTTAGAAGTCGGATGTCATGGCCGGGCTTGTCCCGGCCATCCACGTCTTTCATAAGTTGATCGAATCAAGACGTGGATGCCCGCGACGAGCGCGGGCATGACGACGGAGAGAGACCGACCATGAGACTGCCGCGCGAGATCGGACCCATCCACTTCGTCGGAATCGGCGGCATAGGGATGAGCGGCATCGCCGAGGTCTTGTGCAATCTCGGCTATACCGTGCAGGGCTCGGACGCCGCCGAGGGTGCCAACGTCGTGCGGCTGCGCGAGAAGGGCGTCAAGGTCACCGTCGGCCACAAGGCGGAGAACGTCGACGGCGCCGATGTCGTCGTGGTGTCGACCGCGATCAAGCGCGACAATCCGGAATTGATGGCGGCGCGCGCCAGCCGCATTCCCGTGGTGCGGCGCGCCGAAATGCTCGCCGAACTGATGCGCCTGAAAAGCTGCGTGGCAATCGCAGGCACCCACGGCAAGACCACGACGACGACGATGGTCGCAACCCTGCTCGATGCCGGCGGGCTCGACCCGACCGTGATCAACGGCGGCATCATCAACGCCTATGGCTCCAATGCGCGCCTCGGCGCCGGCGACTGGATGGTGGTGGAGGCCGACGAAAGCGACGGCACTTTCCTGAAATTGCCGGCGGACGTGGTCATCGTCACCAACATCGATCCCGAACATCTCGACCACTTCAAGACCTTCGACGCGATCCAGGAGGCGTTCCACAATTTCATCGAGAACGTGCCGTTCTATGGCTTTGCCGTGATGTGTATCGATCATCCCGTCGTGCAAACGCTGATCGGCAAGATCGAGGATCGCCGCATCATCACCTATGGCGAGAACCCGCAAGCCGATGCGCGGCTCGTCGATCTTGCGCCGATGGGCGGCGGCTCGACGTTCAAGGTCGTGATCCGCGATCGCAAGAGCGATGCGGCGCATGAGATCGCCGATATCTCCTTGCCGATGCCGGGACGGCACAACGCGCTCAACGCCACCGCTGCAATTGCAGTAGCGCATCAGCTCGGGCTTTCGGACGAAGCCATCCGCAACGCGCTGAAAGGTTTCGGCGGCGTGAAGCGGCGCTTCACCAGGACCGGCGAGTGGAATGGCGTCACCGTGATCGACGACTACGGCCATCATCCGGTCGAGATCGCGGCCGTGCTCAGGGCCGCGCGCGAGTCGACCAACGGCAAGGTCGTCGCCGTGGTGCAGCCGCATCGCTATACGCGCCTGCAATCTTTGTTCGAGGAATTTTGCACCTGCTTCAACGATGCCGACGCCGTCGTCGTGGCCGAAGTGTATGCGGCGGGCGAAGCGCCGATCGAAGGCATCGACCGCGATCATTTCGTGCTGGGCCTGCGCGCGCACGGCCATCGCGAAGTGATCCCGCTGCCGGATGCGGCCGCGCTCGCCGGCATCGTCAAGGGCCTCGCAGGTCACGGCGATCTTGTCGTTTGTCTTGGCGCCGGCAGCATCACGCAATGGGCCTACGCGCTGCCGGGCGAATTGAAGGCGCTGGGGTGAGCGCCAACCCGCCCACAATTTCGTCATGGCCGGGCTTGTCCCGGCCATCCACGTCTTCACTTCGTGATTGTATCGAAGAGATCATTCCAGTTCGGATTCACGGCGACAATCTTCCGGACCTTCCACGCGCGCGACCAGTGCTTGATGTTATGTTCGCGCTGAATTGCAGCTTGGATATCGTCGAATTGTTCGAAATAAACCAGCCGCTTCAGTCCGTACCTCTTAGTGAACCCGTCGACGAATCCGGAGCGAAGCTCATATGCTCGGCGGACAAGGTCGCTTGTAACGCCGACGTAAAGAATTGCGTTTGGACGGTTCGTCAGAATGTAAACGTATCCACCTGCCAGGTGGAGGCTTTCCAAGACGTGGATGGCCGGGACAAGCCCGGCCATGACGGGTTGAGACATCTCGCATGACGTTTCCAAACATCACCGGAGATTTCAAGAAAGCGATGCCGAAGCTGCGCGGGCGGTTGACCGCAAATCAGTCGCTGGCGGAACTGACCTGGTTTCGTGTCGGCGGCCCGGCGCAAGTGCTGTTCGCGCCGGCTGACGAAGACGATCTCGCTTATTGTCTCGCGCGCCTGCCGGCCGAGTTCCCCGTCACTGTCGTCGGCGTCGGCTCCAATTTGATCGTGCGCGACGGCGGCCTGCCGGGCATGGTCATCCGCCTCAGCCCCCGCGGTTTCGGCGAAGCAGCCGCACAAGGCGACGTTGTGACGGCGGGTACGGCCGCGCTCGACAAGCGCGTGGCGGAAGTTGCGGCGGCCGCTGGCCTTACCGGGCTTGAATTCTTCTTCGGCATTCCCGGCACCATCGGCGGTGCGCTGCGCATGAACGCCGGCGCCAATGGCGACGAGACCAAGGATGTCTTAATCGAAGCAAGAGGCGTCGGCCGCGACGGCCAAAGGCACGTCTTCACGAACGCCGAGATGAAATTCGTCTACCGCAATTCCGGCGTCGATCCCTCCATCATTTTCACCTCGGCGCGCTTTAAGGGCAAACCTGCCACAGCCGAGGCGATCCGCGCCCGCATGAACGAGGTGCAGGCTCATCGTGAAGCCGCTCAACCTGTTCGCGAGAAAACCGGCGGATCGACCTTCAAGAATCCGCCTAACCACAGTGCCTGGAAGCTGGTTGATGCCGCCGGCTGTCGAGGCTTGCGCGTCGGCGGCGCGCAGGTCTCCGAAATGCACTGCAACTTCCTGATCAATACGGGCGAAGCCACGGCAGCCGATATTGAGACGTTGGGTGAGACGGTTCGCACGCGGGTGAAGGAAAATTCCGGAATCGAGTTACAATGGGAAATCAAGCGGATCGGGATTTCTCTTTGAATTGTCGTTCCAGGTTAAGTGTCATTCCGGGATGGTCTGAAAGACCAGACCCGGAATCTCGAGATTCCGGATCGCCGCTTCGCGTCGTCCGGAATGACAACACGGACGGATCGAACTGATGCGGATCACCATTCTTTTCGGCGGCACGAACAAGGAGCGGCTGGTGTCGGTGGCCTCTGCGCAAGCGCTGCATCAGGCGCTGCCCGACGCCGATCTGTGGTTCTGGGACGCCGACGACAGCGTGCACGAGGCGAGCGGCAAGGCGCTGCTCGCGCACGCGCGCCCCTTTGAAGATCCATTCAAGGCGGATGGCGCGCGCGTCGGTCTCTCGATCGAGCAGGCGATGGACCAAGCCAAGGCCGACGACCGTCTGCTGGTGCTGGGGCTGCACGGCGGACGCGCCGAGAACGGCGAGTTGCAGGCGATATGCGAGCAGCGTGGCATCGCTTTCACGGGCTCAGGTTCGGCGTCGTCGAATCTTGCCTTCGACAAGGTCGCGGCCAAGCGCTTTGCGGCGATTGCCGGCGTTCATGCGCCTGACGGCATCGCGCTTGCCGATATCGAAACGGCCTTTGCCGAGCACGGCAAGCTGATCGCAAAGCCTGCGCGCGACGGTTCGAGTTACGGGCTGATCTTCGTCAATTCGAAGCAGGACATCGTCGCCGTCCGCAATGCTGCGCGAACAGAGGAATACGTCATCGAGCCCTTCATTGTCGGCACGGAAGCAACCTGCGGCGTGCTGGAGCAGATGGACGGCTCTGTCATTGCGCTGCCGCCGATCGAGATCATTCCGGCCGAGGGCGGGCTCGGCTTCGACTACCGCGCCAAATATCTCGCCGCGGCCACGCAAGAGATCTGTCCCGGCCGCTTCTCGCCCGAGATCACTGCCGCGATCATGGACATGGCCGCGCGCGCACACCTTGCTTTGTCCTGCACCGGCTATTCCCGAACCGATTGCATCGTCTCGGACAAGGGACCGGTTTATCTGGAAACCAACACGCTGCCGGGCCTGACCAAGGCGTCGCTCTATCCAAAGGAGCTGAAGGCGCAAGGAATCGATTTCGCCGATTTCCTCAAGGGTCAGATCGCCATCGCCGAGCGGCGGGCGCGGGGGTAGTGGAGTGGATTTGACATTCGCTACCCACCTGACCGCAGGCTCGTCAAGCGAATGTCAAATCCAAACTCCACTACTAACTTGCAGTTACTAGTGGTCCTTTTGATTCTAACGTTCGCAAAAGTGGCAGCTGAGACGGGGGTGCGAACGTTAGATTCGGACCACCAGGCCACCGATTCGCCTGCGGCCGGTCTACTCGCCGGGAACCGGCTTACCCGTTACCGAAATCCTAACGTTACTTACCAAAGCCTTATCAAAACACGCCAAATCCGGTCCTGAGCGGGGCAAATTTACCCTTTGTTTACCAGGAAGTCCGAAGGTTAACGCCGGCGGCGCGTATGCGCTTGGCCGCCGGGGCGCGTGCTGTTTGGGGAACTCTCGAGCTACGCGCGGGGATCGTGGTCTTCTTGAGCGGGGGTTACGCTCAAGCCCGGAACGGCCGAGCCGTCATACGCCCGCTCCGCAAATTCTTGCGGGCACAAACGGTTGACGAGCTCGAGTAATGGATGGTGGAGGACGTCTCGCCCGGTCACAGCGATCGCCGAGGCAACAGTCTGGTCTGATGGACGCCGTCATCGGCGTGGCAGCAGCCTTGCGCGCGCGGCTGACCCGTGCGCCGTCTCCTGCAAAATCGCGCCGTCTCGCCCGCGGCAAACAGCCGACCGGTCTAATCGCTTTCCTGGAACGCCTGCCGCGCCGCACCGGCCTCACGGCGACGCTGTTGCTGCTGGCCGGCAGCGCCTCGCTTGGCGTCGTCAAGGGCGGCCATCTCGAAGCGTTCCTGACGACCTTGAGCGACACGCGCAACGCGCTCGCCAATTCGGCCGGATTCCGCATCACGTCGGTCGCCATCAACGGCCGCAAGCAGCTCTCGCAGGACGAGGTTCTGGCGATCGGCGGCGTCAATGGCCGCTCCTCGCTTCTGTTCCTGGATGCGGCGTCGGTCCGTGAGAAGCTGAAGGCCGACGCCTGGATCTCAGAAGCCACCGTGCTCAAGCTTTACCCCGGCGAGCTCCGCATCGACATCACCGAGCGCGCGCCGTTCGCCCTTTGGCAGCACGATGGCCGCCTGTTCGTGATTTCCGAGGATGGCTCGGTGCTGCAGAACTACGTGCCTGACCGCCTCATCAAATTGCCGCTGGTGGTGGGCAAGGGCGCGGCGGTCCGCGCCAAGGAGTTTTTGGCGCTGCTCGCCCGTTATCCGCAGGTCAATGCCGTGACCAGGGCTGCGACCCTTGTCGGCGAACGGCGCTGGAACCTGCGCCTCAATGACGGCCTCGACGTCCGCCTGCCGGAAAACGACGTCGGCAATGCGCTTCTCACCTTGAGCAACCTCGATCACGACGAGCGCCTGTTTTCCAAGGACATCGTCGCGATCGATCTGCGGCTGCCGGATCGCCTCGTCGTGCAATTGTCGGACGAGGCGGCGAAGGCGCGGGAAGAAGCGCTCAAGAAAAAAGAACCGAAAAAGAAGGTCGGCGACGCATGAGCGGCTTTGATCGCACCCAGGCGCCGAAGACGCGCCCGATGTCCGGCAAGCGCACCGCGCTTGTCGCTTCGCTCGATATCGGCACCAGCAAGATCGCCTGCATGATCGCGCGGCTGAAGCCGTGCGCGCCGAGCGAAGCCTTGCGCGGGCGCAGCCATGCGGTCGAACTGATCGGCTACAGCCAGATCCAGGCGCGCGGCGTCAAGGCCGGCGCCGTCGTCGATCCGACCGAGTGCGAGCAGGCGGTTCGTCAGGCCGTGGCCCTTGCCGAAGACATGGCCAAGGTCCGCGTTGAATCGGTCTTGCTGTCGGTTTCCGCGGGGCGAATTCAGGGTCAGCTGGTCGAGGCGGCGGCCGACATCAAGGGCGGCGCCGTGACGTCAGCCGATGTCTCGCGCGTGACCTCCGCCGGCATGCGTCACGCGACGCCCGAGGGCCGCACCGCGCTGCATGCGCTGCCGATCAGCTATTCGATCGACGGCGTCAAGGGCGTTCGCGACGCCAAGGGCATGGTGGCGCGGCAGTTCGGCGTCGACATGAACGTCGTGACCTCGGATACGACCGTGGTCAAGAACCTGATGCTGGTGGTCGAGCGCTGCCACCTCAATGTCGAGGCGATGGCGGCGAGCCCCTATGTCGCCAGCCTGTCGGTCCTGACCGACGATGAAGCCGATCTGGGCGCGGCGGTGGTCGAAATGGGGGCGGGGACCACCACGATTGCGACCTATTCCGGCGGACGGTTCATGCACGCGTCCGGGTTTGCCCTGGGCGGGCACCACATCACCATGGATTTGGCGCGTGGACTCTCAGCGTGCATTGCAGATGCTGAGCGAATCAAGACGTTATATGGCACTGTGCTGACCGGCGGGTCTGACGCACACGAGTTGATGTCCGTGCCGTCTGCCGGCGACGACGAGCTGGATGTTCCGCAGGTCGTGTCACGCGCCACGATCGCGAACATTGTCCGGCACCGTGCCGAGGAGATTTTTGAGATGGTCAGGGACCGGCTTGCGAATTCTCCCTTTGCGGCGGAACCGAAAGCCCGTGTGGTCTTGAGCGGGGGAGCCTCGCAGCTCACCGGCACGCTGGAACTCGCAACCAGGATCCTCAACCGCCCGGTGCGGATTGGCCGTCCGCTCGGCTTTTCCCGGCTGCCCAACGAGGCCAAGGGGGCCTCGTCAGCGGTTCCGGCAGGCCTGCTCGTCTACCCGCAATACGCTCATCTCGAACATGTTGAACCGCGGCATACGCGGCAGCTCCGGACAGGGACCGACGGCTATTTCGGAAAAGTCGGACGATGGCTTCGAGAGGGCTTCTGATGAATTTTTTCCGTAAGCACGAATTTTCACCAACACCCCCCGCGGCTGAATGCCGGGGCGAACCCACGCGCGCGTGACCCGAGAGGCAACCATGGCACTCAATATTACTCCTCCTGACATTCATGAGCTGAAGCCGCGGATCACCGTTTTCGGCGTCGGTGGCGCCGGCGGCAATGCCGTCAACAACATGATCACGGCGGGCCTGCAGGGGGTCGACTTCGTCGTCGCCAACACCGACGCGCAGGCGCTGACGATGTCGAAAGCGCAGCGCATCATCCAGATGGGCACGCAGGTCACGCAGGGTCTCGGCGCAGGTTCGCAGCCTGATGTCGGCGCAGCGGCGGCGCAGGAAGTGATCGACGAGATCCGCGATCATCTCTCCGGCGCCAACATGGTGTTCGTCACCGCCGGCATGGGCGGCGGCACCGGAACCGGCGCTGCTCCCGTCATCGCCAGGACCGCGCGCGACGCCGGTATCCTTACCGTCGGCGTGGTGACAAAGCCGTTCCACTTCGAAGGCCAGCGCCGCATGCGCACGGCGGAAGCCGGCATCAACGAGCTTCACAAGGTCGTCGATACGCTTCTGATCATTCCAAACCAGAACCTGTTCCGGGTTGCGAACGAAAAGACCACGTTTGCCGACGCCTTCGCGATGGCCGACCAGGTGCTCTATTCGGGCGTCGCCTGCATCACCGACCTGATGGTCAAGGAAGGCCTGATCAATCTCGACTTCGCCGACGTAAGGGCGGTGATGAGAGAAATGGGCAAGGCGATGATGGGCACCGGCGAGGCCTCCGGCGACAAGCGCGCGCTCACCGCCGCGGAAGCTGCGATCGCCAACCCGCTGATCGACGATTCCTCGATGAAGGGCGCGCGTGGCCTGCTGATTTCGATCACGGGCGGCAAGGACCTGACGCTGTTCGAGGTCGACGAGGCCGCAACCCGTATTCGCGAAGAAGTCGACCAGGACGCCAACATCATCGTCGGCGCCACCTTCGACGAGGCACTCGACGGCATCATCCGCGTCTCCGTCGTCGCCACCGGCATCGAGCAGGCGGCGATTTCCCGTTCGACCGGCGGCTCGGCGCCGGCTCCTGCCGTCAGCAACTCCACGAGCAGCAACACGGCGTCATCTTCGTCCGCCGATTCGCGCCTGGCTGAACTGACCGCGCGGCTTCGCGCCGACAATGCGCGGCTCGCCGAACGCGCCCAGAAGCTCGAAACCTCCAATCCCGTGCAATCAGCGCCGAGCGCGCCGCCGCGTTCCGGCAATGTCGAACGCGCGGCGCTCGCGGCCATTGCCGCCGCCGTTGCGACCGAATCGCCCCAGTCGGCTGTGGCTCAGGCGCCGTTGCAACCGGCGGCCTATGGCGACGTCACGGTGCGCCCGATCGCGCAAAAGCCGACCTTGTTTCCCGATCCGGAAGTGAAGACCGCGCCGGCTGCCGAATCACACCCGCCGGAGACCTTCATCCCGCAGGCGGCCGAGAGGGCGCCGGCCCGCGCACCGCGGATGCCGAAATTCGAGGAATTGCCGATGCCGGCCCAGGCCGAAATCCGCCAGGCCCGCGGCGAACTGGAAGACGATCATCCGCAGAAGGCCAAGCTGTCGCTGTTGCAGCGTCTGGCCAATGTCGGCCTTGGCCGCCGCGACGAGGAAAGCGAGCCGCCGATTGCCGGCCGGGCCGCCTCGGGTCCGGCGATGCCGGCCATGCCGCCGCTGCCTGAGCGCAAGCCGCAGCGCTCGGTCGCCGAGCAGATGGCAAGCCGCGCTCCAGTATCTGAATACGCTCCGCGGCAGGCGCCTCAAGGTCTGGACGTCCACGGCCGTTCGGCACCTGTGACCCAAACACCACAGGGCGATGATCATCTTGATATCCCCGCTTTCCTGCGCCGGCAGGTGACCTGAAACTTGTAACAATCGTGGCGATGTCAAAGGGCCCCGGCGTGATCGCCGGGGCCCTATTGATTTTGCCATAAGGCGGCTGTGGAAAACCGTCGAAGCCTTTGAAATTAAAACGCTAAAGATGTTTTCTAGAGTCCGGATGACAGCCATTGGACGGCACTGTTCGATGCCGGATTGGGGACAAGCTTTGGCGCGAATACGGCAGAGATGGGGTAACAATCGGTAAAAAAGCGTGAGTTGGCGGGTAATAAGGCAGCGATTATTCTCAACCGTGACTTGGGGAACCACTGAGTCGGCTGACATCTAAAGGGGAAGTCAGCCCGGTCTCACGGTAAGTCAGTGTGGGCTTCTGTATGAAATTCGGCCGGCAGACAACGCTGCGTGCGCAAGCTACCGTTATGGGCGTCGGTGTCCATTCCGGACTTCCGGTTAGTCTTACGATCGGACCTGCATCCGTGGATGCGGGTTTTATTTTTGTGCGCACAGGCCTTGATGGCAGCGATCGCGAAGTTCGCGCCGAAGCTGAATCCGTGATCGCCACCGAATTTGCGACCGTGCTGGGCGACCGCCACGGCCCGCTGGTCTCAACCGCCGAGCACGTGCTGGCCGCGCTGCGCGGCATGGGTGTGGATAACGCCACCATCGAGATCGACGGCCCCGAAGTTCCGATCATGGACGGCAGCGCGGCAGCTTTTGTCGCCGCGATCGATCAGGCCGGCATCGTCTCGCAGTCGGCGGCGCGCCGCTTCATCCAGGTGATCAAGCCGGTGCAGGTCGTGGTCGGCGATTCCTTTGGCGAGCTGCGGCCGAACGCGTCCGGCTTCCGCGCCGAGGTCGAAATCGATTTCGCCAATCCCGTGATCGGCCGGCAGAATTACATCCTTGACCTCAGCCCGGAGCGTTTCCGCCGCGAAATCTCGCGCGCCCGGACCTTCGGCTGCGTCAACGACGTCGCCCGCCTCTGGAGCGCTGGTTTTGCGCTCGGCGCGTCGTTCGAGAATTCGGTGGTGTTCGACGAGACCCGCCTGCTCAACACCGAAGGCCTGCGCTACAGCGATGAATGCGTTCGCCACAAGGTGCTCGACGTAATCGGTGACCTGTCGCTGGCGGGGCTGCCGCTGCTCGGCACCTACCGTTCGATCCGCGGCGGCCACAAGCTCAACCACGCCGTGCTGACCGCGCTTCTGGCCGATCGCGCCGCCTATCGGGTGGTCGAGGCCGAGATCTCTCGCCGTCCCCGCACCCACGCCGAAGTCGGCAGCGGCATGGTCGGCGGCATGGTGGCGCCCGCTTACGGCCCCGACGTTTCCTGAAAACGTCTTTATTTCTCTCCTTGTCTGATTTTCGCGCTTTGAAGCGCCAAAACTACGTGTTTTTCCCGATAGCCATCCGCCTTAATCCGGGCGAAATGGCTGCGTATCCGGTTGGTTTAGAAACTTGTTTTAGATAGACAGGGGCGGGGCGACGCCAGCAAGGCCCGCGCTGGCCCCCGATTTTCGTTGCGCGCTGGCCCACTAGCGCATGAAAGGCGTCAGGCCTGAACTCGATGTCGACAAAGCGTATGACGCTCGCATCTTTGCGATCTTCGAACCGTTGGGGCGTTGAATCGCTCGCGCGGACGATCCGCGTCGCGGCCGGCCTTGCGGTTGCCGGCACGGTGCTCGGCGCATGCAGTTCGGCCACCGAATTGTGGGACAAGGTCACCCAAAAGGACGACACCTTCGTCGAGGAGCCGGCGGACAAGCTCTACAATGAGGGCCTGTACCTGACCAACGAGAAGCGCGATCCAAAGGGCGGCGCGAAGAAGTTCGAGGAAGTGGATCGCCAGCATCCGTATTCGGATCTAGCGCGCAAGTCGCTGCTGATGTCGGCCTACGCCTATTACCAGGCCAACGACTATGACAGCTGCATTGGCGCTGCGACCCGTTACGTCACGCTGCATCCGGGCAGCCCGGACGCCGCCTATGCGCAATATCTGATCGCGGCTTCCCATTACGACCAGATCACGGACGTCTCGCGCGACCAGGGCCGGACCGAGAAGGCGATCGCCGCGCTCGAGGAAGTGGTCCGCAAGTACCCGACCTCGGAATATGCCGTCAGCGCCAAGCAGAAGCTCGAAGCCGCGCGCGACCAGCTCGCCGGGCGCGAGATGAATGTCGGCCGCTATAACCTGCAGAAGCGCAACTACACCGGCGCCATTAACCGCTTCAAGACCGTGGTCACGCAGTACCAGACCACGCGGCACGTCGAGGAAGCGCTGGCGCGGCTGACCGAAGCCTATATGGCGATCGGCATTGTCAGCGAGGCCCAGACTGCGGCCGCCGTGCTCGGGCACAACTTCCCCGACAGCCCCTGGTACAAGGACGCCTATAATCTCGTAAAATCCGGCGGACTCGAGCCGAGCGAGGACCAGGGGTCCTGGCTTTCCAAGACCTTCAGGAAGCTCGGCATCGGCAAGGCATGATTCGCTTCCAGGGGAAGCGCTTTTCCCAAAAAGATCATGCTTGAATAAAGAAATGGGATGATGTTCCGATTCCACCTGTTTGGAACGTGATCTGGGATTAATCCTCGCATGCTGGCGCGTCTGTCGATCCGTGACATCGTCCTGATCGAACGGCTCGATATCGAGTTTTCCCGTGGCCTTGCGGTTTTGACCGGCGAGACCGGCGCGGGCAAATCGATTCTGCTCGATGCCTTTGCGCTGGCGCTGGGCGGCCGCGGCGATGCGACCCTCGTGCGCCATGGCGCCGAGCAGGGGCAGGTGACGGCGACATTCGATGTGCCGAAGGGCCATCCGGCCTCCAGCCTGCTCACCGAAAACGGCCTCGAAGACACCGGCGAGATGATCCTGCGCCGGGTGCAGCTTGCCGACGGCCGCACGCGAGCTTTCATCAACGACCAGTCGATCAGCGTGCAGACGCTCAAGGCGCTCGGCTCGGCGCTGGTCGAAATCCACGGCCAGCATGACGAGCGCGCGCTGGTCGATGCCTCGACCCATCGCCGCCTGCTCGATGCGTTTTCCGGCCTGGAGAAGGATGTCGCGGCGCTGGAAGCGCTATGGGATGTCAGGCGCGAGGCCAACAAGGCACTCGACGAACATCGCGCTGGCATGGAGCGCGCTGCGCGCGAGGCCGATTACTTGCGGCACGCCTCCGATGAGTTGAAGCAACTCGCCCCGAAAGATGGCGAGGAAACCAGTCTTGCCTCCCGCCGCACCACCATGATGCAGGGTGAGAAGATCGCGGCCGATTTGCGCGAGGCGCAGGAGGCGGTCTCGGGCGATCACTCGCCGGTCGCAGCTCTCTCGGCCGCGGTGCGCCGGCTCGAACGCCGGGCGGCGAATTCGCCGGCATTGGTCGAGGGCGCGGTGAAGGCGATCGACATTGCGATCAACGCGCTGGAAGAGGCCGATCAGCATCTCTCGGTGGCGCTTGCGGCGGCCGATTTCGATCCAGCCGAGCTTGAGCGCATCGAGGAGCGGCTGTTCGCGCTGCGCGCCGCTTCGCGCAAATATTCGACACCGGTCGATAACCTTGCGGCGCTTGCGGTTAAATATGCCGCGGACGTCGCGCTGATCGATGCCGGCGCCGATCAGTTGAAAAAGCTCGAGGCCGCAGCGGCCGAGGCCGACAAGCATTACGTAGCGGCAGCCAGCAAGCTCTCGGCGGCTCGCGTCAAATCGGCGGAAAAACTGAACAAGGCGGTCAATGCCGAGCTCGCGCCGCTGAAGCTCGAACGGGCGAAATTTACGACGCAGGTGGAATCCGATCCCGCCTCGCCCGGCCCGCAAGGCCATGACCGCGTCGAGTTCTGGGTGCAGACCAATCCCGGCACCAGGCCAGGTCCGCTGATGAAGGTCGCCTCCGGCGGCGAGCTGTCGCGCTTTTTGCTGGCGCTCAAGGTCGTGCTGTCCGACCGCGGCTCGGCGCCGACACTGGTGTTCGACGAGATCGATACCGGCGTCGGCGGCGCGGTCGCGGATGCGATCGGCGCGCGGCTGGGCCGGCTTGCCTCCAAGGTGCAGGTGATGGCCGTGACGCATGCGCCGCAGGTCGCCGCCCGTGCGGATCAGCACCTGCTGATTTCCAAGGATGCGCTCGACAAGGGCAAGCGTGTCGCCACCCGCGTCAATGCGCTCGCCGCCGATCACCGCCGCGAGGAAATCGCCCGCATGCTGGCCGGCGCCGAGATTACAGCCGAGGCCCGCGCCGCTGCCGAGCGGTTGTTGAAGGCGGCGACGGCGTAGGTTGACTTTCGTCATTCCGGGGCGATGCGAAGCATCGAACCCGGAATCTTGAGATTCCAAGTCATGTCTTTCGAGATCGGATCACTGACAAATCGAATCGTACAAGTCGAGCCACGCTGGGTTTTTGGCCTCGATCAATTGAAGTTTCCAATCCCGCTTCCATTTCTTGAGCTCTTTTTCGCGTTCGATGGCGTTGGTTGGATCATCGTAGATCTCGAACCAAACCAGCCGTGTAATATTGTATTTGGAAGTAAAGCCTGGGACTGCTTTTATACGATGCTCATAGACGCGACGGACAATGTCGTTCGTCACACCAATATAGATCGCCCCATCCTTTCGGCTCGCCACGATATACACGTAGTACGCCATAGGGTGCCTAAAACCTCGAGATTCCGGATTCGCCCTTCGGGCGCCCCGGAATGACGAAGCATATTACATGCGTGCATGATGGCCAAAGCAGCAAAACCCAAAAAACTGACCGACGTCGCCGACCTCACCAAGGCGCAGGCCAAGGTCGAACACATGCGCCTTGCGTTGGAGCTTGAGGCGCATGACAAGCGCTATTACCAGGACGATGCGCCCACGGTCACTGACGCCGAATACGACGCGCTGCGCCTGCGCTTCAACGCCATCGAAAAGCGTTTTCCGGAATTCGTCAGCGCCGAGTCGCCCTCGCAGAAAGTCGGCGCGGCGCCGTCGGGCCGATTCAAGAAGGTCCGCCATGCGGTGCCGATGCTCTCGCTCGACAACGCCTTTGGCGAGGAAGACGTTATCGATTTCGTCGGTCGTATCCGCCGCTTCCTGAAGCTTGGCGAAGACGAGCCGATCGACTTTTCCGCCGAGCCCAAGATCGACGGGCTCTCGATGTCGCTGCGCTATGAAGACGGCGAACTCGTCACAGCGGCGACGCGCGGCGACGGCGCGGAGGGCGAGGACGTCACTGCCAACATCCGCACGCTGGAAGACGTGCCGAAAAAGCTGAAAGGCCGCAAAGTGCCGCAAATCTGCGAGGTGCGCGGCGAGGTCTACATGACCAAGAAGGCGTTTCTCGCGCTCAACGAGCGGCAGAAGGCGGCCGGCGACACGATTTTCGCCAACCCGCGCAATTCGGCCGCGGG
>Ga0070741_10003705_pt1 | contig 37058 bp, 43 predicted proteins | sample Coa_R1_4_FD_66440 | JGI IMG/M metagenome (GOLD analysis project Ga0070741, IMG submission 66440) | Surface soil microbial communities from Centralia Pennsylvania, which are recovering from an underground coalmine fire - Coalmine... | ecosystem: Environmental > Terrestrial > Soil > Unclassified ... | reverse complement strand
GACGAGCTGCGCGCCGAGGTCGACGCGCTCGGCCCGGTGAAGTTTCTGGTGGCGCCGAATCGCTTCCACCACCTGTTCATCAAGTCGTGGATGGAGGCGCACCCCGAGGCGCTGGCGTACGCGGCGCCCGGCCTCGACAAGAAGCGCCCCGACGTCGGGTTCCACGCCATCCTCGACGACTCGGCGGGCACCGCGTGGGGTTGGGCGCCCGACGTCGAGCACCTCTTGTGGCGGGGCGCGCCGATCATGAACGAGGTGGTGTTCTTCCACGCGCCGACGCGCACGCTGGTGCTCACCGATACCGCGCACAACTTCGGCGGCGATCGGCCGTGGTTCACGCGCGCCGTGTTCCGCATGCTCGGCGGGTTCGGCGGGTTCAAGACCAACGTCGCCGATCGGCTGATGGCGCGCGACCGCGTGGCGGTGCGCGCCACCGTCGAGCGCATCCTGGCGTGGGACTTCGAGCGCGTGATCGTGGCGCACGGCGCGGTGCTCGACGGCGGCGGCCGAGAGGCGATGCGCCGCGCCTACTCCTGGCTGCTCGCCGCGTAATCGCCGACGGGAAATCGCCGGCCCGCTCGGCGGCGGGAATAGAATTGACACCAGTGTCAGTTTCATGCGATAGAACTGACATGTCAGTTTCGAAGATCAAAGCGCGAACCCGCACCTATCTGCCGGCCGCCGACCGCCGCGCGCAGATCCTCGACGTCGCCAAGACCGTCTTCAGCCGCCGCGGCTACCGCGTCGCCAACGTCGCCGACATCTGCCGCGCGGCGCGCATCGGCCGCGGCACGCTCTACCAATACTTCAAGAACAAGCGCGCGGTGCTCCTGGCGGTGATGAAGGAGATCGCCGGCCGCGTCGAGCGCGTGCTCAACGAGCGCCCGCGCATCGCCGAGCTGCGCGGCGCCGACAAGACGCCGCCGCCGCTGATCGCCGCCTTCGCCAAGAAGCGCCTGCGCCAGGTGCTCGACGCGGTGTTCGTCGACGAGCCGACGCTGCGCCTGCTGGTGCGCGACGCGCGCGGCCTCGACGGCGCGGTCGACGAGGTGATCGCCATGATCGATCAGCTCACGTTCGGCGCGCTCGAGGACGACCTGCGCGCCGCGCACCGCGCCGGCGTCGTGCGCAAGTGCGACACCCGCCTGGTCGCGCGCTTCATCCTGGGCGGCATCGAGAAGATGGTCCTGTCGGCGCTGGCCGGCGACGAGGAGGTGGATCTCACCGCCATCGTCGACACCGCCGTCGAGCTGGAGCTGTTCGGACTGCTCACCAAAGAGGTGCAACGATGAGACACAAGCACTGGCCACCGTACGCGCTCGTCGAGGAGAGCATCGAGCAAGGCGCCGAGCGCAAGCTGGCCAAGCTCGAGCGGCTGTATCACGTCGGGCAGTCCAAGGCGTGGGACGGCCGCCAGGTGCTGGCCGAGCTGATCGCCAAGCACGGCCCGCCGAAGATCGACGACGCGCGCCGCGACGCCGCGCTGCGCATCATGTCGGTGCTGCTCTGGGGCGAATTGGCCGCCTGGGCGATCAGCGCCGATCTGGCCGAGCAGATCGACGACGTCGAGGCCAAGATGGCCGCGACCTCGCAGGCGCACGACGAGGCGCGCCACTTCTACGTGCTGCGCGACTACCTGCGCGCGCTCGGCCACCCGGTGCCGCGGCTCGGCGGCCTCGGGCGCCGGCTCTTGATCTCGATCCTCGAGACACCGTCGCTGGTGCACAAGCTCATCGGCATGCAGCTGCTCGTCGAGTCGAACGCGCTGTCGATCTTCAAGGGCCTGGTCGACGCCAACGTCGAGCCGGTGCTGCACGAGCTGCTCCCCTACTACGAGCAGGACGAGGCGCGCCACGTCGGCCTCGGCGTGATGTACCTGCCGCGCCTGCTGTCGAAGCTCACGCGCGTCGAGACCGCGGCGGCGGTGGCGTTCCAGCTGCGCTCGGTGGCGCTCTTGATGTCGGGCGGCCTCGCGTTCCACCGCGACTTCGAGGCGCTCGGCATGAACCACCGCGAGATGGCGCGCCACACCATTCGCCTGCAGAACGAGATCGTCAAGGACATGCTCGACGGCGACGGCGGCGAGAAGCGCTACGACGCCGTGCGCGGCCTGCTCAATCCGGCGCGCGGCTTCGGGCCGAAGATCCTCGACTTCATGCACCCGCAAGGCGGCCGCGAAAACGTCCCGACGTGGCACCGCACCGCGCTGCGCTGGTGGACCAAGGGCGCCCGCTTCGCCGACCGCGCGCTCGCCTGATCCGAATTCGCGCCTGATTCGCTACTGCGGCGGCGGCGCGGGCGTCGGCTCGTCGACCACGAACGCCACCGCCGTCCCGCTCACCGTCTGCAGCTGCACCTCGGTCGCCCCGCCGAGCGGCGCCGCGTCCTCGCGAATGTCCACCACCGCGTCGGCGCCGAGCGCGCACGCCTGCTCCTGCAGCGCGCGATCGCGCCGCGCCGCGATCGGATCGGCGTCCACCGCGACCGGCCCGAGCACGCGATAGCGGCGCGGCGGCGTCAGCCCGAACTGGTACAGCTCGACGGTGTAGCAGCGCGCCCGCCGCGCCCGCTCCGCCTCGCGCGCGCGCAGCGCTTCCGGCGTGCGCGCGCAACCGCCGGCCAGGACCATGAGCCCGACGAGCACGCAGGGTTTCACACCCATCAGTCTACCCGACGTCGTCGAGCGTTCAAACCGGCGCCGTCCCGTGTTAGCGTCCGCGCATGCGAACCACCGCGCTCCTCGCGCTCCTCGGCGCCGGCTGCTCGTCGTCGTGGTCGGCGTCGCCCGACATGAGCCCGCCCGGCACCTTCATTCAAGCCGACACGCAGCGGCCGGGCGATCCGCAAGCCGGCTACACCGCGCTCGTCAACAACGGCTACATCGGCTGCGGCATCCCGTGGTCGGTCTACAGCCAATATTCGAGCATCATCACCGGCGGAATGCCGCAGGAGATGCTGCCCGGCCGCACCGGCCACAACGCGCAGCTCCCGTATTGGCTCACCGCCACCACGACCGCGAGCGGCGTCGAGGTGGTCTCGGCCAACTGCCTCACGTGCCACGCGGGACACATCAATGGACAGCTCATCGTCGGGCTGGGCGCCGCCGATCGCGACTTCACCAGCGACCCGTCGGGAAACGCGCAGCAGTCGACGATCCTGACGAACGATCCAAAAGAGAAAGCCGAGATCACCAAGTGGGCCGATCGCGTCGCCGCCATCGGGCCGTACACCACCACGCGCACCGTCGGCGTCAATCCCGCCGACAACCTCGCCGCCGTCTTGTTTGCGCACCGCGATCCGAAGACGCTGGCGTGGTCCGATACGCCGCTGCTCGAATTGCCGCCCGCGACCGTGATTCCCGTCGACGTTCCGCCGTGGTGGCGCATGCAAAAGAAGAACGCGATGTTCTACGACGCCGGCGGCCGCGGCGATCACGCGCGCATCATGATGACCGCTTCGACGCTCTGTACCGATTCAGTCACCGAAGCGCAGCAGATCGATTCCTATTTCAATGACATTCGCGCCTATATCTATTCATTGACCGCGCCCGCCTATCCATTCCCCATTGACGCCACGCTGGCGGCAAACGGCAAACCGGTCTTTGAAGCCAATTGCGCCACCTGCCACGGCACGTATGGACCCAAAGGCGGATATCCCAACTATTGGATCGATACCGTTCAAGTCGGCACCGACAGCGCGCTGGCGACGGGCGGCTCGCAGTTCGCGCAGCGCTTCGTCGATTGGTTCAATACGTCGTTTTATGGACAGACCGCGCACCTCGATCCGCAGCCGGGCTACGTCGCGCCGCCGCTCGACGGCATCTGGGCGACGGCGCCGTATCTGCACAACGGCTCGGTGCCGACGCTGGCCGCGCTGCTCGATTCGCCCACGCGCCCGAAGTATTGGACGCGCACGTTCAAATCCACCGACTACGATCAATCCGCGGTCGGCTGGAAGTTCACCGCCGTCGATCACGGCCAGGACGCCGAGCCCAACGCCGCGCTCAAGATCCAAATCTATGACACCACGCTCGCCGGCTATACCAACGGCGGGCACACCTACGGCGACGCGCTCTCGGCCGCGGATCGCGCCGCGCTCATCGAGTACCTGAAGACGCTTTGAGGCACGCGGCCGCGCTCGCCGTCGCGTTTGCCGCCGCGCTCGCCACCGCCAGCGCGGCGCGCGCCGAGGATCCGCCGCTCGCCGGCTATTCGAACGGCGGCTTCTTCATTCACGATCCGCACGATTGGTTCGTGCTGTTTCCCAGCGGCCGATTGCAGGTCGATTGGATCAACTTCCTAAACCGCGGCGACGCCCCCGCCGGCGTCACGCCCAACGAGTTCCGCGACAATCGCCCCGACAATACGCTCGACGTTCGCCGCGCGCGCGCCGAGATCATGGGCACCATCTTCAAACACTTCGATTTCCATTTCGCCGGCGAATGGGCCAGCGTGCCCGGCGTCGGCCACATCGGCACCGTCGCCGACGCGTACGTGATCGTCAACTACACCCGTTATTGCCAATTGCAATTGGGGCAGTTCGATATCCCGTTCTCGCTCGAGAACCGCACGTGGGACAACTATCAAGACTTCATGGAGCGCTCGGTCACCGGGCGATTGGTCGTCGGGCCGATCGGCAAAGACGCCGGCGGAATGGTGTTCGGCTGGCTCCCGAAAAACGTCGCGTACTATTCAATCGGCTTGTTCAACGGCGACGGCAACAACATCAAAAACCAGGACGACTATCTAATGGTGGCGATGCGCGGCTTCGTCGCGCCGCTGGCGCCGTGGGCCGCGGGCCGCGCCTGGATGCAGCAGCTCTGGATTGGCGCCTCGTTCTGGTGGCAGACCGCAAAGAACCTCGGCGCCGTCGCCGCGCCGAACGCCAACGACCTCACCGGCCCCGCGCAAAACGATCTCCCGACGATCACCACGCAAGGCGGCCAGTTCTTCTTCAACGGCAATTACGACAACGGCCTCGCGCATTCGCACCTCGCGCCAAACGGCACGATCTACAAATGGGCACTAGAGGCCAACATACCCGCCGGCCGCATGGGCCTGCGCTTCGAGCTCATGCACGATTCAATCGACTTGATGCAATACAACACGTCATTCGATTCGAGCACGCTCTTCGTCCGCAGCACGTCCCCCGGCGCGCGCCTCGACGGCCTCGGTTATTACATCGAGGCGTACGCGTGGATTCTCGGCGATATCGATTTCCTGGAGCCGCCCGGATTGGAGGCCATGCCGCGTTTGCGTCCCTATACACAAACGTCGGCTCCACGGTGGGGTTTGATGATCGCCGCCAAGTACGAGCACCTCGGCCTCGATGTAATCGGCCTGCCCGCCACCACCGCGCGCGATCCCGCCGAGGGCCACTACCAGCTCGACACCTTCGAGCTCGGCATCAACGCCTGGGCCACGCGCCACGCCCGCCTCACCACCAACTACGTCATCAACTATTTCGACGGCGACTCGACCCGCATCCGCCGCAACTTCTTCTATCAGCGTGTCGAGCACGAGCTACTATTCCGCCTCGGCGTGACGCTTTAAAGACACTCTGATTCTCAATCTCAAATCTTAATCAAAGACGGCCGTGTCAGTCGACGGGGGTTTGCCTGTGGGCAGGTGCTCGGGATGTGTCTTGCCGAGATTGGCGCAGCTGTCCACAGGCAAAGGCGGAGCCGTCCCCGTCGACGTTCGGAGTGAAGAGCTCGTGTCACCACCTCTTAAGAGTGGTTATTGACGGTCTGCATTTCAAACGGCGGCGGGGACGGCTCCGCCTTTGCCTGTGGACAGCCGCGTTAGACATATCTCGCCATAAGGCACTGAGCGCCTGCCCACAGGCAAACCCCCGCCGCCTGACATGGCCGCCTTTTGATTTTTGTTTTGATTAAAATGATTAAAATAACATTGCAAAGATTAATTGAGTTATTAGGTTTAAACAGTGCCCAGTCAAGTTAAACAACTCAGGTTTGCGTATCGCACATGGGGCGGGAAACGGCGAGGAGCCGGCGCCAAAGTCAAAGGTGTGCGACGGCGGGTTTCGCACAAGACGAGGCCGATATTAAAGCGGCGGTTTCCGGTACACGTGACGGTGCGGATGCGCGAGGACGTTCGCGGATTGCGTAGCGGTAATTGCTTTCGAGTTTTAAAGCAGGTGTTTTGTGCGGCCAATGCGCGGTTTGGATTTCGGTTGATTCATTATTCGGTGCAGGGCAATCACATTCATTTGCTCGTCGAGGCGGAAGGGACGAGAGCGCTTTCGCGCGGTATGCAGGGATTGAACGTGAGAATGGCGATTGCGCTCAATCGATTGATGCGGCGGCGCGGCAAAGTGTTGGCGGATCGTTATCACGCGGTGGTTTTGCGGACGCCGACGCAGACGGCGCGGGCGCGGCATTACGTGCTTCACAATCGGCAGCATCATGCGCCGGGGCGTTATGCGGCGGATTGGCGGGATCCGTTTGCGTCGGCGGAGGCGCCGCTCGTCGAGCCGCGCACCTGGCTGTTACGGCGCGAGGAAGTCGGCGAGCAATTCGGCGACGCGGGCGGGTTGGTGGCGGAGGAGCATGTGGCCGGCGGCGGCGACGACTTCGCGGCGGGCGCCTTCGACGGTCGGGCGGCGCGCGCTGCTGTCGCCGAAGCCGTATTCGGACTCGGCCGCCTCCATTATTAATGTGGGGCAGGCGACGCGCGCCCAGAACGTGCGCGCCACGTCGGCGCGGATGCCGTAGGGGCCGGGCGTGAGGTGCAGCGGATCGTGCTTGAAGCGCAGCCGGCCGTCGGCGCCGGCGATGGTGCCGTGCGCCGCCAGTCGGAGCGCCAGCGCCGGATCGAGCCGGGCGTCGCGCTCGACCAATCGCGCGGCCGCTTCGTCGACGGTGGCGTAGCTGTGCTGCGGGCGCGCGCGCGTGCGGCGCCAGGCGTCGATCCACGACGCGATGCGCTCGGGATTGGTCTCGGTCACGTGCGGCGGCACCAGCGCCTCGAGCAGCGCCAGCTTGTGAACGCGCTTGGGAAACGTCCCCGAATAATAGACCGCGATATTGCCACCCATCGAATGGCCGACGAGCGACACGCGCTCGCGACCGACCAGGTCGATCAATTCGTGCAAATCGGCGAGGTAGTCGGCGAAGTAATAATAGCCGCCGGCGCCGACGCGGTCGGAGTCGCCGTGGCCGCGCATGTCGGGCGCCACCAGGTGAAACCGCCCGCCGAGCCCGGCGTCGGCCACCGGCTGCCAGCCCCACGAATGATCGAGAAAGCCGTGTAGGAGAATGACGGTGTGCTCGGACGGCGCGTCCCATTCGAGCGCGTGATAGGTGAGCCCGGTGGGCAGCGGAATGCGGCGCGAGACGGGATCGGCGGCGGCCATCGGCGCAGCATAGCAAGGAGGGGAGATCGCGGGTGACCGCGCCGTAAGATCGAAGACCGGGGGTACGCCCATGCCCGCGTCGCCGTTCTTCTGCTGCTCGCTGTATCTCGCCGCCGGACTCACGCTGGTCATCGCCTCGCAGATGCGCGTCGAAAACGCCGAGCCGGAGCGCCGCCCGCTGGTGCGCGCGCTCGCCCGCGGCGAGGTGGAGCCGGGCGTGCCGCGCCTCGATCCCGACGACGGCCTCGGCAACGCGGCGGTGCTCAAGCTGCAGCTCGGCGAGGTCGGCACGCCCGGCCTCGACGAGAGCGACTGCCGCGCGCAGGCGCGCTCGTTCACCGTGCTCCTCGACGGGCGGCTGTCGCGCGTGCGGTTCGGCGCGCGCGCGGTTTGCCAACTCAGGCGGCTCAAGCGCATCTCGGTGGCGCAGCCCGGCTTCGGGCACCGCGGGCTCGGCGAAGTCGCGGCGTTCGTGCTCGGGCGCCGCACCCTCACCGAGGGCGCCGACGAGGTCGACGTCACGCGCATCGTGGTCCCGCCGTTCAAGTTCACCGGCGACACCGTGCACCTGCTCGACGTCGATCTCGGTCCGCTCCTGCCGAACGAAAAATTCATCGGCACCTACCACACGCACCCCGAGGGCGATTACGAGCAGGGCGTTCTATCGATGACCGATCTGCGCTACATCAACTACGGCTTCATCGACTTTCACGGCCAAGTCGGCTCGCTCGCGCGCGCGAGCGCCGATCTAGATTGGCTGTTCGATATCGTCGAGCCGCGCGACGGCGATTGGAACGTCTACGCCCACGACCGCAAACGCCTCTCCGAGCTCTTCGACGAATGCAACTCCGAAGCGACCTGCCCCGTCGACAACCTGCGCCTCACCGGCAGCCGCTACTATCTATTCACCCGCTTTTACGACGACCGCCAGGGCGTTTTGTAGCCGCTTTGGCGGCTTTGCTTTTGACCGGCTCTTTTGCCGATTCGGCGGGTTTTACCGATTCGCCGCCAGACGCCTGAACCAATATCTCGACGTTTCGCAATCCCTCGTCACCGGAAACTTCCATTTCGCGATGGTCGCGAATCGCGGAAACGAAATCGTTCAATTCGCCTTCGTAGGGATTGACCGGCGTGAACGCCAATTCCTGGCCGGCGATGGTGATGTGGCCGGCGCCGCGCGGCCCGAGCGTGGCCTCGGCGATCGCCGACGCTTCGGAGCCGAAGATCTCCACGCGCGTCGGCGAATCGAACACCACCGACGTCGCCAGCTCGGCGGTCGCGCCCGAGGCGAAGCGCAGCGCCACCAGCGCGGTCTCGTCGTGCGGGCCCTTCCACACCGTGCGCGTCGTCAGGCCGCGCACCTCGACCACCTCGCCGTGCGCCGGGCACATGATCCAGCGCAGCAGATCGACGCCGTGCGTGCCGACGGCGGCGAGGCTCCACCAGCGGCCGACCTCGTCGTGCGCGCGCCAGTTCTTGGCGTCGGCGGCGCGATAGGTCCAGTGCACGCGCATGTGGCGCAACTCGCCGAGCGCGCCGGCCTGGATGCGCTCGCGCAGCGCGCGATGTCCCGCGTGCCAGCGCAGGTGATACGCCACGCCGAGCCGCACGCCGCCCGCGCGCGCGGCGTCGACCATGGCGCGCGCCTCCTCGACGCTCGACGCCATCGGCTTCTCGCACAGGATGTGTTTGCCGGCGCGCGCGGCCGCGATCGTTTGCGCCGCGTGCAAGCGATCGGGCGTCGCGATGATCACCGCGTGCAGCTCCGGATCCGCCAGCAGCAGATCGAGATCGTCGTGCGCCGGCGCCGGCGAGGCCGCGCCGTGGCGCTGCGCGAACTCGGCGGCGCGCGCGCGATCGCGGCTGAGCACGCTCCACAGCTTCGCGCCAGGCGTGCGCGCCAGCGCGGGCACCAGCATCTTATCGGCGATCTTCCCAGGCCCGATTACGGCGATATGGATGATCGACATGATTGCATGTTGACACAATTCGGAAGGCCGAGCCCAATTCCCCGTATCGTTTCAATGAGGAGGTCTCAATGAAAAAGTTGATTTTGACGGTGATTGCTTTGCTGGCGATATTCGGTTTTGGATTCGGCGTCCGCAGCGCCAATGCGGGCGATTATGGTAAGTGCAGCTTCGACTCCGATTGCCACTCGGGCGTGAAGTGTCACAGCGGCGCCTGCGCCGACTCGGCCGGCTCGGGCTGTAACTTCGACAGCGACTGCGGCGGGCGCGGCGCCAAGTGCAACAGCGGCAAGTGCTCCAATGCGCCCGACGGCAAGTGCAACTTCGACAGCGAGTGCGGCGGCGGCCACTGCTCCTCGGGCCACTGCTCCCGTTAGCCGACCCGGTGGACTAAACCGCCGCGCGCGCTATCATGCGCGCATGAAGCTCCTCGCTGCCGCGTTCGTTCTCGTCGCGCTCGCCGGCGCCGCGCGCGCAAATGGCGTGGGCGACATGTGGAACGACGCCAAGAACACCACCAAGGCCGCCGCCAAAGATTCGAAGAAGAACGCGCACGACATGTTCAAGCGAGACAAGAAGAAGAGCGACAAGCCGCAATCGAAGTAATCGGGATCGGTACTAAGGCGCGTACGATCCCATCTGCACATAGAACGAGCAGACCACGTCGGCGGGCGCGGCGCCCGAGTCGCTCGACAGCGTGCCGGTGAAATAACCTTCGACGTGCAGCGAATCGAGCGCGCTGATGACCAGCGAGCCGCCGTCGCACGTCGAGCCGGCGCATTGATAGGAGTCGCCGGGCGTGAGCACGCGCTCGCCGCCGATCGGCGTGACGGTGCCGTCGGCGGTGCCCGCGCCGGCGACCGTCGCCAGTTGATAACCGCCGGCGTGGATGCCGGCGACGTTCTCGCCGAACTGCTCGAACGACAGCTGACACGTGGCGCCCGCCTGCGTGGAGCCGGCGAAGACGCGAAACTGCGAGTCGGTGATCTGCGCGAATTGATCGCGCGTGTCGGCGAGGCTCGCGCTCGAGCCGGGATCGGGCAGCCCCGGACCGAGATGAGTCCCGTCGACCGTCACCTCCAGCGTGGGCCCACTGAACCCGACGGGCCCACCGGTGGCGTGACCGTTACAAGACGCTGCGAACCACAAGAGCGCCGCGGACGACAGCAGCTGCGCGCAAACCAACCGCATGCGCGCAGCCTAGCACGTCAGCGCCCCGACGCCGCGCCGCTCTCCGCCATCACCACGCACGGCGCCGGCTCGAGCCACGCGCGCCGCCACTCGACGCCGTCCCACTCCCACATCAAGCTTGGCTCGACCTCGCTGGCGAGGCGAAACACGCCGTCCTCGCGCAGGATGTCCCGCACCGCGTCGCGAAACGCCCGCGCGCGGCTCATGACACCTTGATCCATTGGGCGCCGTCCCACTCCCACGTCTCTTCGAACGTGTCGGCATCGGCCAATTCTTTTGGCTCGGGAATGGAATCGGCGTTCCGCTCCTCGGCCGCTCGCGGGAAAACTCGACGCTCTACGATCATGCGGCACCTCGCTTCCCGTCGACGGGAGCAGCGGGCGTGCCAGCGCGCTTGACCGCCACTTTCGAAAGCTGTTACACCGCTGGCACCCATGCCGCTCTGGTCCGCGCTCGCGGGATGTCTGCTCGGGTTCCTGCTCGGGATGCGGCACGCGCTCGAGCCGGATCATCTGGCGGCGGTGTCGACGCTGGTGGCGGAGGAGCGCAGCGCGATGCGCGGGGCGCTGCTCGGCGCGATCTGGGGCGTCGGGCATTCGGTGGCGCTGCTGGTGGTCGGCATGATCCTGGCGATGCTGCAGACGACGTTGCCGGCGCGGTTGGCGACGGTGTTCGAGGCGGCGGTGGCGGTGATGCTGATCGCGCTCGGCGTCCGCGCGATCGCGCGCGCGTATCGCGGCCGCGCGCATGCACACGATCACGCGCACGACCACGCGCATCCGCACGCGCACGATCATTCACACGCGGCCGCAAACCTGAAGCTGAACCCAAACGCGAGCGCGAGCGCCGACGCGAAACGCAGTCGCTGGCGCGGCGGCGCCCGCCCGCTCGCGCTCGGCGTCGTGCACGGCCTCGCCGGCTCGGGCGCGCTGACGGCGCTGGTGCTCGCCAGCCTGCCGTCGCTGGCGTCGCGTCTCGTCTACATCGCGCTGTTCGGCATCGGCTCGGTCGCCGGCATGGCGCTGCTGTCGGGCCTCGCCGGCTTCCCGCTCCAGCTGCTCGGCAAGAACCCGCACGCCGCCCGCTGGCTCGGCACGCTCACCGGCGGCTTCTCGACCGCCTTCGGCGTCGCCCTCGCCTGGCCGCTCCTCTTCGGCGCCGCCGGCTGAGTTTAGATCTTTCTCTTCAGAGCCCTGGCAGCGACTGATCGTTCGCATCCCAAATTTTTCCCGGAGGCCGCTTGCCATGGCGCTTGCGCGCACGATCCTCGTTAGTGCGCTGTCTGCCCGTCTTGGGGGGAATGGGTTTCTTGTCTTCAGTGCCTTCAGCGAAACCACCGGCAATGAGAAACGCAAACATCAACACGTTCAAGAATCGCATTGAAGCGCTCATCTCATAATGACTCTATCATTCCCTAACCGCGGCCGTTGCCCCAGCCGGAGACGCGGGCGACGACCGAGACGAAGGCGTCGGGCTCGACCGGCTTGGCGACGTGCATCTGGTAGCCGGCGAGCAGCGCGCGCTGCGAATCCTCGTCGCCGGCGTACGCCGTCAGCGCCACCGCCGGAATCGCCCCGCCGCCCTCCTCGCCCAATTCGCGCACGCGGCGAATCAGCTCGTAGCCGTTCTCGCCCGGCAACCCGATGTCGCTCACCAGCACGTTCGGCCGCCACTCCTTCATCGTCATCAACGCCTCGCGCGCCGTCCCCGCCTCGCGCACCTCGGCGCCCTGCTGCCGGAGCACCAGCGAGAGCAGCTCGCGCGCGTCGGCCTCGTCGTCGACCACCAGCACGCGCACCTTGCCGAGCGTCGGCACCTCGTCGAGCTGCGTCGGATCCTCGATGAACTCCGACGGGTCGCCCACCTGCGAGCGCACCGGCACCGTCACCGTGAAGGTCGCGCCGCGCCCCTCGCCCGCGCTCTCCGCCAGCACCGCGCCACCGTGCAGCTCGACGAGGTGGCGCACGATCGCGAGCCCGAGCCCGAGCCCGCCGTGCGCGCGCGTGATGGCCGCGTCCGCCTGGCGAAAACGATCGAACACGTACGGCAGGAACGCGCGGTTGATTCCGCGCCCGGTGTCGCGCACGCGGATGATCCCGTGCAGCCCGCGCTCGACCTCCACGTCGACGCGCCCGCCGCGCGGCGTGAACTTGATCGCGTTCGAAACCAGATTCGTCACCACCTGCTCCAGCCGATCGCCGTCGCCCGACACCGGCACCGCCGACGCGTCGAGCTTGAGCGCGAGCGTGAGCTGCTTCGACTCCGCGGCCGGCCGCATGGCGTCGAGCGCCGACTCGGTCACCGCGCGCAGGTCGACCGGGTGCAGGTGCAGCCGCAACTTGCCGGCGATGATGCGCGACACGTCGAGGATGTCCTCGACGAGCTGCGCCTGCATCTTGGCCGATCGCTCGATGGTCTCGAGCGCGTGCGTGCGCCCCGCCTCGTCGAGCCGATTGCCGCGCAGGAGCTGCGCCCAGCCGAGCATGGCGTTGAGCGGCGTGCGCAGCTCGTGCGACAGCGTGGCGAGGAACTCGTCCTTGGAGCGGTTGGCCGACTCCGCGTCGGCGCGCGCCGCCTGCTCGCGCTCGAGCAAGTGCGCGCGCTCCTCGTCGACGATCTTGTGCGCGGTGATGTCGGTGACGGTGCCGACCCACTCGCGGATCGCGCCCGACGGATCGTGCACCGGCGTGGCGCGCGCCACCGCGAACGCCCAGCCGCCCTCCTTGCGCCGGATGCGGCACTCGGCCTCGAAGTAGCGCCCGCTCGCGAGCGCCGCGGCCCACCGCGCGCGCGCGCCGTCGGCGTCGTCGGGATGGATCGCCGTCCACCAGCCGTCGCGCAGCCACTCCTCGCGCGTCTGCCCGGTCAGCTCGCGCCAGATCGGCGAGTCGTCGCACACGCGCCCGCGCGCGTCGGTGGTCCAGAAGATCTGCGCCGTGGCGTCGAGCAGCGAGCGAAAGCGCTGCTCGGTGCGCTCCATCGCCGCGCGGGCCTCGCGCGCGCGCGCGATCAAGCGATCGCGGCCGTCGGCCTCGCCGGCCGGCTCGATGAACACCACCGCCGCGCGCACGCGTCCGGTGTCGTCGCGCAGCGGCTCGGCCCGCAGCCGCGCCGGCTCGCGCGCGCCGCCGCCTGCCTCCAGCTCGACGGTCTCCGCCTGCGCCCGCCCGCTCGCGAGCACGCGCTCGAGCAGCCCGCCGGCCGCGCCCGAGCCTTCCAGCCGCTCACCGAACAGCTCGCGCGCGCGCTCGCTCGCGAACACGATGCGCCCCCCCGGGGCCAGCGCGACCAGAACGCCGGCCGGCACCCCTGGATGCCGTCGGTCGTCGCTTTGCATCACCCTCGAAGTAATCACCGAACTCACCTCGTCAATCGACGGGCCGATGGAAACCCGCCTCGGAAAAGCATATGGATAGAGCGTGTCCGATGAATCGATCCGCCGCGGCGTGACGTCGCGGCGCGTGGAGCGGCGGGCCGCGGGCGCGGGCGGCGCGGCCGAGACGCTCGACGACGCGGTGGCGATCGAGGAGCCGCTCGAGATCCGCGTCGACGGCGAGACGGTGGCGATCACCATGCGCACGCCCGGCGACGACGCGCGGTTGGCGCTCGGTTTTTTGTACGGCGAAGGGATCATCGCGTCGCTCGCCGACGTCGGCACGGTGGCGCACTGCGGGCGCCCCGGCGACGAAGGCTGGGGCAACGTGCTCGACGTGCGCTCGGGCCCCGGCGTCACGCTCGACGTCGAGCGCGTGCTCGACAGCCGCCGCTGGAGCGTGACGTCGTCGGCGTGCGGCGTGTGCGGCCGCCGCTCGATCGCCGACCTGGTCGAGCGCTGCCCGCGCCTCGACGGCGGCCCGCGCCTCGACGCGTCCGCGATCGCGCGCGCCATCGACGCGCTGGCGGCTTCACAGCCGAACTTCGCGCGCACCGGCGGCATCCACGCGGCCGCCGCCTTCGACGCCGCCGGCGCGCTCCTCGCGTGCCACGAAGACGTCGGCCGCCACAACGCCGTCGACAAGACCATCGGCGCGCTGCTCTACGCCGCGCGCTTGAAGGACGCCTCGCTGCTCGCGGTCAGCGGCCGCTCCAGCTTCGAGATCGTGCAAAAAGCCGCCGCCGCGCGCATCCCGATCGTCGCCAGCGTCTCCGCCGCGTCCTCGCTGGCGATCGATCTCGCCGAGTCCGCCGGCCTCACGCTCGCCGGCTTCGTCCGCGGCGGCTCGCTAAACGTCTACACCCATCCCGAGCGCCTGCTCTAAATCGCGCTGCGACAATTTGCCGCATTCCCCGGCGCCGCGCGCGCATGCACGATTGACGCATGAGCGAGCGGATCCACCGACCCCATCACGCGCCTTCGACCGATCCCGCGCCCCGCGTGGATGACGAGCCGTCGTTCGCGCCGCGCGCGGCGCCATTCGACGCGGGCGCGCGCATCGCCGCCGAGCAGCCGGCGGCCCGCTATCGCCGCTTGCTCGCAGAGCGCACCGCCATCGGAGCAGACCTGCAGCGGCGCATGGCGCGGATGCCGCACCAATCGACGACGCCGCCGGAGGCTGCGGTGCAGCGCAAGATCGTGAGCGGCCCGCCGAGCGAGCTCGCACCGGGGCAGCAGCACGCGCTCGCCGCGGAGGGGACGCGCGACGGGGCCGGCCGCCTGCCGCACCTCGAGGCGATCCAACGATCGTTTGGCCGCCACGACGTCGGCCACGTGCGCGCGCACACCGGCGGGCGCGCCGCCGACAGCGCCGCCGCGATGGGCGCCGAGGCCTTCGCCACGGGGGACCACGTCGCATTCGCGCGCGCGCCCGACTTGCACACCGCCGCGCACGAGGCGGCGCACGTGGTGCAGCAACGCGGCGGCGTCCAGCTCAAGGCCAACGTCGGCCAGACCGGCGACGAACACGAGCGCCATGCCGACGAGGTCGCCGATCGCGCCGTGCGCGGCGACTCCGCCGAGGAGTTGCTCGATCGATACGCGCAGCCCGGCGCGGCGCCGGCGCCCGGTGTTCAACACCAGATCGTCAAGAGCACTGGAGAGCCCTACGGCAGCTTTACGTACGTCAGCAAGAAGGCGAAGGAACAGGGCCTCGTGGAAGAGCAACTCAAGCGCTTACGCAAGATCTTCGACTCCGATCCCAAAGAGGAATCGCTGACGCTGCAAGAGGCGATCGACAAAGTAAAACGCGAGACCGAGAAGCAGGAACGGTCGAACAAGCGCAAAGATCGCAGCAACGACAAGAAAAAGAAGGACGAGGACGAGAGCGACAGCAGCGAAAACAGCGGCGAGCACAAGAAACCTCGCAAGGAGGAAGATAAGAAAGAGACCAAGACAGAAAAGAAAAAAGACAAAGGAAAAGAAAAAGAAAAAGGGAAAAAGAAAGAGGACAAGTCAATCGGCGGCGGCACCGTCGGCGAGCTGGTGCTCAAGGCGCTATTCCAGGTCGCCGGTGAAAACGGATTCGACAAAGACCTCGGGTTGCTTCGCTTGATTGTCGATCCCGCGGCCAATGTCCTCGGCATGGTCGAGCCGGCCGAGGATCGCGAGATGGAAAAATTCCGGCAGCAGAACTTCCAGAATGTGACGGAAGACGTCGAGGAGGGGACCCCGGACGAACCCGTCAAGGGCGAGACGCGCGGCTGGATCGCGTACACGTCCTGCTACAACACGGCTGTCGAGCTGTTCAAGATGCTCGCCGACGAGGGCGGGCAGCTCGTCAAGATGGGACAAACGCAGGAGGACATCAAAGGGCTGCGCGAGCTCTACCTGAAGGGCGGAACGAAGCAGAAAAAGACGCTGGCTGAGAAGGCCCAGCAGACCTTCACAAAGGCCATTGACGGTTTGATAAAGCACATGGGAAGCCATGGCGAAGATCGTTTCATCTATCGAGTCGGGTACGGCATTCACGGCTTCGCGCTGCTGTTGCGCGAAGGACGCGTCGAGCTGCTCGAGAGCTTCGCCGGCCACAGCGGGCACTCGTTCTTCAAAGGCCTCCACGATCACCCCGTTTACAAGATCGACGAAATCTGCGAATTGCTGCTCGACATGGCGTCCAACAACCCCAAAGAACGCGGACGCGCGCAAGGCATCTTGTTCCAAGGCGGCATCGAAAAGGACGGCGAGGACGACAAGGAAGATCCGCAGCACAAGAAGTTCCCCTTCTTCGAGATGAGCTGGGGATGCGCCGGCATGGTCAGCGACGAGGAGATCGTCCAGCGGTTCATCACGCTGCTTCAAAAAAACGTCAAGGCGATCGGGGAGTCGGGCCTGCGGCGATGAGCGTCTAGGGACCGATCGGCATCGTCACCGCCACGCCGAGGACGTCGTTGCGCAAGAACTCCTCGGCCGCGCGGCGCAGGAACGCGACGTGCTCCTCCTGGTTCGCCAGCCGCTTGCCGAACGCCTCGACCGCCGGCCGATCGTCGGCGCGCTCGGCCAGCTTGACCAGCAGGTGCCAGCCGACCGCGTCCGCCAGCTCGGCGATCAAGAGCGCATGAAACAGCTCCGGAATGCTCGCGCCCCCGTCGAGGATCAGCGCCTCGAGCCCGCGCAGCTCGCCGATCACGCGCTGCGTGCGCGCGGTGACCGCGAACCCGTCCGAGCCGAGCGCGCGCAGCTGCGCCTCGAGCCAGCGCCCGTGCTCGAGCTCCTCGTCGCGCTGCAGCTCGAGCCGCGCCAGCATGCGGCGAATCGCCGGCTCCGCGTTCGCCACCCGCTCCACCACGCGCCCGTACAAGCGCGCGCTCGCCCGCTCACTGGCCGCGCGCTCGTTGAGCACGTCAATGAGCTTGTGTCGATTGACCTCCGCCAGCCTGCGCATGCGCCTTATTGACGCAATCGCCACGCCAGCTACTCGTCATCCCCGTCGGGCGCAAACAGGTGTTTGAAGAACCGCTCGCGATTGACCAGAAAGTCGCGCGTGACCTGGTAGTGCTCGGTGTCCTCGTACCGAACCGCTTTGATCCCTTTGGACGAGAGACTGTAGATATCCGAATCGGGATACGCCATGAGAATGGGCGAGTGCGTGGCGATCACGAACTGCGACGACTTCTTCTGCACCAGCTCGTCGATCACCTTGAGCAGCGTGAGCTGGCGCGTGGGCGACAGCGCCGCCTCCGGCTCGTCGAAGATATAGAGACCGTTGCCGCGCAATCGTCGCGTGGCCAGCGCCAGAAACGATTCGCCGTGGCTCTGCTCGTGCAGCGACACGTCGCTGTACGCCGCCATGATCGACGGCCCGCCACCCTCACGATCCAGCTCCTCGATGTTGGTCGCGAGATTGAAATAGCTCTCGGCGCGCAGAAAGAATCCGTCCCGCTCGCGCTTGATGCCGCGCGCCAGCCTGAGGCTCTTGTACAGCTCCGAGTGCGAGGCGCGCGTGGCGAACCTGAAGTTCTTGCTCCCGCCCTCCGCATTGAACCCCGCCGCCACCGCGATCGCTTCAATGAGCGTCGACTTCCCCGAGCCATTCTCGCCAATCAGAAACGTGACCTTTGGATGCAGCTTCAAGGTCTGCAGCCGCTCTATGGCAGGAATCGAAAACGGATAGGCCGCAAAGCTCGGAACCAGCTCGCGCACAAGCGTCACGGATCTGAGAAAGCGATACGTATCGATCTTCGCGCCAGCCATCGCGCTATCGCGTCGCACCGTGCTGCGCGAGCAATCGGACAATCTGCTCCTGCTGCGCCTTCGACTCCGGCGAGCCGCTGCCGCCGCGGCCGGTGGTCCAGGTGGCGAGCTGCATCGGCGTCGAGCCGCTCGCGTTCGGCCGCCGCGCATCGGCGCCGCCGTCGAGGAGCACGGCCACGGCGGCGGTGCAGCGGGTGCGCACGGCGCGGTGCAGCGGCGTCACTCCGCTCTTATCGACCGCGTTCGGATCGGCGCCGGCTTCGAGCAGGCACGCGACCACCGCGCCCTGCGTCTCGGGATCCCACGTCGGAGCGCCGGGCCCACCGTCGACTGCATAGTGCAGCGGCTCGGCGCCGCGGCGGTTCCTGGCGCGCACGTCCGCGCCGAGCGCGATCAGCTTGCGCACGATCTTCAGTCGATAGGCCGCCGCGGCGAGGTGGAGCGCGGTATCGCCCTCATAGACGTAGTGTTTGATCTCGTCGAAGAAGTACGCTTTGGCCGCCTGCCGGCTCGCGCCCTGCTCGAAGCGCGCCTTGGCCAACGCGGGCGAGGCCGCCAGCAATCGCAGCGCGGCCGTCGCATCACCCGCGACGATCGCCCGCACGAGCTCCATCAGCGCCGAATCGCCGGCCGTCATCTCAGTCTCTATCTATACGACTAACACGATTCAGCGGCGGTAGAACGGCTCGTCGCGCGGCGGCTCGGGGCGGGGCGCGTACGTGTGGCGCGTGACGACGTCGGCGGCGGCGAGGCCGACCAGCAGCGCGACGAAGCCGACGCTGACGGCGACGACGAAGCGGTTCGCGAAGCGCTGCTCGACGAGGTGCATGAAGAACCACAAGACCAGCACCGCCTTGATGGCGGCGATGACCAGCGAGATCGCCAGATCGCCGATGGGCCAGTGCACTAACGACAACACCAAAGACAACGTGGCCAATACGATCAACGCCAGAAACGTGAGCGCGTAGCCGAGGCCGGTGACGTGTTTGCGCTCTGCCATGTTCACGCCAGATATAGAATCGGCCAGAGAAAGATCCAGATGACGTCGACCAGGTGCCAGTACAGCGTTCCCATCTCCAGCGTGACGTGCCGCTCGGGCGTATAGAAGCGGTGCGCCGCGCGCCAGGTGAGCCACGCCAGCACGATGATCCCGCCGGTGACGTGAACCGCGTGCAGCCCGGTCATCACCCAATAGAGCGTATAGAAGCGATTGGCGCCATACGTCGGCAATTGCGCCAGGTGATAGTACGCGCCCGGCAGCGCGCCCTCTTTGATGTGCTCGAGATACTCGAACGTCTTGACGACGAGGAACGCGACGCCGAGCAGAATGGTCGACAGCAACAACGTGACCGCGAGCCGATAGCGCGCGCCGCGCACCGACCAGACCGACAGCGCCACGGTCAAGCTGCTGGTCAATAGGATGTACGTATTGACGGTTCCATAACGCAAAGTGTTGTGTTTGACCGCGTCCTGGAAATCAGCGCCGTACATGGCGCGATAGGATCCATAGAGCGCGAACAGCGCGGCGAACAGCAGCACCTCGCTGGCCAGAAACACCCACATGCCGAAGCGCAGCGTATGGTCCTGCTGCGCGAAGTCGGCGAACTGCTCACCGAGCTCGGGCCTTTTCACGGGCTTCCTCCTCGGTGAGCGTGTAGTCGTACGGATTGTGCGCCAGCGTCGGCGTGACGACGAAGTTGTGCTTCGGCGGCGGCGACGTGGTGAGCCACTCGTACCCGCGCGAGTCCCACGGATTGTCCGGCGCGCGCTTTCCCCACTTCAACGCGATCAACAGATTGACGAGCGCGAGCAGCAGCGCCGCGCCCAGCAGAAACGCGCCGCCGGTCGCCAATACGTGCAGCCACTGAAACTGCGACGGATAGCTATAGTAGCGGCGCGGCATACCCATGTTGCCGAGCAGGAACTGCGGCACGAACGTCAGGTTGAAGCCAAAGAACACCGCCACCGCCGCGATCAGCCCGATCCGCTCGTTGTACATTTTGCCGAACATCTTTGGGAACCAGTAGTGCGCCGCGGCGAGAAACGCCGTCAGCGAGCCGCCGACCATGATGAAGTGGAAGTGCGCCACCACGAAGTACGTGTCGTGCCAGTGCACGTCGAGCGACTGCGTAGCCACGGCCACGCCGGTCATGCCGCCAAAGACGAACAGGAACAGGAACGCAAAGAAATAGATCAGCGGCGTACTGAGCGTGATGCTGCCCTGGTAGAGCGTACCGGTCCAGGTGAAGACTTTGACCGCAGAGAAGATCGCCACGAACATCGACAGCACGCCGAAGATGCCGGCGTCGAGCTCGCTCATGCCGGCGACGAACATGTGATGGCCCCACGTGAGAAACCCGATGAACGCAATGCCGAAGGTCGACACCGCAATGGCGAGATAGGACGCCGGGCGGCGGTGCGCGAAGGTCGGCACCACCTCGCTCATCACGCCCATCGCCGGCAGGATCATGATGTAGACGGCCGGATGCGAATAGAACCAGAAGACGTGCTGGAACAGGACCGGGTCGCCACCGACGGCGGGATCGAACAGGCCGAGCCCGAGCCCGTGATCGAGCGCCACCAGCGCCAGCGCCATGCCGAGCACCGGTGTGGCCAAGACCATGATGATGCTGGTGCCGTATTGAGACCATACGAACAGCGGCAGCGTGCGCCACTGAATGTCTTTGGCGCGCAGGTTGTGCGTAGTGACGATGAAGTTGATGCCGGTGAAGATGGTCGAGATGCCGAGAATGAACACTCCAATGACGACCGGCACTACGCGCGTCGGCGTGGTGTCGGAGTAAGGCGTGTAGAAGGTCCAGCCGGTGTCGGTGCCGCCGGCGATCATTCCGGCGAGCGTGACGATGGCGCCGAGGACGAAGACATAGAAGCTGGCCAGGTTCAGCCGCGGAAAGGCGAGATCGCGCGCGCCGAGCTGAATCGGCAGGATGAAGTTGCCGAACACCGCCGGGATGCTCGGGATCAGGAACAGCCACACCATCACCACGCCGTGCATGGTGAACATGCGGTTGTAGGTCATGGCGTCCATGACCGTCTTGTCGGGCGTGAGCAGCTCGGTGCGCAGCGCGAGCGCGAACACGCCGCCGAGCATCAGGAACACCAGCACACAGACGTAGAACATGATCGCAATGCGTTTGTGGTCGCGCGTATTGAGCCAGGACATGACGCCGCGATCGGCGCGCAGGTAGTCGGCTTGGCGATCCGGATCGGGTAATGGATCCAATCGCTCGCTCATGGCTGCTCCCGCGTCGGGCCGTTCGGGCCGACGCGCACCGGGCCGCGCATCGGCGGCATTGGCGTCGCGCCCGGCGGCGGCAGTCCCTGCTCGCTCGGCGGCGGCGCGCCCGGCGCGGTCGGCGCCACGTCGCGCAGCGACTTGATGAGCGCGAGGATCGCCGCCGTCTCGCCGGGACGCAGCCGCCCGAGGTAGCTCGGCATCACCGGCTGATAGCCGGCGTGAATTTTCGCCAGCGGATCCATCATCGACTCGGTCAGGTAACTCTCGTCGGCAAACGCGCTGCCACCACCTTGTAGCGGCACCTTCCCTTTATAGAGGCCGGCCCACGTCGGGCCGATGTGCGGCGAGCCGTCGAGCGTGTGGCAGCGCAGGCAGCCCTCTTGCGCCGCCACCTCTACGCCCAGCCGCTCGAGGCTCATCATCGCCGACGGGCCGAGGTTGCCGACGACGGCGGGCTGCTCGCGCGGCGGCGCGGGCGTCTCGGGTTCAAGGGGCGCGCTCGCCAGCCAGCGGCCGAAGTCGGTCTCGTCGAGCGCGATCACCTGCGCGCGCATCATCGAGTGGCTGGTGCCGCAGTATTCGGCGCACTCGATTAAATGCGTTCCCGGTTTGTTGACTGTGAACCACACCGTGGTGTAGCGGCCGGGAATGACGTCCTGCTTTACGCGAAAGTCCGGGACATAGAAGCTGTGAATGACGTCGCGCGACGTCATGATCAGCTTTACGGGGCGTCCGGCCGGTACATAGAGCTGCGCGATGGTGTGCTGGCCCTCGGCGTACGAGAACTTCCACATCCACTGTTTGGCGGTGACGTAGACGTCATAGGTGTTCTCGGGCGGCACGCGCATGCGCAGGTACTGCATGTAGCCAATGACCCACCACGTAAAGAACAGTCCAAAGATGCCGCTGACGATCAGCGCTTCGGCCCATAGTGGGGTCGTCAGCGGCCGCTCGCGGTGCGGCGTGGACTGCTCGCGGCGGCGATAGCGGATGGTGAAGTACACCGCAGTGATCCCGACGCCCGCCGCGCCGAAGAACGTCGTCAGGATGACGAAGTAGTGCAGGTGATCGATGCTCGCCGCCACCGACGACGCTTGCGGCGGCAGGAACAGGATGGTGCGCAGCCACTCGTTCATGCGCGGCTCCGTCGCTCGCGCAGCCACAGCGCGCCGAGCATCCCGCCGACGATCAAGAGCACCAGCGCGGCGCCGCCTTTGAGCGCGCCGCTGACGTACAGACCATAGCGGCGCTGCGACGGGTCATAGCGGAAGCAGGTGAGCAGGACGCGATCGGTGATGGTGCCGATGCGGCCGCCGGCGGCTTCGTCGAGCGCCAGCCGCACGTCGATCGGGCGGAACTTGACGCCGTAGAGATAGCGCGAGACGCGGCCGTCGGGCGTGAGCACGATGGCGCACGCGGGGTGCGCGTATTGATCGGTCGATGCGTCGTAGGCGTAGCCGAAGCCGACGCGGTCGGCGAGCGCGCGCACGTCGCGCTCGGCGCCGACGAGGAACGGCCACGACGCGGCGGACTCGGGATGATTGACCGCTTGGAGCAAGCCGTGTTGTTTGAGCGCGGCGGCGGCCGGCTTGTCGCGCGGATCGAAGCTCACGGTGAGCGCGCGGAAGTCGCGGCCGAGCACGAGGCCCTGGCGCGCCACCGAGTCGGCGACGCCGCGCAAGACGAGGTCGCACAGCATCGGGCAGCGGTAATAGGCGAGCACCAGCAGGACCGGTTTGCCGTCGCGGAAATAGTCGCCGAGCGTGACGCGCGCGTCCTTTTCGTCGACGAACGGCAGCGACGCCGGAACGCGCGCGCCCAGGTGCTCCTCTAAATCCGCCGCGGCTACCGCTTTGGGCAGCGCGCGCGCGGCCGGCGCAATGGACAGTATTGCAAGGAGCGCGATTGACCTCATTGCGCGCCCTTTCGGTTTTGTTCGACCACACTGTCGATGGCTTGATCGATGGGAATGCGCGCGACCTGGTGAGCGCGATCGATCCATTGATAGCTTTGCAGGCGCTTGCGCTGCGCCTCCACCAGCGACGGGCGCGGGCGATCGCGCTCGAAGACGTCGGGGCGGATGGCGGCGGCCTCGCCGGGCGCGCCGAGCCGCGCCTCGGGCCATTCGTGCGACGGGCGAAGCTGCGACTCGCGCGCTCTCAACAGCACATAGGCGACTACGCAGAGCAGGAGCGAGATCACCACTGTGGCGAGCGCGACGCGGATGAGCAGGCGGCGCGGCACCTCGTCGGGCGCGAACTGGAGCTCGTCGTGGCGCTCTTCGCTCATCAGCGGCTCTCGTACGCGAGCCCGGCCGCGTAGTCGGGGTCGTGATAGGCCGACAGCAACCGCCCGCGCTGGCGCCAGACGGCGAACGCGACCGTCAGGCCGCCGACCAGCATCAGCGCGGGCGCGTCCTGCCATTGCCACGGCGCGGCCGGCGCACGGCGCGCGCCGACCAGCCAGTGAATGTCGACATAGTGACAGGCGAGCAGCCACGCGCCGAGCAGCGTCACCGTCGCGCGCCGCCGTTTGACCTCATAGGACAGGAGCAGCAGCCACGGCGCGGCGAAGTGGCCAAAGATGAGGAACCAGCTCGTGCCGCGATCGCCGGGCTGAATGCGCTCGAGATAGAACTTTGCTTCAATGGGGCGATTGGCGATCCAGATGAGCAGGTACTGAAAGAACGCGGTGTATGCCCAGAAGATCAGGAACGCGAACAAGAGGCGGCCGATCGCGTACCAGTGCGAGACGCGGACTCCGGCGAGGAAGCCGGCGCGCTGGGCGGCGTACATCAGGATCGCCAGGAGGCCGAGCGCGGCGACGAAGCCGCCGGCCAGCGTATACAGGCCGTACATCGTCGAGTAGAAGTCGGGCGAGAGCGCCATCACCCAGTCGAAGGCGGCGAAGGTGCCGGCGATGCCGACAAGCGGCAAAATGCCGCAGCTCAATTTGCGCAGCCGCGCGCGGAGGTCGGGCGCGCCCGGGCGATCCATGGCCAGCGACCAGCGGCGGAGGAGCAGCGCGGCGATCACCCACACCAGCACGTAGCAGACGGCGCGCACGTCGAACATCGGGCGGTGCAGCCAGATGCGGACGCGGTGGTCGAGCAGCGCGCGCGCCGCCGGATCGGCGACCGACTCGGGGCGCGCCCACGGATAGAGAAACGCGGGCGCGAAGAACAGCGGGACGTAGAGCGCGCCGACGAGCGGCATCGCGCCCAGTCCCGATTCGGCGAGGCGGCGCACGGTCGCCGGCCACGCGGCGCTCATGGCGTGCGCGCCCATGAGGAACGCCATCAGGCCGAGCGCGACGGTGACGACGAAGAAGTAGGCGATCAGGTACGAGGCGAACATCTGGCGCGCGTCGACGATCCAGCCGAGGATGGAGAAGCCGAGGCCGATCGCCGCCAGCGTCAGCGACCAGACGATCACGCGGAACCCGCCCGAGAACGGCTCGGCGTCGCGGCTCATCGCGCGGCGTCCTTTGGCGCCAGCGCGCGCTCGGCGCGGGCGCGCACGTCGGGCGGCAGCTCGTCGAGGCGCGCGCCCTGGCTGAGCGCGAGCGCGCCGAGGTACGCGACCACCGCCCAGCGTTCGCGCACGGGCAGCAGGCGGTCGTACGCGGGCATGAGGCCATAGCCGCGCGACGCGATCTGGAACACGCGGCCGGGCGGGTAGGCGCGCACCTCGGGCGAGATCAGCGACGGCGGTTTGCGCAGCTCCATGTTCTTGGCGACCTCGGATTCGCCGGAGCCGTCGAGGCCGTGGCACGCGGCGCAGTAGGTGTCGAAGGCGCGCTCGCCGCTCGCGATCAGCGCGTGATCGACGGCGAGCGGGATGCGCGTGAGGTAGCGGTTGTCTGCGACGCCGTCGGTGAGCGCGGGATCGCCGAGCACGCGCTCGCGCGGCACGGTGTCGGCGGGCGGCGGCTGCATGGCGCGGCCGTCGGGGAAGAAGTCGCACGCGGCGTAGGGCGTGAACTTGCGCTGGCGGATCATCTGCTCCCAATCGGGCGCGGGAAAGATCCCCTCGCAGCCGGTGAGCTGCGCGGCGGCGATCAGCGCGAGGGCGAGCGGCGCGATGACGTTTGCGCGCGCGCGCCTCATGCGGCCAATCTCCCGAACGGCGCCACGCGCGCCGCGCCGCACTGGCGCAGTTCGAGCGGCGTGCGCGCGAGGTCGAGCCGCTCGTCGCGCTCGTCGACCGCCAGCCAGAAGCGGTCGACGCTCGCGCGCTCGAAGCCGTCGACCTTGAACAGCGGGTGCGTGAGCCCCGGCAGCCCGAGCGCGACGAACAGGATCACGAACCCGCTCACCGCCGACGCCAGCACGCCCGACTCGAACGTGATGGGAATGAACGCCGGGATCGAGAACGGCGGCCGCCCGCCGACGTTGATCGGATAGCTGTGCGCGTTGCAGTACCACATGATGAAGAAGCCGAGCGCCGCGCCGCCCAGGCCGAGCGGGAAGATGAGCCAGTTGAGGCGCGAGCGGCCGAGCTCCAGCACCTCGTCGAGGCCCGGCACCGGATGCGGCGTGAAGGCGTCGAGGCGGCGATAGCCGAGCCGGCGCAGCTTCTCGACGGCGATCATCAGATCGTCGGCGGTGGCGAACTCGGCGGCGAGCCCGGAGCGCATCAGTGCTTACCCCGCTCGAGCTCGCTCTTGAGCTCTTTCAGCTCCGCCAGCGGAATGAACGGCACATAGCGCAGGAACAATAGAAACAAGAACGCAAAGAAGCTCAGTGAGCCGAACAGCAGCCCAAAGTCGGTGATGGTCGGGTGAAACGCGGCCCACGACGACGGGAGAAAGTCCTGCTGTAGCGACATGACGATGATGGAGAATCGCTCTGTCCACATTCCCAGGTTTATGGCCAGTGACAGGATCCAGATGACGAGCACGCGCGAACGGACCTGGGGGAACCAGAACAGCTGCACCAACACCACATTGGAGAAAATCGTGTACCAGAACGCCCAGGCGTTCGGGCCGGCGGGCAGGCCGCGCAGCATGGTCCACATATCGGCCTGCTCGCCCGAGTACCAGGAGATGAACCACTCGACGAGGTAGGAGTAGTCGACGATGATGCCGGTCAGAAGGATCATCTTGCAGACGTTGTCGACGTGCTTTCGCGTGATGACGTTCTCCAGCTTGAAGACGCGGCGGAGCGGGATCATCAGCGTCAGCACCATGCAGAAGCCGGAGAAGATGGCGCCGGCGACGAAGTACGGCGGGAAGATGGTCGAGTGCCAGCCGGGAAGGATGGTAATGGCGAAGTCTGAAGACACTACACTGTGGACTGAGAGCACCAGTGGAGTGGCCAATCCGGCGAGCAGGCCATAGACGAGCCGATAGTGCCGAAAGTGGCGCGCCGAGCCGCGCCAGCCGAGCGAAAAGACACCATAGACGATTCGCTGCCAACGCCTGGGCGCGCGATCGCGCAGCGTGGCCAGATCGGGGATGAGCCCGAGGTACCAGAACAACAACGAGACTGTGAAATAGGTGGCGACCGCGGCCACGTCCCACGGCAGCGCGCTCTTGAAGTTGGGCCAGACGCCCATCGTCGACGGATAGGGAATCAGCCAATAGGCGAACCACGGGCGGCCGAGGTGCAAGAGCGGGAACAGGCCGGCCTGCACCACCGCGAACAGCGTCATCGCCTCGGCGAAGCGGTTGATCGACGTGCGCCACTTCTGCTCGAACAACAGCAGAATGGCCGAGATGAACGTGCCGGCGTGGCCGATCCCGATCCACCAGACGAAGTTGGTGATGCCGAACGCCCAGCCGACCGGGATGTTGTTGCCCCAGGCGCCGATGCCGACGATGACCGTATAGAGAATGAAGCCGGCGAACGCGCCCGAGCCGGCGAGCGTGAGCGCGAGGCCGAGCAGGAACGTGCGGCGGCGCGGCGTCCACACCGGCGAGAGGAGCTGATCGGTGAGCTGCGCGTCGGTCGGCGCGCCGATGAACACGGGCTCGCCGGCGCTCATTTGCCGAGCTCCGGATTGGGATTGTCGATGCGCGCGAGGTACATCGTGCGCGGGCGCGTGCCCTCTTCATTGAGGACGGCGTAGCTGCGCGGCTCGCGGCGCCAAGCCACCATTGGCGTGTCTTCGTGCGACAGCGAGCCGAACTGGATCGCGCCCGTCGGGCACGCCTGCATGCACGCGCTGACTACCTCGCCCGGGCGCAGCGCGCGGTTCTCGACGCGCGCGGCGATCTCGCGCTCGCGGATGCGCTGCACGCAGTACGTGCACTTCTCCATGACGCCGCGGTCGCGCACCGTCACGTCGGGGTTGCGCTGCAATTCGCGCAGTCCCTGGTTTTGCGGCTCGCGTTTGTACCAATCGAACCAATTGAAGCGGCGGACTTTGTATGGACAGTTATTGGAGCAGAAGCGCGTACCGACACAGCGGTTGTAGACCATTTCATTGAGACCGTCTGAAGAGTGGACTGTGGCGTTCACTGGACAGACGTACTCGCAGGGCGCGGTCTCGCAGTGCTGGCACATCATCGGCTGGTGCACGACGGCGGGATCGTCGGGCGCGCCCTGGAAATAGGTGTCAATGCGCAGCCAGTGCATCTCGCGGCGCTCGAGCACGTGCGCCTTGCCGACGACCGGGACGTTGTTCTCGGATTGACACGCGAGCATGCACGCGGAGCAGCCGGTGCAGAGGGCGAGATCGATCGACATCGCCCACTGCACGCCGTCGTAGCGAACGGCGGGCATGAGGCTCGGCTCGGGGCGCTTCTGCTCGGCGGTGAAGTCGGGATCGCGGCGGTACTCGGCGGCGGTGGCGGTGAGGGCGATCGGGCGGCCGTGCATCGAATGGTGGCGCTGCGTGGTGGCGAGCTCGCGCGTGCCGGCGACCTTGCTGAGCTGCGCGGCGGCGAAGGCGGGCGCGCGCGAGGTGCGCAGCGCATAGGCGTCGAAGCCGCGGCCCTCGGCGAGACGCTCGGCGCCTTCGCGGCCCCAGCCGAGCCAGAGCGTGCACGCGCCGTCGGCGTGGCCGGGGACGACCAGGATCGGGCCGCGCGTCTTGCGATCGCCGGCGCGCAGCTCGACGAGATCCTGGCTGTCGAGCGCAAGGCGCGCGGCGGTCGCGGGGCTGACGAGGACGGCGTTGTCCCACGTCAGCTTGGTGGCGGGCTCGGGCTGTTCGAGCAGCCAGGCGTTGTTGGCGAAGCGGCCGTCGTGCACCGTCGGCGACGCGGCGAAGTCGACTTCGATGGCCGCGCCGGCGCGATTGGCCTCGCTCGCGAGCGCGGGCGGAGGCGCGAGCGCGCGCAACGCGCCGGCGATGGCGGCGGGCGCGCCGAGGGTCGCGTTCACCGCCGGCGCCGCGCTGCCGTCGACGACGCCTTTTTGCAGCGCGGCGTCCCAGTCGAATTTGCCGGCGTGTGTGACGCGAACCAGGCGATGCGCGTCGGGCTCGCGATCGCCGCCCAGCACGGCGAGCAGCTCCTGCGGCGTTTTGCCGCCGTGCAGCGGGCGGATGAGCGGCTGCACGATCGACAGGGTGCCGTCCCATGCCAGGCCGTCGCCCCACGACTCGAGCCAGTGCGCGGCGGGGGCGAACCAGTTGCACGCGCGCGCGGTCTCGTCCTCGTACGCGCCGAGGTAGATGCGCTCGCCGGCGCGTTCGAGCGCGCGCGCGAAGTCGAGCTCGGCCGGCGCGGTGTAGACCGGGTTGCCCTCGAGCATCACCACCGTGTCGACGCGGCCGGCGCGCAACTCGGCGGCGAGCGCGGCGAGATCCTGATCGCCGTCGGCGAACGGCGGCGGCGCGGTGAACACGAGCGTCTTGCCGAGATTTCCCAGCGAGGCGTTGAGCGCGTACGCGAGCGCGTGCACCGCCGGCGGCTGGCGCTCGCCGGCGGCGATCAGCGTCGTGCCGCGCGGCCGCGCTGCGAGATCGCGCGCCAGCGCTTCGGCGAACCGCGCGTTGTCGTCGCGCGCATTCTCACCGCGCGCATTCTCGCCGCGCGCATTCTCGCCGCGCGAAGTGGCGAGCGCGTGCTTCAGCTCGGGCGGCACGTTCGGCAGCGCGGCGGCGAGCGCAGCCGCGACCTCGGCGATCTCGCTCGCGCGGCGGCGCAAGCGGTGATCGGCCGCCATCCCCGTCGGAGTCGGCATCGGCTCGACGGCGTACAGCCGATTGGTCGCCGCGCCCGGGCTCGCCGGCCGCCGCCGCGCCGCCCACTCGCGCGCCCAGCGCAGGCTGAACGGCCCCGACGCCAGCAGATCCGAATCGAGCGCCACGATCACGTCGGCCGCGCGCAGCCGATATTGCGGCACGAGCGCGCGCCCGAACGCCAGCCGCGCTCCCGCCAGAGCGTTCGCGATCGGCGAACCGGCCGAGTGGAACGTGACCTTCATCTTCGGGTGCGCCGCGCGCGCGCGGGCGAGCTGCGCATGGATCGTCGGCGACGTGGTCGGCTCGATCACCACGCGCAACCCCGCGCCGCCGTCGGTGCGCGCGCGCGCGAGCCGCTCGATGAGCGCCTGCCACGTCGACGGATCGTTCCAGCGGCGCACGCGCGTCGCGCGATCCGGATCGTAGAGGCCGAGCACCGCCGCCTGGTGAAACGAGCCGCTCGCGCCCAGGCTCGCCGGATGATCGGGGTTGCCCTCGATCTTGATCGGCCGCCCTTCGACGCTCTTCACCAAGAGGCCGGTCGCGAAGCCGTCGAGCAGCATCGAGGTCGCGTACCAGCTCGGCACGCCGGGCGTGACGTCGCGCGGCTGGATCGAGTACGGCAGGATCTTCGGCGGCACGTCGCGCCCGCACGCGTCGAGCCCGGCGAGCGCCAGGCCCGCGCCGATCATCTCGAGGAAGCCGCGGCGCGAAAACCGCGGCGGCTCGTCGGCGCCGGGCGCGAACTCGCCGGCCTCGCGCGCGTGAAACGCCGCCGGATCGGCCAGCTCGTCGAGGCTGCGCCACGCGCGCCGCTCGCGCGGCCCGAGGCGAAGCTGCACCAGTCGATCGGTTTCGCTCACGCCGCGGCTCCTATCGATGGCACGTGGTGCAGTTGGTGAGCTTGCGGACGCCGTACTCCGCGGCCAGCTCGCGCGCGAGCCGCTCCCCCGCTTCGCCCGCGGGCGGCTGCCACTCCATCGACGTGATCGCCTCGCGCGGGCGCAGCCGCGGCGCGGGATCGCGGTGACAGTCGAGACACCAGTCCATCTGCAGCGTCGCCACCTGGTACACCGCGGCCATCTGGTCGACGCGGCCGTGGCACGTCGCGCAGCCGACGCCCTTGTTCACGTGAATGGCGTGATTGAAGTAGACGTAGTCGGGCAGCGCGTGCACGCGGCTCCACTCGATCGGCCGCCCCGAGAAATAGCTGCGCCGCACCGGCTCGAGCTGGATCGAGTCGGGCCAAACCTGCGCATGGCAACCCATGCACAGCTCGGTCGCCGGCACGCCGGCCCACGCCGTGTGCGTGGCGCCCGAATGGCAGTACAGGCAGTCGATCGAGTCGTCGCGCACGTGGTGGCGGTGGTCGAACTGCACCGGCTGCTCGACGGGAAATTCGCGCCGCTGGTGATACGGCGTGCGCACGTAGACCATCGGGCCGACGACCAGCGCCGCCCCGGCGAGCGCGAGGACTGCGAGCACGACGCGATATGCGTTGTCCGTCCATTCGGGGAAGACGGTCTTCATTCGCCCAAGCGTTCGTAGGCACTGGCGCCGGGCAGGCAAGCGCTCGGCGCACCCGTTCCCCGTCGGAGATTGGCTCGTCGCGTGCAATTCCTTCGCGCGTGTCCGATTACCTTTTACTGGAGTGCGCCGAGCCCGACGTCGCGCTGCCCGTCACGCTGCTGCTCGAAGGCGTAGGCTTTCACGTGCGCGTGGCGGTCAACGAGGCGCAGGCGCTGGCGCTGGTGAACAGCGCGCCGCCGGCGCTGGCGCTGATCGATCTCGGCGTGCGCGACGTCGACGAGCTGTACTGGCTGGCGGAGCTGAAGCGGCGGCACAACGGACAGCGGCCGTTCCCGGTCATCCTGCTCTCGGGGCGCGAAGATCTCGACGAGCAGGCGCAGCGCTTGTTCGCCGAGGGCTGGCACCCGACGCCGATCGATCCGGCCGGCCTGATGGCGCTGGTGCGCTCGACGATGCAGCAGGCGCCCGACGTCATCGGCGCGTGACCGCGGCGGCGATCGGGTATTCTCCCCACCCATGTCGCCGCCCCCGCCCGACGCCGCGCTGACGCTCACCGCCACGCCGGAAGAGTTCCTCGCCGCGGCCCACGCCGACATGGCGCGCGCCAAAGCCGAGATCGCGCGGCTCAGCGCGATGACGACGCCGCGCGAGACCGACGACGCGCTGGCGGCGTTCGACGGCGCGATGGCGCTGCTCGGCGACGCGGCGGCGCGCGCCAGCGTCTGCCGCAACGCGCACCCCGAGCAGGCGATGCGCGACGCCGCCGATCGCGCCGAGCAGGAGATCGAGGCGCTGCAGACCGAGATCTCGCTCGAGCGCGGAGTCTACGACGCGCTCGCGGCGCTCGATCTCGGCGGGCAGGAGCCGGCGACCCATCACTACGTCGGCAAGACGCTGCGCGATCTGCGGCGCGCGGGCGTGGATCGCGACGACGCCACGCGCGCGCGCGTGCGCGAATTGCGCGACGAGCTGGTGCGCATCGGCCAGGAGTTCGGCAAGAACATCATCGACGACGTGCGGCGCGTCGAGCTCGATCCCGCCGACCTCGACGGGCTGCCCGACGACTACCGCAAGGCGCACGCGCCGAACGCTGCCGGCAAGTGCGTCATCACCACCGACAACACCGACTACATCCCGTTCGTGACGTACGCGAAGTCGGCGCGCGCGCGCGAGGCGCTGTGGCGGCAGTACCGCATGCGCGGCCATCCGAAGAACCTCGACGTGCTCTCGCGCATGCTCGAGCGCCGCCACGAATTGGCCACGCTGCTCGGCTACCCGACGTGGGCCGCCTACGCCACCGAGGACAAGATGATCGGCTCGGCCACCGCCGCCGCCGAGTTCATCGCGCGCATCAGCGCCGCGTCCGAGGCGCGCGCCGCCCGCGACTACCAGCAATTGCTGCAGCGCAAAAGAAAGGACGACCCGTCGGCCGCCGAGGTCTCGGGCTGGGACAGCGCCTACTACCACGAGCGCGTCAGCGCCGAGGAGTACGGCTTCGACTCGCAGGCGGTGCGGCCGTACTTCGAGTACGAGCGGGTCAAGCGCGGCGTGCTCGAGCTCACCGGCGATCTGTTCGGCATCCGCTTCGAGCGCGTGACCGCGCCGGTGTGGCACGCCGAGGTCGACGCCTACGACGTGCGCGAGGGCGAGCGGCTCGTCGGGCGCATCTACCTCGACATGCACCCGCGCGAGGGCAAGTACAAACACTACGCGCAATTCTCGCTGGCGAGCGGCGTGCGCGAGCGGCGGTTGCCCGAGGGCGTGCTGATGTGCAACTTCTCGCGGCCGGGTGCCGAGCCGGCGCTGCTCGAGCACTCGGACGTACGCACGTTCTTCCACGAGTTCGGTCATCTGCTGCACCACGTGCTCGGCGGGCACGTGCGCTGGGCCGGCTTGTCGGGCGTCGCCACCGAGTGGGATTTCGTCGAGGCGCCGTCGCAGATGCTGGAGGAGTGGATCTGGGATCCGGAGACGCTGAAGACGTTCGCGCGGCACTACCAGACCGACGAGCCGATCCCGGCGGAGCTGATCGAGCGCGCGCGCGCCGCCGACGAGTACGGCAAGGGGCTGTGGGTGCGGCAGCAGATGTTCTACGCCGCCACCAGCCTCGAATTGCACGCGCGCGATCCGCGCGGCCTCGACACGACGAAACTGGTCGCCGAGCTGCAGGAGCAGTACACGCCGTTCAAGTACGTCGACGGCACGTTCTTCCACGAGTCGTTCGGCCACCTGAGCGGCTACTCGGCGATCTACTACACGTATATGTGGTCGCTCGTGATCGCCAAGGACCTGTTCTCGGTGTTCCGCCATCATGGGCTGCTCGATCACGCGACCGCGCAGCGCTACCGGCGCGCGGTGCTCGAGCCCGGCGGCTCCAAGCCGGCCGCGCAACTGGTCAAAGATTTTCTCGGGCGCGACTACTCGTTCGACGCGTACTCCGAGTGGCTCGAGCGATGAAGCTCGGCGGCGTGCGGCGGCAGCTCGGCGAATCGCGCGCGGCGCTGGTCGAGGCGATCGAGGCGGCGAAGCGCGGCGAGTTCGATCCGGCGTATCGCGCGGCGCTCAAGTCGCGCAACCTGCTGTTTCACGCCACGCGCGGGATCGCGGCGGCGCGCGGCGAGGCGCTGCCCGAGATGCCGGCGGTGGGGATCGCCGGCGGCGCGCTCGACGATCACGCGCCGGCGCTGGCCGCCGTCGACGCCGCGCTCGCCGTCGAGGACGACGCGGCCGAGATGCCGCCGCACCTTCAGCTCGCCAAGTCGAGCTACGCCCGCTTCCTCGGCTTTCTGCGCGAGGAGCTGGGCAAGGTGCTGCGCGCCTCGAAGCCGTGAACGCGCCTATACTCCCGGCATGGCGCTCGACGGTTTCGCCCGCGACGATCTCAAGCTGGTCTATCGCACGCTGCACGCGCACCTGATGGAGCATGAGGAGCTGATGGACTCGGCGTTCTTCCTCGCGCTCCAGACGCACCTGCAGTCGCTGGCGCGCGGCGACGGCGTCGACCTGGCCGATCACGCCGCGTGGGATCGCTGGCTGCGCGCGCGCTGATGGGCGCGGGCGCCGAGCACTGGGCGCGCGTCGAGGAGCTGGAGGCGCTCGGCCGCGGCGAGAAGAGCGCCGCCGCGATCGCCGAGCTGGTCGCGGTGCTCGACGGCGAGCGCGAGTGCTGGCATACGCGCACCGCCGCCATCCGCGCGCTCGTCGCCCTCGACGCGTCCGAGAGCGCGCCCGCCATTCTCAAGTCGCTCGCGCGCGATCGCGATCCCGACGTGCGCGAAGCCGCCATCGAAGCCCTCGCCGCCTTCCGCTTCACCCGCGCCACGCGCCTCCTCGAGCGCATCACCACCGACGAGCCCAACACCCCACTCGCCGCCCTCGCGCAAAGCGCCCTCGCCCGAATCCGCTGACCGCTCGCTCCGCGCACAACCGACAACTCGCGGCGCTTCCTTTTACAGGGAGGAAGATGAGGGGGGAGGACGGAGGAGACAGAAAAATAGGGTTCAGAAATCAGCGGATGGGGGCGCCTTCGACCGTGAGGAGGGAGAGGGGATGGATGGGGCCGCCGTTGGCGACGTGGTGGAAGAGGTCGCGGACCTCGTCGCCGCGGAGGTCGAGGGCGTCGAGCTCGTCGAGGGTGACCCAGGCGGCGCCGAGGGAGTCGGCGGTGGCGCGCGGCGCGGCGTCGTCGGCCGGACGCGCGACGAAGATGACGCGGCAGCGCGCCGTGCCGTCGGGCAGCGGCGTGTGCTCGACGCGCAGGATCCCCTCGACGACGATCGACACGCCCGACTCCTCCAGCGTCTCGCGGCACGCCCCGTCCACCAGCCGCTCGCCCGGCTCGACGCGCCCCGCCGGCAGGTACCACTTCTGCCCGTGCTTGCGCTCGCGCACGACCAGGAAGCGCCGACCGAGCCGCACCACCACCAGCGCAAAGAACCACGTCGGGATCGGATCTCTCACGGGCGCATTCTAATTCGAATCGGGCCAGCGGAACTCGGCGTCTTCGAGCTCGGCGCGCAGGATCGCCTCGGGCGCCGAGTGCAGCGCGCCCGCCTCGCTGAGCAGCCGCTGCTCCCAGTCGCCGCCGAGCACCACCGAGAACACCGGCAGCGTCTTCGCGTCGCCGTTCCAGCGATACTGGCAGCGCAGCCAGCGCCCCGCCGACAGGCGCAGCTCGATCGCCGCGTTGAGCGGGACCGGGCGATCTTCGAGCCAGTGTTCGCCATCTCGTAGCTGGAGCTTGCCGCTCATGACACGTCCCTTTTTTCGCGTATTGTACGCGCCATGAAACTAGAAGGTGCAGTGGCTTTGGTGACCGGCGGCGCGTCGGGCCTCGGCGAGGCGACGGTGCGGCGGCTGGTGGCCGGCGGCGCGCGCGCGGTGATCGTCGATCAGAACGCCGACAAGGGGCGCGCGCTCGAGGCGGCGCTCGACGGCAAAGCGCGCTTCGTGCAAGCCGACGTGACCAACGCCGAGCAGGTGGCGGCGGCGGTCGAAGCGGCGGCGGCGCTCGGTCCGCTGCGCGTGGCGGTGAGCTGCGCCGGCGTCGGCTGGGCGGCGCGCACGGTGGCGAAAGACGGCGCGCCGCACGATCTCGAGCTCTTCAAGACCGTCGTCGGGATCAACTTGATCGGCACGTTCAACGTATTGCGGCTCGCGGCTTCGGCGATGTCGCGGCTCGAGCCGCTCGCCGACGGTGAGCGCGGCGTGATCGTCAACACCGCGTCGGTGGCGGCGTACGACGGGCAGATCGGCCAGGTGGCGTACGCCGCGTCGAAGGCGGGCGTCGTCGGGCTCACGCTCCCCGCCGCGCGCGATCTCGCCGCCGTCGGCGTGCGCGTGCTGACCATCGCGCCCGGCACGTTCGACACGCCGATGCTGGCGATGCTGCCCGAGCCCGCGCGCCAGGCGCTCGCCGCCGGCATCCCGTTCCCGCGCCGCCTCGGCCGCCCCGACGACTTCGCCGCCCTCATCGAGCACCTGGTCTCGAACCCCTACCTGAACGGCGAAGTCATCCGCCTCGACGGCGCCCTCCGCATGCCGCCGAAGTAATGATGCGCAGCCACCGCGTGCCGGCGCATCCGGGTGAGATTCTCGACGAGGAGTTCCTGCGGCCGATGGGAATCTCGCAGGTCAGGCTGGCGCAGCACCTCGGCATCCCGGTGCAGCGCATCAACGAGATCGTGAACGGCAAGCGCGGCATCACACCCGAGACGGCGTGGCTGTTGTCGCAGGCGTTCGGCACTTGGCCCGAGCTCTGGGTCAATCTGCAGACCGCGCACGATCTGGCAGCGAGCCGCCCGACGCACGGCATCCGCCGCATCAAGCGCGCCGGCTGATCCATGCCGCTCCGCTCGTATGCGCACGGAGTCAGCGATACGCCGCTGCTCGGCGAGACCATCGGCGAGAACCTGCGCCGCACCGTCGAGAAGCACGGCGCGCGCGAGGCGCTGGTGGTGCGCTCGCAAGACTATCGCGCGACGTGGCGCGAGCTGTGGGACGAGGTCGAGCTGATCGCGCGCGCGCTCGTCGCCGACGGCGTTCAGGCGGGCGACCGCGTCGGCATCTGGGCGCCGAACCGCTTCGAGTGGGTGGTGGTGCAGTTCGCCACCGCGCGCATCGGCGCGATCCTGGTCAATATCAATCCCGCTTATAAAGCGGCCGAATTGGAGTACGCGCTCAATCAATCGGGCGTGAGCCTGCTGATCCTGGCGCGCGGCTTTCGCCAGACCGACTACCGCGCGCTCGTCGCCGGCGTGCGCGCGCGCTGCCCGTCGCTGCGCCGCGCGCTGGTGCTCGACGACGAGTGGCAGTCGCTGCGCGCGAGCGGTGCCGCGGCGGGCGGCCGCGCGCTGGCCGAGCGCGAAGCCACTTTGCAATTCGACGATCCAATCAACATCCAATACACGTCCGGCACCACCGGCTTTCCCAAGGGCGCGACGCTCACGCACCACAACATCCTCAACAACGGC
>Ga0070741_10003704_pt1 | contig 37095 bp, 28 predicted proteins | sample Coa_R1_4_FD_66440 | JGI IMG/M metagenome (GOLD analysis project Ga0070741, IMG submission 66440) | Surface soil microbial communities from Centralia Pennsylvania, which are recovering from an underground coalmine fire - Coalmine... | ecosystem: Environmental > Terrestrial > Soil > Unclassified ... | reverse complement strand
CTCGCTATGCGTTTCTGCTCGTCATTGGTGTAGAAAATCGCGGAGCGATATGACGTGCCCACATCGGGACCTTGGCGGTTGAGTTGCGTCGGATCGTGCGCCACAGCGAAAAAGATGCGCAGCAGCTCTCCGTAAGTGATCTTCGATCGGTCATAAACAACTTCCACCGACTCGGCATGTCCGGTGGTCTCAGTGGTCACTTGGTCGTAAGTCGCAGTCGCCGCGGATCCGCCGGAATATCCTGCAGTGGTTTTGATCACGCCCTTCACGCGTTGAAAGACGGCCTGCGTTCCCCAGAAGCAGCCGCCCGCGAAGACGGCAGTCTGCTGGCCCGAAGCGGAACTGAGGGGAGCGTCGGTCGATGGAGCCGGAATAGGCATCTTTGGAGCCGCTTGGGCGGTACAGGACAGAAAACTCAGCGCCAGCCCAACACTTAAAGCGCCGGATAGCAGGCGCAAAAACATAGGCAATCCTCTATGTTTCAATCATAAGTTATCTCCCGAGGCAGCGCAGCCCGGATCCTGCAAAAGATTTTGTGGAATTCAAGCTGCGGTAACACTCATGCGCGACGCAAACAGGATCGAACTCCGGCCCGTGCAGTGCGCTGAATGTTCGTTTGTCTTCAGGCGCTCTTTCTTTCATCTGCCGACGGTCCATAGATCGCCGGCACCGACGCCTGATTCAGCCGCAAGTAAACCGTCAACTGACCACGGTGATGCGCGAGATGGCTAAACACGGCATCAGTCAGAACAACATATCGCGGATCTTCGCTCTGGACTTGACCGCCGGCGATGAAGCGCCAAGGTTTGAGCAGATGCTCATCGGTCGTGCTCATAAGCGCCTTGCGTGCCTCAGCCACGGAATCCTCGAGCGATTGCAGAAGCTCAGCTCTCGTGCCCAAAGCCTTGGGCGTAAAGCTTGATCCGCCATTGGAGCCGAGGACGAGTTCGTCGGTGTTGATGGTCATCGCCACCCAGCCTGGCATCTTGGCAACCAGCGCCGCGAGATAACCTAGCGGCATCGATTTCTCGTGAGGTTTCCAATCGTTGCGGCCTTCGGGTACCCGCTCCAGCGCATGGCGAGTCCCTTCGGCTTCCCGTTCCAATTGTGCTAAGAACAGGTCAGTCAGGTTCATCTGCAGCCTCTTTCTTCGATCTTCTCGAATCGACCAATAAAATCGTGACTCTCGAACTGTAGCCGTAGATATATGACAGCTCGTGTCATAATTGCGCCCGAATAATTTCGGCAGTGAAAGGGCCGTTCATGAGAGCCGATCGTTTGCTTTCTGCCGTCATGTTGTTGCAGGCGCATGGACGAATGTCCGGCCGCGAGTTGGCGAAGAGGCTCGAAGTCTCAATGCGTACCCTGCACCGAGATATGGACGCGCTGAGCGCTGCCGGAGTGCCGGTCTTTGCGCTGCGCGGCGCGCGCGGCGGCTGGCAGCTCGATGAAGATTGGCGGACGCAAGTCCCAGGGCTCGATGAAGCTGAACTCCGGGCGCTGCTCATGGCTCAGCCGCGCGTGATCGGCGATGCTCGGCTCGCGGCCGCGGCCGAAAGTGCCTTAGCGAAGCTGCTCGCGTCGCTGCCAACTTCTCTGAGGGAGAAGGCGGCGTCGATTCAGCAGCGGCTGTTTGTAGATACCACTGGCTGGCGAGGAACGCCAGAGAACCTTTCCATGCTGCCGATCGTGCAGGACGCCGTCTCGCGTGATCGCAAACTCAAGATCCGCTACGCGAAGAATGGCCGCGAGAGTGAGGACCGAATCGTCGACCCCCTCGGGCTTGTGGCGAAGAGCGGAACCTGGTACCTGGTAGCGAATACACAGGCTGGACTGCGGACGTTTCGCGTCTCGCGAATCGAGGAGGCGCACTTGCTCGAGCATCGAAGCGAACGTCCTGCCGACTTCGACCTCGGTAAGTACTGGCGGTCGTCAGCTCAGCGATTTCGGGATGGCTGGACTCACTTTGATGCGGTTCTGCGGCTGCATCCGGAGTGCGCGAAACAAATGAAGAAATGGCACATCGCCACTGAAGACGGGCGCGGTCCAGACGGTGACGGATGGATCACGATGAATGTGCGCTTTGACGACGAAGATCAAGCTTCCTTTCTCGTGCTCGCACAAGGAGCGCGTGTCGATGTATTAGAGCCAGCGAGCCTGCGTAATCTCATCGCCGCAGAGCTAGCAGCGGCGCTCGAACGTGTGCGTCGTTTGGAAACTGCAAGTCTGGAAGCTCACGCGTGAGAACTACTCAAAAGGGCGCCCTCAGTCCGCGGCGGCTTGCGATATGCGGCGTTATCGATTAGCGGCTGGTTTCAGAATGGAACGGATAAAGATATGCAGAACAAATTTTCCATGCTTGCTGCCGTCCTCCTCGGCATCTTCGTTCTCCCAAGTACGGTTTATGCCCAAACTCCTTCGTCGTCTTCAACCCAGAAAGAAGCAAAAATGACCGACCAGGCCACCGGACCATTTGAAGTAAAGCTCAATCCCCTACCCACCTATAACCAAGATGAAAAGGCCTTTGGCAGAATGTCGATCGACAAGCAGTTTCACGGAGACCTCGAAGCCACCAGCAAGGGCGAGATGCTCGCCTACGCCAGACTTGCCTACGTTGCTCTCGAAAAGGTGACAGGGTCCTTACGAGGGCACACAGGCACATTTGTTCTGCAACATAAGGCGACTTTGGTTAATGGAACTCCCACTTTGACAATCACCGTTGTGCCTACGTCCGGAACCGGGCAACTCACTGGCCTCGAAGGCAAAATGAACATCGTCGTTGCTCCGGATGGAAAGCACTCCTACGAGTTCGATTACGCGCTGCCAGACTCGCGCTGAATGTGGCAGAGCCACGCGGCGCACATTCCGTAGCTCGAATGTGTGCACTGGTAACATTTTTTCTCACCTTTCAGCAAATGCACGACGTGACAACTTAGAATCAGTGGCTGCAAACCCAAATCTCCGGAGAACTAGCGAATGAAGAAGCACATAGTGATCCTGTTATTGTCCGTGGTTCCCGTTTTTGCACAAAACAAGAAACCCACAAACCTTCGCGATGTCCTTCTCGCAGAACTGAAATCGACACACAATAGCGAAGAGTGGTTCGTGCCTGCGAACATCGCCGTGAAGGGGCTCACGGCGGAGCAAGCCAAGTGGACCGATGGTAAAGGAAATCACTCAGTCGGGCAGCTCGCGTATCACCTTGTCTTCTGGAATCGACAAAGCCTGGCAAAGCTCAAAGGCGAGAAGCCGGAAAAATTCAGCGGCAACAACGACGACACGTTCAATAATTTCGACGAGAAGAGCTGGAATGACGTAGTGCAGCAACTCGATGAAGTCCTCAGCGATCTGGAGAAGTGGATTGAAACGGCTGACGAAACCAAGCTCAAGGAAAATGCCCAGCTGTTTACGCACATCAGCACGCATAACGCTTACCACATTGGCCAGATCATTTACGTGCGCAAAGAACAAGGCTCCTGGGATCCAAAAAACGGAGTGAAATGAGCCTGGGCGGACGTTGTTCGCGTTCGCGAGCGACGTCGCCATAGTGCGCCCAAAGAGATCGGGAAATGCGGAAACACTATCCGGCCACCTCACTTATGGACTTTTCTTCGTCAAAGCATGCAATCGTTCTTTACTGAGCTTCGCTGCCACTCCGGCATTTCGGTCGGCGACCTCGCTGATGCTGAATTGTGCTGACGTGCCCAGCACCTGGGCGATTTCCGATGGAGTGAGTCCATAATCCTGTTCCAGCCACTGCGACATGCCGCTCGTCGCTCCCCGAAGAGCGTCTTCCAATGATCCTCCCAGACCAACTGTCATGATGTGTGACTGCGACTCGACACGAGGTGTTCGAATTCGTTTGTTGTGAATGAGATCAACCGTGAATTCCACGTCCATAGAAGTCTCGAGCGCGTTGCCGTTCAGTTCGCCATCGCCTTGGGCAGCGTGACCATCGCCGACGTAGAGCAACGCCCCCGGCTGATTCACCGGCAGATACACGGTCACGCCTTCAACGATCTCGTTGAAATCCATGTTTCCGCCCCAACGCCCTGAGTCTCCGGTTGCAGGCGGCGCGGCCCCGAAGCCCGGGGCAGTCGCTACGCAGCCGAGCATCGGACGCAGCGGCACGGTGAACTCTTTCAGGTGATCGCCCGGCCTTTCGCTGGTTGCGACCATGCGATCGCGGTCAAGATGCCACCTGACTGACTTGCCGGCATCTTTCATTTTCACAGCCATATCGCTGTCGAGCGCGCGATCGACAATGGCGTCGTCGCTGATCGCATAGTCACGATTGAGCCGGATGCGATTAAGGTGGACAACCAGCGTGTCGCCCGGCCAGGCAGTCTCAACATAAAAAGGACCAGTCTCTGGATTTCCACCGAGTACGCGTTTCACTCCGCGCTCGTCGGTACCTCCAGCATCTACCGTCGTGGTATGCACGCTGTCGCCTGGCGCAATCTGCAGTGCTGGCTTGTTTGAGGCGGAGAACTGGCGGTAGAAACTCGTTGGCGCGAACTCATGTCGTTTCGGCGGCCCAGAACGAGCCTCGGGAGCGCGCACAGCAGTCATGGCGTTGTCCGATCTGTTCTTCGGATCGCTCGGGTCAGTCTCGACGACTTTGCCGCCGATCGTCGTGCCGTTGAAAACGCCGGTGAACTCGGAGGTATTGTTCTCCTCATCGCGGGCAACGAAATGCAGCGCATTGCCGCTCAGCGTACCTTCCAACTTGTCTCCAGCGAAGACGCCTGTAACCTTGTCACCTTCAGCTTTCAGGGTCATGCGCTGATAAGCGGGATTGCGAAATACGTCGCGAGTAACCAGCCATTCACCACTTATGCCTGCGCTATTCTGTGGAACTGCCGAAGTCTGCGCATTCATCACAAGCGCCAGAAAAAGGATGGTAAAGACCGCGATGCCTTTCTGCACGTCCCCTCCTCAGTATCAGTGGATTTTAGACGAGCTGTCCAAGCGAAGGTTTTCATGAGATTAATCCGCGTATGTTTGTCCGGTAACAATCGCGCCGCAGACAGATCGCGGAAAAGGCGATTGGAAGCGTTAGTATTCCCGTTACTGATTTGAAGCGGACACTCTTGTGAATCTGAAGCGAGTTGCGGCCTTATATGACATCCACGGCAACCTGCCTGCGCTCGAAGCAGTACTAGAAGATCTTCGGCGCGAAAGCGTGGATCGGATTGTGATCGGCGGGGACGTCTTTCCTGGCCCGCTGGCCCTCGAAACATTCATGCGACTTCAGGAGCTCGAAGCGGCGACGGAGTTCATTTTTGGGAACTGCGAAGTAGCTCTGCTCGCCTCACGCGAGGGCAAAGACCCTGGAAAAATTCCGGAATCCGCCAAAGAGTCGATGCGCTGGTGCGCAGCCCAGCTCAGCGCTGACGACGAACAAACATTGCGGTCATGGCGAAAAACCGTATTCCTGGGCATCGAATCTCTCGGGGAAGTCCTCTTCTGCCATGCAACCCCGCGTAACGAAAACGAGATCTTTACCCGACTCACTCCCGACGCTGCGGTGCTGCCTGCATTCGCCGACGTCGAAGCAAAGATAGTCGTCTGCGGTCACACCCACATGCAGTTCGATCGCGCCATAGGTGCGCTACGTGTAATTAACGCGGGCAGCGTAGGCATGCCGTTCGGCAAAACAGGAGCAGACTGGTTGCTGCTCGGACCCCGAGTGGAGCTACGCCACACAAACTACGATCTTCCGCGAGCCGCAGCCCGCGTCCGTGCCACCGCTTATCCTGAAGCAGAAGAGTTTGCAGCGAAGTACGTGTTGAATTCGCCCAATGAAGCCGCCATGCTGGAGTTATTCAATGAGCGTGGAATGAGGTAAGGGGCCCGAAATCGGACGACTGCCATGAAGAAATACAGCATCGCGGTGATCGAAGGCGACGGCATCGGGCGCGAGGTCGTGCCGGAGGGCCTTCGCGTTCTGGAAGCAGTTGGGCGCAAACACGACATTAGCTTCCGCTGGGAGCAATTCGACTGGAGCTGCGAGCGATTTCTCAAGACCGGTCGCATGATGCCCGAGGATGGTCTTGAGCAGCTGCATCGCTTCGATGCCATTTTCCTCGGAGCGGTGGGATATCCGGGAGTGCCTGACCACGTTTCCTTGTGGGGACTGCTCATTCCGATTCGCCGGGCATTTCGGCAATATGTAAATCTCCGACCGGCGCGGCTGCTTCGAGGGATCGTGTCGCCGGTTAAGAACTTTCAAGCTGGGGAAATCGATTTATATGTAGTCCGCGAAAACAATGAAGGCGAATACTCGCAGATTGGCGGACGCCTGTACGAGAACACTCCTGCGGAAATGGCCGTGCAGGAGACGGTGTTTACGCGCCGCGGGTGCGAACGCGTGATGCGATACGCATTCGAGCTCGCCAGAACGCGAAAGAAGCACGTTACGTCGGCGACGAAGTCAAATGGAATCGTGTACACAATGCCGTTTTGGGATGAGTGTTTCGCCTCTGTGGGCGCCGAATTTAGCGACGTGCGTCGCGACCAGTTCCACATCGACATCCTCACCGCACATTTTGTTTGTCATCCTGACTGGTTCGATGTGGTGGTGGGATCGAACCTTTTCGGGGACATCCTTTCCGATTTGAGCGCTGCTGTTGTGGGTTCGATCGGGATCGCGCCTTCCGCGAACCTCAATCCAGAACGGGAATTTCCTTCGATGTTTGAACCCGTACACGGCTCGGCTCCGGATATCGCGGGTAAAGGCATTGCGAATCCTGTCGCACAAATCTGGTCAGGAGCAATGATGCTGGAGCATCTTGGCGAAAAAGCTGCAGCGATGGACCTGGAGAAGGCCATCGAGACAGTCTTGGCGGCAGAAGGCCCCAAAACCCCTGATCTGGGTGGAAACGCGACTACCCAGGTTGTCGCCGATGCGATTGGTGCCGAGGTTTCTCGGGCGACGACGGCTCCGGGTCACACAGCTTTCAAATAAATCAAACCCGGTTGGCCTCGCTGATCCGGATAGACCCAGAACGGGACAAAAAGGCGGCGTCTTGCGACGCCGTTGTGAAGATCTATTAAACCTCACGCCACTCGTCGTAAATTCGAGGATGTGGTGCCCGTTCCTTTCCCTCGGCCGGTGATCGCCCTGAAGATGGCTGTGAGTATCACAGCTCCGATTACGGCTACGATGATGGTATAAATCATGCCGCCTTGCGCCGAAAATCCGATTGCGCGCATGATCCAGCCGCCGACAACACCGCCGATGATTCCCAAAATGATATCGCCGAGCGCGCCATAACCTGCGCCGCGCATGATCTTGCCCGTGACCCAGCCGGCGATCAGACCGACTATGATCCACCAAATTACCCCGTGCATTCTGTGTTCCTCCCTCGAAGGCTTTCGAGATTAGATGGGTGGAGCTAATGCCGGGATGACCATGGAGCAGCTGCTAAGCTCCTGAGCTTCTAAGCTGCTAAGCCAAGTGTTCCAGTTCTCAACTGCACGTGCGCGCGAACCCCGGAGCTTTTAACGGAGCAAAAGCGAAAGAGGAGGAAGTAACCCACTGAGAAGCTTAGCAGCTCAGGAGCTGCTTCTCATCTGATCCCACACACGCCAGAACTGTTGCATCTCGTTGGGCTTGCCGAAGGAGACACGGACGAAGTTATCCATGCCAGGAAATCTTCGCCCTACCAAGATTCCGTTCTGCTTGAAGTAGCTGTTGACTTCACTGGCAGGACGTCCAGCATCGATCATCGCGAAATTGGTGAAAGACGGAATGGCTTTCAGGTTGCGGCGAGACGCTTGCGTAAAGAATTCCTGCCGGTCAACTGCATTGCGACGAGATGCGCTTTGCATTTCGTCGATGTCTTCGAGAGCAGCGAGTCCCGCTTGAGCTGCTGCCATGTTCACGTTGTCCTGAGTTTGGAACCGGCGCAGATGCTGGGCCGTCTCGATTGAAGTCACGCCATAGCCCAGCCGCATGCCTGCCATGCCGTACACCTTGGAGAATGTACGTGCCACAATCACGCGTGGATTATCGATCGGCTGGTCGAGGAAAGAAATGTATTCAGCCGCGCCGGTCGCGAAGTGGTGGTAGGCCTCGTCGATGAGAACGTACGTGCTCGCCGGCAGCTTGGAGATGAAGGCCTCGAGATCTTTGCGCGGCGTGAGACTTGCGGTCGGGTTGTTCGGATTACACACATGCACCAGCGAGACGGCACCCTGTGCGTGCGACAGCATCGCATCAAGATCATTGGCGTAGCTGCTGGTCAGCGGAATCTTTACGACCTCTGCGCCTGCTGCGTCGGCGTACGAGGCGATCGCCTCGAAGGTCGGCCAACCAGTGACAAGCTTCTTTCCGGGTCCGAGGAACGCAGCCGCGGAGACGCGCAGAATTTCCGTCGATCCGCAGCCGGTGACCACCTGCTGCGCCTTGATCTTGTGCAGATCGGCGATAGCCCAGACCAGCGCGTCGTAATCGAAATCGGGATAGCGATTTGCCCAGCCGAGCGCTTGCTGCATTACGGCAACGGTCTTCGGCAGAGGTCCGTAGGCATTCTCATTGCTGTTCAGAAGAATGGCATTTGCACGCGCGGCTCCGAGTGCGGTTTTGGCACTCACCGCCTGTGCATGCCGGGAAGGCTCGAAAGCGTTGAGGGTAGATGGCAACGATCCGAGCGCAGCGCCGGCCGCAGCGCCAACGCCGAGGGAATGAAGAAATCGGCGACGTGTGATCATCGCAACCCGTCCGTGACAAGGCCCAAAACCACAACCCTCAATATGAAGACCCTCACGTGTACATTGAAGCCCTGTGTGGCCTCGCCCTAGAACACCGCAGGATTGTAGCGCTGTTCTGTTGTTCGGTCGATGGAGGCTTTAGCCGACTTTGGAAACGAGGTGGGGCAAACGCTCCATCACCCGGGTTGGCGCGTCGAAGCTCACCCGTTTCAGGACGGCATCCGCTAACTGTAGATAATGATTTTGCGAGCCCTCGGGAGGGGAAGACATCATTTTCCAAAGCGGAAGCGGCTTGTTTTTGCGTCGAGCGAGAGAGGTGGGAAGATTTGGCGTGTCGATCCACATTCCCGGGCACCTTGCTTTCTGACTCCGCCTGGTTGCAATCTGCGTCTTCCTCTTGGACATTGGAGGCTGCTGCCCGGAGAATCTGGGAATCCCAAATACGATGCCGCGGGAGCCGCTCTGGTTGGACACAGTTCATGACAAATGTGTGGAAAACTTCCATTCGAGTATTAGCAGGGCTTTCAGGCCCGCAGGCGCGGCACAGCCAAGAGCAGCCGCATGAATAACCAAATCGAGTTTGCGCTCTTCGTGCTCGTCGGAATCGTCTTCTATTCGGCTGTGCGGCTCATGGTGGCCCGAAAAGATCAAGGCAAATTGGGCGACTATGCTCCGCTTGATCCGAGAATCGAACGTCGCTTCGATCACGCGTTCACTGGCTCTTCGCGCGCTGCACGAGAAGCTGATCTGGCGCCGATCTCTGATAACCTCGGACGCGTCCGGGTCACGCAGTTCAACTTCGAGCACTTCGACGCGATTCCCGGACCTCCCGATCCCAACTGCTTCGCTGATGAGCTCATCATCGAACTCTACGACTCGGCCTCAGACTTTCGTTGGACCGTGACTTACGTTGTGGCTACTCCAGCGGGCATCCGCAAACGAATGGATGACGAGCAGTGGAATTTCCTATACGCCACCGAGATCTTCATGGTGCGCACATATAACCTGGAAGCAATCCGGCGCGCGGTGTACGGAAGGATTCGGGAGATTCATGACCAAGTCGCGCTCGATCCGGAAGAGCCTCCCACCTACACGCGGTAGAGCTGGTATGTACCAAACCAACAACTAACCACTGTTCACAAAATAGCTGGGATGCACTGCCTGCGGTGCTATGGTTTAGTTGCTCTGTCGCTTCCGTCGCTTCGTCTGCCGATGGAACAAAACTCGAAGCTCGTCCGCCTCTTCGCCGTACTGAGGACTGTTGCCGACATCGGCCCCGTGGCGACGTCGGAGCGGGAGTTTTCCGATTCGGTCCGGCAAATTCTGGAGCGAGTCGCGATCGCGTTCGACGCCGAACAAGCGGCGATCCTGCTGCTCGACGGCAACATCACCAAGCTTACCTGCGTTGCCGCTCACGGACTTCCTGCGCTGAGTCCCAATTCGGTACTGCCGCTCCTTGAAGTGCAGCCGCAAAGCTGGCAGCTGGCGCGCGGGCCGCGTGCTCCGGTTCGCGCGCAGGACATACAGGAATTCTTCGGTTCTCAGGACCTTCCTTTCCTCTCCTCTATTCAATGCCTGGCGCCATTGCGGGTGAACACCGGGCCCGTAGGCATGCTCGCGCTGGGCGCGCGTTTGGGACGCGAGTCGTACGGCGCAACTGATATCGAGTGCCTCGACATCCTTGCGCCGCACCTGGCGCTGGTGCTTCACAACCATTCCCTGGCTGAGTCACTGCGGCATCAGATCGCTGACAACCTGCGTCTCCTCAGCTCACTGCATCATTCGTATGATGACGCGCTCGAAGCTTTCGCTACGACAATCGATTGCAAAGATCAGTACCTGCGCGGCCATTCCGTACACGTCGCGCGCTTCGCTGCCGGGATTGCCGGCACTTTAGGCATGGATGAAGAAGAAGTCGCGGGAATTCGCGCCGCCGGCCATCTGCACGACATAGGCAAAGTCACGGTCGACAAGCAGTTCTTCTCCAAGGCCTCGACGCTGCGTCCGGAGGAATTTCGCGCGATCGCCGACCATACCGTTATGGGACACCAGATCGTCTCATCCGTGCGCTTTCCATGGCCGCAAGTACCGGAGGTCGTGCGCTGGCATCACGAGCGCGCCGACGGCTCGGGATACCCTGACCGATTGCACAATGACGAGCTTCCGCTGGCGGTGCGCATCGTCGCCGTAGCCGACACATTCGATGCTATGACGAGTGATCGCCCCTATCGTGGATCGAGTTCGGTGGCGACCGTGTGTCATGAGCTGGTGCGACTGTCGCCCACAAAGTTCGATTCCAGCGTAGTTCAGGCGCTGCTCGTGCATTTGCGACGCGACGTGGAAGGCAAAAGCGAGACCCGCTTGTTACCGCCACAGCGTACGACCCAGATTACGACTGCGGATCTCGATCGGCTGTCATGCGATTTACTCGGCAGATTAACTGGACATCGCGCGTATTCGGCTTAGGGTCGGAATCGCGATGTAATTGTGGAAGTTTGCAGGATCAGATTTTGGACTTCTTTTGCATGACGTTGCTCATGCCTTTTTCATAACTGGCAAACCTTGTACTCGATCGAAGAAATCTGTGACGCGATGATTGCTACCGGCACGGCCGCGGCGTTCTGCCGCACCGAGCAGGAATTTCTTCTTTGCGCATTGCAGGCCGCCGGAGACCTTCTCGAAGTGGGCTGCTGCGCCTTCTACGCTGCACCAGGCTCGCCTTTCGATCACGTTGGCACCGTGCGCGTGAATCAGCGGGCCGGGAATGAACTCCACATTCCCGACACTTTGCCGGCTGCCTTCGCTGATCATGTGCGACGTCAATCAGGGCGGATCATCGTCTCGCGTGATTGGGACGCACTCAGCACGATACTTCCCAATTTCGACTTCGCGAGTTCGGCGTCGCTGTGGGTGAGCGTCGAAAACGAAGATCGCATCTTCGGCACGCTGGCATTCTTCGATCACTGCTCGCGCCGCTTCGAGCGCGCGCAGCAGAAGATTGCCGATCTGGTCGCAAATGTCATCAAGCTCGGACTCGAGTCACAGGTCGGACGCGACGCCATGCGCAGCAACGAAGCGGCTGCGTATCACGAATTTTCGAAATTGGTTGGCGGCATCGCGCGAGATTTGATCAACCCGTTGGCCGCGATCTTCGGCTACATCGAGCTGCTTAAAGCGGAATCGATCGAGGGACGCTCCACTCACCTGGTTACGCGTATGGAAGAGCAGATTGAGAAAGCCAGGCGGGTGATCGCGGCGCTGTCGACGGTATCTGGACAGCCGAGATTCACGCGCGTCGAAGCTCCAATTGCAACTCCCAAAAAGGAACTCACGCGTCCGCGACCTCTGCTGGTGAAGCGGCCGGAGACAGCCGAGCCCGCTCCAGTGTGGCAGCCAAACCCGATTGAAACGGCAGGCAGTTCGCGCATTCTGCTGATTCAGCGTAGCGAAGCCGTACTGGAGTTTGAGCGTTCGGTCCTGAGTGCCTTAGGCGCAGAGATTGTGTGGGCACTCAATGCGAACGATGCCATCGACCTGCTTCGTACGAAGAAAATGGACGCTGTGATTCTTGACGAAGAACTCGAAGAAAATTTCTCCAGCAAACGCATGGTTTCGTGGATTCGCGAGCATCGCCCCGAACTTGCCGATCACATGCTGCTGACTGTCTCGCGAAAGCCCAACGCCGAAACACGCGAGATTCTCGAAAGCGCCATGCTGCCTCATGTCACCAAGCCGCTCGAAGTGCTGGAACTCTTTTCCCGAGCGCAGCAGGTTCTCCAGGCAAGCAGAAACCCACAGATGCTGCAGTAACCGACGCTCTGCGGGAACCTCGTCAACAGGACGGCATTCTTAGTACCTCATCTGAGTCGCATCGCTAATAGTGCTTCCTTAGTTTCGTACTGCGGGAACAGATGAGTCATGATCCGAGACGCCCATTCGCTACCCGCGAACGGTACCGACTTGCCTCTCCTTAGTAAAATAAAATTCACCCTATGCCCACAGCATCAGAATCGATCTCACAATTGCTTCAGGAATACGCGTCGAGGGCAGGACTTTCGGTTGCCGCCGTCGAATCAGGAACCGATTTCACCGGAGCGCCGACGGCGAAATTGCGGCTCAAATCCACGAGTGGAGCAACGCAAACTGTCGAGACTACCGAGAGCCTTGGTGTGGAGATGGAGCAAAAATCTGCTCTGCGCGAAGAACTCGCTTCTTACTTCAAAACCTTGGCGAAGCGCATGTCCTCGACGCGTCCGGATGTCTTCCTGACTCTGCACGGCCTGCCGCTTTCGATGCAGCAGTTCACTTGGCCATACCATCGTTCAACGTCAGGAGCGGATTCCTTCATTCTTCACGGCGTGGTTCAGTTGGCTGAGCCAGGTAGTCCTCTCCACGCCAAAATCGCCGCCAGCTTAACTGTGACCTTTGCCGAAGTTCTTCCCGCATTGGAACAACCGTGCGCCGAGGGTGTGACCTTCAACGCGATCCGAAAGACGTTAGATCTCGGTCAACTCGAGCTTCTCAAGAGCGGCAATCGCCAACCAGTGCCGGTGAGCACGCGGTATTACAGCTTCCGCCAGCAGCGCTTCATCTTCAGCGAGACTAGCGAAGCCAAGCGCAACGAATTTCTCTGCTGCAAGGTCCATTGGGTAAGCGCACGTTTGGGTGAGCGCCAGCCGGCGTGGATTGCCGATCCCTACGATGCGCAGTATCTGGACTGCTCGATTGACGATCTCCGCACTCGCGCGCGTGAGCTGGCAAGCCAAGGCTGGCTGACGCTGGATGCGTCTGGAGAATATGCTGCCGCCACCGAAAAGTTAGCCGCTCAGTCCGAGGCGTTTAGGAAGCAGATGGAATTGGCACTCGCGCTGCTGAAGCCGAAGTTCAATGAGGCTATGCGAAGTGGCCATACGAATATGTAGTGGAAGGTCAGTACCATCTGCAGTAGCGGACGGTACTGACCTGAAGTCGGGTGGAGCTGTCTAAGCCGCGTCTTCTTTGCGGCGATTCTGGAACCCCTCGCAAACGCTGCAGCGCCCCACGATCTTGGGCCGCTGACGGCGAAGATTTTCTTCAAAGCGCGCCCAGCGCTGTCCCTGGCTGGCATCCGGATAATTCGGCAAGCGGCCTTGTGCAGTCTGCGTTTCTTCTCCGCCCACAGTTGAATAGCTCGGCAGATCGGCATCATGTACATTCCCGCGCTGATGTGAACGCCCTTCGATGTCTTCCGCGTTGAAGATCGCATCACCTTCAATGGTTTCTTCCACGATTTCCGAACGTGGATGATCGATGCGGTCATCGCCGCGATGAACGATATCTCTGGGACGTGCGTTTGTAACCACTTCGGCGGCGCGTCCCGACAAGCTGCCTGAAAGATTTGCGTTTTGCGAGGCCTCGGGCTTTGCTGTCATGTCTTTAATATCGCCGCGATCCGCATCGATCGCATCAGGAACGAAGTTCAGGCGTTCGTCGTCCGCGTTCTGGCCTACGCCGATGGCAGTGGTGTCCATCAGCCCAGTCTGGCGGTGATGAATCGGGCTCTTGTATCCCGAAACGGGCTGACCGGTGCGCGTCGTGGGAGCGGGGCCTTCCGCCGGAATGCTGTCGGGAACGAGGATGTTCGTGCCTCCAGCCTGATGCAGCACACCGCCGCTCTCCTCAAGGCCAGATGCCTTGCGATAGTCGCCCTCGTATTTCTCCCAGCGCTTCTGATCCTGCAGGTGGCCCTCGTCATAGGCAGGCAGAGTTTCGATCTGTTTCTTCGATAGATCGGTGAGGTATTCGTCGTCCTTGTTGCTGCGTGCGCGGATGCGTTCAGGAGCAACGAGAAACTGTTTGCTCGTTAACCAGCCGCCGGTGTCGACCACCACATAACGCAATTGGCCGGTTGAGTGATCGAAGATCACATCGTCGATCTTGCCAAGTCTTTCGTTGTCGCGTCCGTAAAGAGCGGCGCCGCGAATATCGTCGGCCTGATTGTCAAAGCGGAAGTCGCGCAAATTACCTACGTGAGCCATGCCAGTGCTCCTGAAATGAAAGATGACCGGAGCAGCAGAAGAGAAACTCCGGCAAGTAGGTGTGATGCGAGGGCGCGGGCAGGGGAGGCACGGGGAAGACGGGAGTCGGCATTCAGCAATCAGCAATCGGCCACAACCGCTTTTGCTGATTGCCGACTGCCGATTGCCGAATGCGCTTCTCAGTGCGCTCTTCTGATGCTCTGGCGGAAGTCACTGCCTTGCATCTCGACCTTGCGGCACATCTCGTGCAGGCGCGAGCGCATGCGCTCACCAATGCGGTCACCGAGCGTTTCGTCGCGAGTCACACGCCCGAGCGCGCTTCTCGCTTCGGTCGCCGCAGGCGGTAGGTCGGCGAAGTTGGAGGTAATGATGGTCGTTCGCTTGTCGTTGTAGCGAGTGTTGAGGATGTGGCTCACGGTATCCCAGACCCACTCAGTCGGCTTCACCGCGCCCAGTTCATCGAGCACGAGCACCTCGGTCTCGAACACCGGTTTGAGAATTTCCAGTTCTGTGGTTTGAACGGTTTGATTGTAGGAGTTCTGTATCTCCTTCAGCAGCTCGCGATAGTCGTAAAAGAGGCAGGAGGCATTCTTCTGAATGACGAGCTCCCGCAGAATGCCAACAGCCAGATGCGTTTTGCCAACGCCGATTGGTCCGAGCAGCATTAGGCCGGTATTCTCTATCGGATACTCCTCAACAAACCGGTTCGCCTGGAACAGAGCTGCCGCAAGACTACGATCACCTCCGGGAAAATCCGAATCGAAATTCGAAAGCGTGCAATGTTCGTAGCGCGCTGGAATACGCGCCTTCTTCAGCAGCCGGTCGGACCAATTGCCAACGCGGCACTCGCAACGTGCAACACTTTGTGGCTTTGCGGAAGTCGCAGGGATCGTCTTCCAACCAGATCCGCCGCACTGAGGACAAGTTTCAACCAACACAGGGACTCGTTTTGAAGAAAGTAACTGCTCAAGAGAGCAGTCGGACTTCATCATAGGGGAGAGGAGCGATGCGAACAACCAGCTTCACGCCGCTCTGCTACAGTTTCAAGCAGCATGGAACGACTTCACGGATTTGCCATCAACTCCGCGCCCGCAAATATCGACCTCAAACGCGATCTCCCTTCCGGATTTCTGGATTTTTTTCTTCCACTTCACGCGCGTTTCACTCCGCGCCAGCGAGAGCTCGTTGCCAAGCGCAAGCGAGTGCTCACCGAGTCGCACGCCGGCAAGCTGCCGAATCACCTTCCGGCATCGGAGGGGACCACCGGTAAATGGAATATAACTGTCCTCGAGTGGTGCCAAGATCAGCGAAACCAGATGACCGGCCCTGCCGACGATGCCGAACTGGTGGTGAAGATGCTCAACTCCGGAGCCCCCGGCGTCATGCTCGATCTCGAAGACTCCATCGCAAACTTCTGGGACCACCTCGAGCTCGGGATCAAGAACGTTCACTCCGCTCTGCGCGGCGAGCTGAGCTACTTCGACAAAAAGCGCAATAAAGAAGTCGCAATCACGCCGAGCAAGACCGTGATCTTCACGCGAGCGCGCGGCCTGCATCTTTCACAGCACCTGCCGGGACTCATGTCAGGAGGAAAGCAGGATTCAAACCAGCGCCGAAAAGCCGAATTTGCTGGTCCTGACGCCGGCGAGAACCAAAGCCATGACCTGACCTCCGCCTCTCTTTACGATGTCTGCCGCATCGCCTTCGAAGTGGATCCAGCCAAGCTCCGGCATCCGCTCTCTTTTTATATTCCCAAATCAGAATCGGCGGAAGAAGCGCTCTGGTGGAACGAGCTCTTTAACGAGATCGAGAGCCGGCGCGGTTGGCGGCATGGCTACATCAAATGCATGGCGCTGGTGGAATCGCATCCTCTGGCTTTCCAGATGGAAGAATTCCTTTACAACTTGCGTGACCACATGCTCGGACTGAATCTGGGCCGTTGGGATTACATGGCATCCCTGATTCACTTCAATCTGAGCGATCCGGAGTGGATCCTTCCCGATCGCAACACCATTCCGCATGACGTGCCCTTTTTTCAAAATCTGCGTGATCTGCTGGTCTCGATCTGCCATCGTCGAGGAGCGCTCGCCATCGGCGGCATGACTGCGTTGTATCCCGATCGCACCAACCCTGAATTAAACGCCCGCGCGCTCGCCGTGCTGGAAAAAGACAAGAAGAACGAGGCCGATCGCGGCTTCGACGGCGCCTGGACAGGACACCCAGATCAAAACCAGATCGCTGTCGATCAATTCCCATTTCCGAACCAGATCAAGACGCATAAGCCCGTAGGCGAACGCTATCCTGACCTTCGTCCCAAGCCGAGTAATGTGGGCAAGCGGACGTTGGCGGGAACGCGCGCTGCTGCGCGTACTGTGATTCGCTATCGCAACGGCGTTCTGAACGGCAAGGGCGCGAGCTTGCTGGATGGATACATGGAGGATCTCGCCACGGATCGCATTTATCGGCTCATGATCGCGCAACGCGTGCAGCATCGCGATCGTGCTCAAATTGTCGACGACAGTGGAAACAACGTGAAGCACACTCCGGAGCTGATCACGCGCCTCTTCGATGAAGAGTTAACGAAACTCGTGGAGGCTCTTCCGTCCGGTGATCCCCAAGCTGCGACGTTTCGCCAAGCACGCAAGGTTGCCGAATCCATGATCGTGAACGGCGAGATCGATCCAATCTAGAACCATGAACCCGCCTGCTCTCGGGCCAGGTTTAGGTCCGGCGGATTGGGCGAATGCCAGCGAGCTGACTCGGGGCACGGCGGGGTTCCAAGGTCCGGACACTCTCGGATTGAAGTCGCGCGCTTCCGCCAAGAACCCCATCCGTTCCCCAATTCAAGTCGCGGTTTTCCAGCCAACGGATTTATGGCGATGTAAGGATCGTGCCGTACGGATCGACTACCAATCGTTTGGTTCCCTGCGGGACGGTGAATGAAAACTGCGTTTCGTTGCCATCGGCAAACACGCGAGAGACGAATCGGAAGTCGCCTTTTTGCAGTTCGGCGTAGATTGGTACCGCTGTCACCAACTCCTCCGGCGCATCCTTCTGCATGATGTTTCCCGTGACCCGCACTCCCGCAGCACGCCGATTGAAGCGGACATTGGCTAATTGGTATCGTGGCATCGCGGTGCCGTTCACCCATCCATCGAAGAACCAGTCCAGCTTCGGCTTGCCTTCGTAATAAAGCGATTTCGGCAGCACACGCTCGAATGCGCGCTGCATGTCGAGCGTGCTCATCTGCGAGCCGGCGTAATCGTGCTGCAGCCCATGTAGGACGGAGAAGAATAGATCATCGGATCCATCGCTCCCGCGCGTGCGTGTCCCGTCGCGCAGGAACTCGCGCAGCATGTGGATCAGCCAAGCGCCGCGTCCATAAGCAACGAGGTCCCAGCCTTGCGGAAAGGCTGAGGAATTCAAGCGGTGGCCGAGCGTGACCGGGCCCGCATCCCGATTTGGCTTCCCTTCTGGATTCTTTTGATTGAGCCGCGTTCGGTAGTACTCGAGCACCTCGCGAAAATCCTTCGGATAATCTTGCTCAAAACTTAAGAGAGCGCAATAATTCGACAGAGCCTCGGAAATCCATTTATCGCGATAGGTGGACCAGTAGACCGAATCGCCCCACCACTGATGCGCGGTCTCGTGCGGCACCATGAGCCGATCGAACAGCACGCGATCGAAGTCGGAGTTTGCCGCCGGACCGCGCTCTTGCTGCGGTACAAAAACGTAGCTGGAAAGGAAAATTAGTCCGGGCCAGCCTTGGCTCAGATCACCTGGCATCTGCGTGAGAGAGAGAGAGCTGAACGGAAACGCTCCGATGCGCGGACTCAAGTAGTCGATTGCTGCAGCCGCTTCCGTCGCCGCGATCTCTCCGGCGGGCTTTGGTTTCGGTACAGGGACCTGCACTGTGGGAGGATGCTCGCCTCGACGAGGCGGAATTATCGGTTCCAGGATGGTCTGTGTGGCGGTTGGGAAACTGCTCTCCACCCCGGGCGCGGCGAAGCTCTCGACCTTCACCTTGCCGGCCCTGACCTCGGATTCCTGGTAGTGTCCCAAATTGAATCCAGCAACTGGGATCGGGTGCTCAGAAACCCACCGCGAAACATTGTCTCCTTCCACTATCTGCTGCAAGATCCGCTTGCCCGTTGCCACTAGCGTCCATTCCTGCGGATAGCGAAACTCCAGGTCGAACATCGCCATGTTGAGTCCCAGATTAGGAAACCAGTTTCCACGCGAACCAACGTAAAGGAGTCCTCCCCCGGCATCGGCCAGCACTGACCCCGAGTAGAGGAACCGCAGCTTGAATCGCTGACCTTTCTGCGGAGCTGCTGGGAGCACAACTGCAACGTAATCGTTTCCTTCGCGTGCGATATGCGAACCTTCCACGGCCTCGTTTTGCAGAAATTCAATCGCATTTCCGTCACTTGTGACTGATGAGACCTTCAGCGCGCGAGACAGTTCGAAGAGCACAGCGCGCGTGTTTGGCTGCAGAGTCTCGAGTTCCACTTCGGCATCGCCATCGAGTGATTCCGGCGGGTGGACGTTTACTTTCACGTGGAACGATTTCGGTACCCACGGCAGCCCTGCGGTCGCAGATGGCTCTTCCGCGCGATGGGAGCGCGAGACAAATGACGTCCAGACGTTGTAAAACGGCCTCCCGCCTGGCGCGTATGCGACCTGTCCGACGGCAATTTGCTCTGGCGCCGCTTCGTCGTAAAAGACATCAAAGTTGCCGCGCGTTACGCCTACCACACGCACGTGAAGAAATCTGTCCTGGTGACCACCAGTTGGCGTGTTCATGTACGCTAGGAGCAGACGGAGAGCATCAGTACGGGCAAGCTCCTTGGCTGCTGTATTTGCCCTGTCGGTGATCTCCGGGTTCTCTTCCTTGCGGAGCGCAGGATCCAGGTCTTGAAGGAATCGATCGTCGAAGAAGCGAAAGTAGGCGGAAGTAAACTTCTCTTCAAGTACGCCGGTATTCAGGAACAGTCCAATCGAAGCCCGCTCGCTTCGATCCGGTGGAATCACCAGCACCTCTCCATCGCCGACAAAAAACACGGCATTCACGTGGCCGGCGACTTCTTCTCCGACGATGATCCAGCCATCGTTCAGCGCGAAGTGCAGGTCTTCGCGATCGAATGTCGCATCGCGTACGTGATAGACCTTGCTGATGTCGAGTCCCGAATCCCGCAGTTTGCGATAGAGATTGGCGGCGGAATTCGCCGCGGGTACTTGGGCGCCCGCTGTACAGGCCGCCAGGAACACAGCTCCGAGCGAGCACAAAGCCCGCTTGCAGGCCATGAACTTCGGATTCGGGTGTGTTACCAAGGTCAGTTCCTTCTCAGAGGCGGTGTGCTGAACCGGGAATTCAGCTTGCTAGAATCTGCGCTGTGCGTCCCCTGCTCGCCATCTTGCTTGCGCTCTCGTCCGTCGCTTTGGCGGACACGATCTATCTGAAGAATGGCCGCACCATTCTGGCAGATGCCGCGAGTCAAAAAGGGGAGCGAGTGGAGTATGACATCGGCGAGGACACTTACGCTATTCCTTCCTCCACCGTCGATCACATCGAAAGCGGGGCTGGTGTTCCGGGAGCATCTTCCGCAAGTGTGAATATTGCCGCACCCAGTGTTGCTTCGGGGAACCTGAAGCACAGCGCCGACGGCCAAATCACTCCTGAGCGTCTCGCTCGAATCGAGCGGAGCGGCGATAAAGACAACTTGGTAGCCGCACTGATCACACTGGGAATTCAGGAGCAGCAGCAAAGTAAATTTGACGATGCCCGCGCTCATCTGGAGCGCGCCGTGAGCCTGGCGCCAGAAAATGGTGAAGCATCCGCAATCTACGCCTGGGCGCTGCTCAAGCAGGATCAGGCGAGCCAGGCGCAGAGTTACGCCGAAGACGCCGTACGCAAGAGTCCGGATTCCGGCTTCGCTCACAAAATCCTCGGGATGATCTACTACAAGCTCGATCGTCTTCAGGAATCAGTAGATGAGTTGACCAAAACCAAACAGCTCGATCCCAATGACAAGGAAGCCGAGAACTACCTGAAGACAATCATGCGCCAGGCGAAGGCAGAAGCTGACTTCCGCAGTGAAGCCAGCACGCACTTCAACATGCGCTACGAAGGCGAGATGGCAACGCCCAAGCTGCGCCAGGAAATCCTGCTTGCTCTGGAGCGCCACTTCGACGACCTCGTCTCCACCATGGGCCTGCTGCCGCGCGACCCGATCATCGTCATCCTATACACCAACCAAACATATTTCGACGTCACTCTCGCGCCCGCGTGGACTGCCGCGCTAAACGATGGCAAGCTCCGCATTCCGGTTGAAGGACTCACTGGCGTCACTCCCGAACTGTCGCGCGTGCTCAAGCACGAGCTGGCGCACTCATTCATTCGTCAAGCGACGAACGGGCGCTGCCCCGTCTGGCTGAACGAGGGTTTCGCGCAGTTAGTGGAACCGCAATCTGCGGCTCGCTATAAATTGCAGCTTGCAAAGCTGTTCGACGATGGGAAGCAAGCTCCACTGCAGGCGCTCGAAGGCAGCTTCATCGGCTACGACTCGAGTCGCGCCGCGGTGGCATACGTGGAGTCACTCGCCTACGTGGAATACATCCGCGACACGTATGGAATGAATCGCATTAGCGACCTCATGAGGGATCTGAGTGAAGGTCAGAGCACCGAAGAGGCGCTCAAATCTGCTCTTCACGACGACTACTCACAACTGGAAGACGAATTCGCGCGGCACTTGAGATAGAAGTCGATTAGTTAAATAGCTATTCGCAGTTGTGCTTGTTCCTTAGATCCGTTGCAGCTCTTTCCCCACCGAATCCAGCACGCCATTGATGAACTGTATCGATTCGGGACTGGAGTAGCGGTGGGCGATGTCGAGAGCTTCGTTAATCACGATAGCGCGCGGAGTGGTCGGAAATCCGAGGAACTCGGCAACCCCGAGGCGCAGCAGACTGCGATCGACTGCGGGCATACGATCCATGCGCCAGTGTTCGGCGTGTTTTTGAATGAGGTCGTCGATTTCTTTGCTGCGGTCGCAGGCGACCCGGAAGAGATCGTCGGCAAAGCCGCGGGTGGAATCGTCCACGTTCGAGCGTTCGTGCCAGAAGGTTTTACGCACCTGCTCTTCGCTCTGCTTTCCCATATCGGATTGGAAGAGCATCTGTAGAGCCAGCTCGCGCGACTTGCGCCGCTTCCCTACCTTAACGACCATCGGTAGCTCCGCGTTTCAGCTTGCCCTTAAGTGACACCATCTCGATCGCAGTCGCAGCCGCTTCCCATCCTTTGTTGCCGCTTTTGAGACCGGCACGATCGATTGCCTGCTCGAGGTTCTCGCAGGTGAGCACGCCATAGGTATGCGGCACTCCGGTGTCTTGCGCCGACTGGCCAATACCGCGCGTTACTTCTGTCGCAATGTGTTCGTAGTGCGTTGTTTCGCCGCGAATCAAACATCCGAGTGTGATGATCGCGTCCACTGTGCTCGTCTCTGCCAGTGAGCGCGCCGCGGACGGGATCTCGAACGATCCTGGTACGCGCACAATGTGAATGTCTGGCGATTTCGCGCCGCTGCGCCGCAGGCAGTCGAGCGCGCCTTGCAGCAAGCGCTCAGTGATGAACGAATTCCATCGGCTCACGACGATGCCAAACCTCATACCTTCGGCGTTCAGCGCGCCTTCCGTGCCCTTGGGCAGAGACTTGCTCGGATCGTCAAATGCCCAAAAGCCCACACGTAGATTGTTATCCAGCTGCACGACAAATACACGCGACTTCCAGTGTGTGTCTTCGATCTCTTCCACAGCATCGGCGAGGTGCTTTTTCGCGATTTGGTGGGCGGTATCGAGATCAGAGACTTCGATCAGGATCTCCGGGCTGGCGGGAGCACGGCCCTCGACCAGTTCGAGGCTGCCGACCGGCGAGAGAAAAGGTGCGCCTCGGCTGTACTCGTCACTCCAGCCGGCGCCATCTTCAAAGCCGAGAGCGCGCAGCAGCGCGGAGAGCTTCTCGAAGCGCTCCGGCGTCGTCTGGCGCACGAGTGTGAGGCTGCGAATCATGTGTAATCAGTGTGACATAAACGTCTCGCCGCTACGAAACAGGCTCGTGAAATCAAAAACCAAAACACGACACGGATTGCACGGATGTCACGGATTACACGAATCAGGAGGGCTCCCAACAATGAGAGTCAGCTTAGGTTGATCCGTGTGATCCGTGAGCGAAGCACCCGTGTGATCCGTATCGTGTTTTGCTGCTGCTCTTGTCTTAATTTTTCTCTCGCGGATCGGGCACGTGTGCATTGGCGTAGTACATGTCTTCGATTGCGCGCTGCGCTTTAGCGGCGAGCGCATCAAGATCGCGCGTCGTGTAGTCCTCCGGCGATATAGGATCCCCAACCGTCAGCAAGAGCTCTCGCGGATGAATATCGTACGTATTCATCGGCAGCGCTTCGAAGGTTCCCACAATCGCCATAGGCACGATCGGCACCTGTGCTTTGATCGACGCGTAGAACGCGCCGCTCATGAATGGCATGATGTGTCCATCCGCGGCGCGTCCCCCTTCGGGAAAAATGACCAGCGGCATTCCCGATTTGAGGCCCTCGATCGCGCGCCCCAAGCTGCGTATCGATGCTCTTGCATTGCTGTGGTCTACGGGAAATTGCCCCGAACGTTTGAGATGTCCTCCGATAAGCGGATACCGGAACAGCTCCTGCTTTGCGAGAATCCGGAATTGGAATGGCAGGTTCGCATACAACAAAGGAATATCGAGCGCGGAGATGTGGTTGGCGGCGTAGATCGCCGCCCTCGAAGCATCGATGCGATCCAGACCAACCACTCGGACCGGACACATGGCCGTGCTCAGAATCCATCGCGCCCACTGGCGCGCAATGGCGTGTTGCCTGGCGCCCGTTGGATCGGCAAACGACGCTGCCAGCGATGCGCTGCCAAAAAAGAATGTGTAGAAGAAAATCAGCGGATCGAGGATGGCGTACGACCGCAGCCTGCTGAGCCACTGGGGAATGCGTCGCCCAGCCAGTGATGCTGGTTTGGATGCTTCCTCTACTTCCGCAACGCTGGATTCACGGGGCACTTCGATATTGTAAAGAACGGATTCATTTCGTGATTTCGTAATTTCGTCATTTGGTGATTTGAAAATCGCAAATCAGCAAATCGCGAATGTCTTCAATCCGCTGCTTCTTCCTGCTGGTGTTCATCGTCACTGTCTTCCGCCGCCTCGGCCTCACTCTCTTCCGATCCGATTCTCACCTGACCGTAGTTGAGGACGCTGACGATGAAGACTCCGCCGACAATATTTCCGAGTGTTGCCGGCAGCAGCCAGCCGAAGTAGTTGCCGAACTGTAAATGGCCGGACATGACTGCGGCCACGATTTCAGCGCTGCTGGCAATGCAGTGCGAGAAATGCCCGGCGCCTACGATGAACGTCAGCATCCAGGTGATCACGACCTGGCCAATGGTCCAGTGGCTTGCAGTGACCATCCATGCGACCAGTGCGATCAGCCACCCACCAATCACGCCTTTAGCAAATATGAGCGTGAAATGACCTTGAGCAGCGTCGGTTCCAAGACCGGCGAGCGCGTCGGCAAAGTTTGGAGCCAGCGCGCCGGTTTTCATGAGCAGCCAACCGAAGAACACCGCACCAGCGACATTGGATACGAACACCAGGCCCCACAAGCGCAGAGTCGCAAAAAGATGCCTGCGCTCATCGAGGATGAGCACTATGGGAAACAATGTGTTCTCAGTGAAGAGCTGAGCGCGGCCAATGATGACGACGATGAACCCGATCGGATAGAAGCAAAACGAGATGAACTTTGCCGCAGGAGAGTTCCCGAGATAGCTCAGTGCCAGCGCAACTCCGAGCCCAGTGAGTCCCATTCCGATACCGCCGGCGAATCCAGAAAAGAGCAGTGCAGGTACAGAACGCGAGAGCTCCTCGCGAGCGCTCTTGACTACGTGCTCGAAGATCTCATGCGCCGACCGCCGCGTGCTGTCCTGCATCGCAGGTGAGATGCGCGCGAGAGAGGAAACTATGGCCTGCGGCAACGACCAAAAGCCAGAGCGATCACGAAGGTAACGGAGTACACGAAAGGGACATAAGAGCCAAGTTGGGCTTTTTCTTGGCATCCTTCGTATTCTCGTGTCCTCCGTGTTCGTGCTTGCTTTTCTCGCGTCAGCGCGCGTCGGTCGTGCCGATTGATTTATCATCGCCGGTTGGCCTTCATAGGCTGAACTTGCAAGATAAAGGAGAAAGCCGTGGCGCACTCACTTCCGCCGCTCCCCTACGATTATTCCGCGCTTGAACCGTATATCGACGCGCAAACCATGACCCTTCATCACGACAAGCACCATGCCGCATACGTCAACAATCTGAACGCCACACTGGAGAAGCATCCGAATCTTGGCAGCAAGAGCGTCGAGGACTTATTGCGCGACATCAACAGCGTTCCTGAAGACATCCGCACGGCTGTACGCAACAACGCGGGCGGCCACATGAACCACACCATGTTCTGGCAGATCATGAAGGCCAAAGGAGGAGGTCAGCCAACCGGACGCGTAGGCGACGAGATCAAGAAGACCTTTGGCAGCTTCGAAGATTTTCAAAAGCAGTTCAACGATGCCGGCGCCAAGCGCTTCGGTAGTGGATGGGTGTGGCTGGTCAGGAGCAAAGCCGGAAAGCTGGAGATCATGTCGACGGCGAACCAGGACAATCCCATCATGGACGGACATCATGCCATTATGGGAAATGACGTCTGGGAGCACGCCTACTATCTTAAATATCAGAATCGCCGTCCCGAGTACCTGGCTGCATGGTGGAATGTGGTGAATTGGGATGAAGTTAATAAGCGATTTAAGTAGCTAGAAACAGGTAAAACAGAAAGACAAGGCCGCTCGATTCTGAGCGGCCTTGGTCGCCTCTGTCGCCTGCTATCGCCTGAAGTCGGTTGCGGGCTTGGTCGCCGCAAGCAATTCGCCCATCAGGACCTGCGTCCACACCAGCAGCCATCTGTGCAGAATTTCGCATCTTCGACGTAAGAATTCCATTGCTGTCACTCCTGGCGCAAAGCACGTCAGCAATTCAGGTTGCTTTTATAGGTTCATCGAGTGTGATGAAGGATGGCACCAAAGTGTTACCGAACAATCGAAAGCTCCTGCGGGAAATCGAAAGCTGCTGGGGGCAGAACAGAACCGCCGGCGCAGCCGGTGGGCCGGAGATGGCCGAATGGCCAGCTCCGGAATTGGAGAATCCGTAGCAATAGCGCGGCTGCGCCACCGCCTACGGGCGCCGGTTCTGTTTTTCTTTCATGGGTGTGTGGGCGGCTGCTGCTGAGCTGTCGTGGTCACGTTTGCGGGCTGCCGGATCAATATTGCCATTCTGGGAAACGAGAAGCTGCCGCCGGCATCGTCAATCACATTTACCTGGCATGTATATAGCCCGGGGCGGAGCTTTGAGAGCGGCACATCTAACTGGAAGACGGCGGCTTTGCGTTCCGGCGCGTTGATCTCTCGGGCTTCGACCAGCGGGGTTTCATAGGCTTTCGCACTTCCCTGCAGAAACTCGACGTTTGTGAGCACGCGAACGGTGTTCTTCGCCGGTTTCGGTTGAGGTGCTTGTCCCGGAATGGGAAGCGGCTCGCGCTTGTCCTTCGCGGGATCATAGACCTCGTACTGCATATAGAGATGCTGATCAGGCGTAAAGACGTGCGTAATGTTTGGCACCAGTTCTTCGCCGTCGCGAATCAGGGGATTCGGATTGTTCTTCTTTGCTGAGGCCGGCTCGCGCTGACTCGCGAGTACGATCGAGCTCATCCTCAGTGGAGCTTTTCTCAAATCGGGAACGTTGATGTCGGTTTCAAACGAACCGAGTTTTCCAGTTTGGTTCTCGCGCACCACGAACTTGAGGTGGAACCTGCCCGGAGGCAGCACGAAAGCTGTGTTGTACTGCACGTTCTTGCGACGAACCTGTCGTGATTCATCCACCGCGAGCTTCACGGTTTCACGCGCATTTCCGATCGGTCGTTTCAGTTCATCCTGCACTACTCCGATGATGTCGATGGTCGCCCGGTCTTTGTCCTTTTCTGTGACAAACGGCACTTGTGAACCCGGAATGATGATCGATATGGGAATGTAGTAGTGTGCCTCGTCGAGTCGGAAGTAGGCGGCGGCCATATAAACGGCGACATCCACATCGGGCAACTCGGACGAGAGCTCGTCGAGCATCTGCTGCTCACGATCTTCCTTGTTGAAGTGCGCGTAGTCTTTCGGGCCGTAGTAGCCGTTGCGGTACTCGAGTTTCAAATCGGAACGCTTCAGGACAACCTTCACTCGCCGGTACTTCCCGTTCATCTCCGCATTCGTGCTGCGATATCCGAGCACGTAGTACGCCGAGGTATCGCGCTGTACGGCTGTGAAGACTCCGCTCAGGTCGTTGTTGTCGAGGAAGGCTTTGCCGCCGGTGTCGCCGGCAAGTGTAGTGAGAGTCTCCTGGCTGTCAGCGTTGCTGTTGAATTGATCCAGAACGGATTGCCCGGAGTATGCAGAGCGTCCACGCAGACTCGCGCTCTGCGCTTCGCCTCCCGGAGGAAACGCCTGCAGGCCGCGTACATCGAGCGTGTAGAGAGCAACGTTCGATTGCACGGCGGTGTTGACGGCAGCTCGCAGCTCCACTTGATTTTCAATTCCGGAACGGCTCATGCCGTTGCTGAAGTAAATGATCGATTTCTTCTGATCGACCTTGGCCAACGACTTGGCAATCGCCTGAATCGCCTGCAGCTTGCGATCGGTATTGAACTGGTTGTACTCGGAGTCGTCGGCGACGAACGATCCACCGGTGTCTGGTGTGCCTTCTGCGGTGCCGGTATCGCCTGCCTGGAATCCTTGCCCTTGATCTGAAGTGTAGCCGCGCAGCACTGTGGCAAGCCGTGTCTTGTCATTGGTGAAATCCTGATCGATGCGCATTGACGTCGCCAGCGAGATCACGGCGACTAGATCGGCGGGCGCCATCTGTTTATCGACGTAGTTCTGTGCCGCCTGCACAGCACGATCGATGTCATCTTCTTCCATGCCGCTGAAATCGAAGAAAAGCACGATCAGGCGGTGGTTCTTCAGGTCTTCTTTGTTTACCGGTTGATTCGTGCCGATGATCTTCATTGGGCCTGTCGTCCCGCTGGCTGTAGGACCAGCGGCGGCTCCTGCAGTCGCCAGGGCATCGACGTTCTCAAAATCAAAGCTGGTGATGGTCTGCTGCTTGCCGTCCTCCAGGACGGTGAAATCATCTTTCGTCAACCCGCGAACCAGATTGCCTTGCTTGTCGCGCACAACCACATTGGTGAGTACGAGATCGCTGGTGACGCGAATGCGGTAGTCGCCGGGGGTAGAGGATGAAGATTGAGTGGATTGCGTCTCCTGAGAGTAGGCGCCGAGAACAAGAAACAATGCGAGCGCGACGACGAAAACAGGACCGCCGGCCGTAGCCGGTGGGGCAGTCGCGTGTGTTGCGACTGCGTTCTCGGGTGCGCGACGTATCCTGGCCAGACCCGGAGCTAGCCATTCGGCCATCTCCGGCCCACCGCCTACCGGCGGCGGTTCCGTTGCGCATGGCCGCCTCCGCAATAACTTCAACAAGCTCATCAGAACCTGTACCTTGCGCTCATAGTCACCGTCCGCATTGGGCCTGCTGCGATTATTTGCCCGTAATTGAACGAATTCAGCACCGTTCCAATGCTTGTGAAGTCGGCATGGTTGAAGACGTTGTTTGCCGAAATCCGCAACTCCAGCGCGCGCGTGTCTTTGGCCAGCAGCGTCTTGCTGACCGACATGCCGAACGTGAACTGCCCGGGCCCGATGATGATGTTCCGCCGCGCGTCACCGAATGTTCCCGGCGCGGGAGGTGCGAACGCGGTGGTATTGAACCAGCATTGGATCGTTCCAACCGGAAATCCATTCGGGCACGTTCCGTTGTAAGGATCGCCAACTATGTTGGCGCGCCGCGTTCCATTCACGCCTTGAGCAAGATCCGCAAGAGCTCCAACAAGACGCGGTGTAAATGGGAAACCCGAGGCAACGGTGAAATTGCCGGTCCATAGCCAATCGCCGAAGACATTCTCCAGCCAGCCGCCACTGTTGTTCAGCCATTTCTTTCCGGTGCCAAAAGGAAGCTCATAAGTGAAGTTCCCGGTAAATTTGTGGCGCTGGTCGAAGCTGGAGAGGCCGCGTTCGGCGGAGAGGTCTTGATCGTTCTGCGCCACCACCATCGTGCCTCCGCCGATGCTGGAAGCATCGTCGATCGATTTGGAGAAAACATACGTGCCCTGCGCCGCCATTCCGTGGCGCATGCGCTTGCGGAGCTGAACGGTGCCGGCGTGGAGGATCGAATCACCCTGCGATGTTTCGAGGATGAACGGCTGAACGTCGGCGATCCGCAGTGTCCCGTCGGGCAGGCGGTTGGGCGCGCGTTCCATGTCGAGCCCGGTACCTTTGGCCCCGTTGTAACCGATATTCAACAACAGTGACGGGGTGAGCTCGCGCTGAATGTTCAAGTTCCAAACCTGGACGTATCCAAGCTTGTAGTTCTTCTCGACTGCGAAATTATTGGTTACCGCCGCTGTGGAGGGAGGAAACCCATTCTGGAGCGTGAGCACTTGCGACGCTGAAGAGTTGGTTTGCGTAAAGGCGAATGGCGGCTGGAACGCGAGGTTCTGAACGATGCTGCCATACTCGCCGGTGTTGTAGTTAATGCCATAGCCGCCACGGACCACCGTTTTCTTCATGGCTCTCCAGGCAAAGCCAACGCGCGGAGCGAAGTTGTTGCGATCAGGTTCGACTACCGTGATAGGAAACCCGCCGGTAAACGGCCCTGTGCCGCCGGGGAAGACCGGCTGTGCGGCGGTGATCGTAGGATTCAGATCAAGGTTCACGAGCTGATTGTTCGCCTCGCTGAAAGGCGAGACATACTCATAACGTAGTCCCAAATTGAAACTCACACTACCGGTTACGCGCCAATCATCCTGGACGAACAGATCCCAGGAGTTCTGCCGGAAGTTGTAGGTTGAGTTTCCCTCTTGAATCGAAGTCTGCTGAGGCAGGCCGAGCAGGAAGTTGGCGAAATCGTTTCCGCTGGCAGCTTGACTACTAAATGTGAACGATCCGCGGGCATTCTGACTGCTGCGAATGTCGTTGTAGATGCGGCGAAAATCGCCACCCAAACGAATGTTGTGTTTGCCGTGCCGCCAGATCACGCTGTCAGACCAGGAGAATGTCTGGTTATTCGTCAGGTTTGCGCCGGTGTCGTTCACGCTCTGGAAATTGGTGAACACCAGACTTGGTACGCCGTAATTGAATGGATCTTGCGACACCCCGTTGATTCCAGCGAGCCCTGCAACGTTTTGCGTGTTTTGATAGAGATTGCTCAAATGCGAGTGGCTGCGGTTGTAGTTGAAATGTAGATTGTTGGTAATGCGGTTCTTGCTCGCGATCCAGCCCAGACCAGTGTTGATTCCTGACGATTGCGTTGTGCCCAACAGCGTGGGAAATGGATTCGAAACCTGATTGTTTGAGTCGCTGTAATTCAGATTGAAGTTGATGTTGTTCTGCAGCCGCCGCCCACCTCGTCCTCCCCCACCGCCCCGGCCACCCATCGGCATGAACGTTGCCCCTTCTCCGAAGTTGTGAACCAAGCGGATTGCGATCTGGTCGCTGTTCTGTTGCAGCGACGTCACGTAGTGGAAATTGTTGACAGTGCCGGGGAGGTTCGGCAGTGGAATGAATTGCAGCAGCGCCTGCGCTGCCGGATCGATGCCGGTGATCTTGTTGCCCGAGAAAGGCTGATGAGTCGCTGGATCGATGATCTGCGTGCTCAGTGCTGAGAAGTCGCCGTGGCGCTCAGCGATAGTTGGCACCGTAGAGAAGTTGTCATAAGGATTCTCGTTCCGCCCACCGGTCCAGTTGAAAAAGACAAACGTCTTAGGGCTATTGACGAGGTGGGGAATCTTCAGCGGTGAACCGATGGTTATGCCAAAGCGATGCTGCGCGTAATCGGATTTCTGTGTGGGCGCCACATCATTGCCTACGCCATTGATCTGATACGGCGCTGCGTCGAAAATGGAATTGTTGGTGCTGTAGAAGATGGAGCCGTGCGGCTGATTTACGTTGAAGCGTCCGACCATGCGGCCGCCGAGCATGAGCACCGGACCGCCGCCACCTCCCCCGCGAGGACCTCCTCCGGGACCGCCGCCGAAGCCGCCGCCCTCGCCGGGCCCCATGAAGACCATGTTGCCGCCGCCACCGCCGCCTTCACGCTGCATGCGTTCGCGAATTTCCTGAATACGATCTTCGAGTTCATCAGGATTCAAGCCGAAGTTTTGCGCTTGTCCCATCGCTCCCGAGACGGAAACGGATTCGGTGGGAGCATCGGCACCGGCGCCGTTCAGGGGTAAGCCGCCAGTCTGCTGAGATGTGTCCGCACCGGGCACTCCGCCGTTGTCAGATTCTGTGACGGTGAGACTTTGCATGCCACGATTGGCCAGTGCAGCAGCAATCTGCTGCGCTGCTCCCTGCTGTTGTTGCGCGGCCAGCATCTGCGCGCGGGAGGCGAGCATCAGGTCGGCATCCACAGTCGCCTGCGGCGCCTCTGGCGTGATGACGACTTCTTTCGTCGATGGCGCGAATGCCGCCTGCTCGGCCTTGATCACGTAGCGTCCGCGCGAAGGCAGTGTCAGCGCGAAGGAACCGTCAGGTGCGGTTGCAGTGGATACCTTCTTTCCCGTGAGCGTATTCGAGGCTGTAACCGTGACTCCAGGCAGCGGAGTCACTCCTGCCTTGATGGTGCCGCGCACGATGAATTGCGAAACCGCGATTACCGGCGCCTGCTGTGGGCTTGCCGGTGCAGCTGCAGTTACGGCTGCGGCTGTCGTCTGCGCTGAACCGGCTACGGCGTACAACAGCAGCGCGCAGCCTGCGGCAGCAAGCCGCAACTCGGAAATGACGGATTTCTTCATCGAGACTACTTGGGTTGAGTTTGCTGGCCAGATTCAGTCTGCGGCTGCTGGCCCTGACGTTCGCGTCGTGGACCGCCGTCGGTTATGAACATTCCGCCACCGTTTTCCTTCATTCGGCGTGCCATTTCGGGAGGAACAACGTTCACTGCGGTAGGAACGAACGTTCCATTCTTGAGCTCGCCACGCGCAAAGACGGTGTCGCCGACTTTGATATCCGGCATCGTGATGCTTTCGTCGCGTCCTTTGCGAAACGAGGTGCTCTCGTCGGCTTCCAATGTCTGCTCCACACCATCGGTGCGCGTGACCGTGAGCTTGGGCGGATCGATCGACTTCACCTCGCCCACGACGATCGTTTTGCCCATCGCGTCTTTCATGCGCTGCTGCATCTCCTGCATCTGCGCCTGCGATGGACCTTCACCTACGACCTGAGCTGTCCAGGTTTTGTCTCCGGTGGAGTCGCCGCGGACCATTACGTTGTCGCCCACTTTGAAATCGGAGAGCTGAGCCTGCTGGCCGGCTTTGCGGAAGCGCGTGTCAGATGTAACGTTCACAGTGCCTGTTGAGCCATCGCGCAGCTTGATCTTGAGCGTGGATCCGGAGATTTCGGTGATCTGTCCGGCAACACCGCGAAACTCGCGGCCCCCGAAACCTCGGCGCTCCTGGGCTTGTCCTTGTTGATCAGTAGGCGCCTGCTGGGCAGCGGCGAAAGAACACGCAAGAGCCAGGATAATTGCAATTCGGATAGCAGTCTTCATCGTAAGTACCTGCATTCACTGTATTAGAAAGACGGTGTGCCGGCAGGAAAGTGGCGAACTGGGATGTAAAGTTTTGTTTGAGAACCCAATCCCTTGGCGGCGAGTGGGGGACAACAAATTGCCCGCATCGATTTTGAGCCCTTTGCCCGATTCAAAAGCAGACACTTTCGCCCTTTCATAGCTCCCCAAATGCAAGCAAATAGATGACTTGTGGACGAACAGCCTTGAATGAGGCGCTGCATTGCGGAGCTTTTCATACTGGGACAACCCCCAGTTTTCCACGGCGTAACGCCGAGTTTTCCACGGGGTTACGCCGAGTTTTCCACGGCGTTGCCCCAGCCATCTCTGGGGCGACCCCACAAGCCGTACCTGAAAGCTGTTGCCGATCCAATTTGCGGTAATCCCATCTGATCCCATCAAATTCCATCCGATTCTCACCCGATATCCCATCACCTCGCGAGATATCCCATAGTGAACGCCTCAGACATCGCGTGCTCCATCTCATCCGATCTCATGAGCTCCCATTCCAGATTCAAACCTGCCGGCGGGACCAAGACAACGTGCTCTGCGGAAGACAACACCGCACAACGAAACCATAAGCTGGAGCATGCTGCCGAGATTCCATTCTGATCCCCTACTTCCGTGCTATGACGAAATCGAGCGAAAGTCAAGCGAAATATAGCGGACCATTTTGGAACTCTAGCAACAGCGGCAAAGCCGTTTTCAGATGGGTGATCAAGCGCCGTTCGAAATGTGCCTTTAGATGGTGAAGCCGAGATGTGGCACGCCACCTGCAGGACAGTGTCAGTGTTGGCGTAGGACGACGATTCGTATCGGCGCGAGTTTTACTCGGACTCCTGAAGTGCGATTCGCAAACAAAATGGGGCATGCCTTGAGCATGCCCCGTCTCACACTTGCTGATAATTGAGTCCTACTGCGGTCCAGCGCCTGCGGGAACCATGATCACGTTCACTTTAGCGCCGGTCTTGGTGGCCGCAGGGCGCGTTTGAATGCGCTTGGGATCGATGCCTTTGCTCTGCACCAGATAGGTCTTAGCGTTCTCCGCGCGCTGAGTAGCAAGAGCTTCGTTCTCCGACGGATTGGAAGATCCCTCAATGATCATCGTAGCGTTAGCGTCACGCTGCAGGCGCAGCGCATCGTCGTCAAGCAAAGCTTTTGCTTTGTTATCCACACGCGCGCTATTGGGCTTGAATATCAATTCGTTCAACAGCGCAGGAGTGGGCGCCGAGGTGGGAGACACGGGGGTCGGAGCCGCCTGTACATCCACGTTTACGGTCGTCTGCGCAGACAGGTTGCGATCATCCACAGCGGTGGCCGTAACTGTAACCGGGCCCGGAGTCGTTCCCGTCAAGGTAGCGCGGCTGTCGTGCGGAGCGATCTGGCCGGCGCTTGCCTGATAGCTGTACGTTACGGTATGGCCTTCCTCGGGAACGCCGTTGCAAGTGATGTTTGCTGTCTCGCCTACTTGGATCGTCGAGCGACTCACCGAACAACTAATCGTTGGAGGCTCAGGAGCGGCCACGGCTTCTGCCGGAGGAGGCGGGTAGGGAGTGGCCTCAATCATCTCGACGCCATCGCCCACGCGAGCATCTTCTGGAGTGTAGGTCGTGAGCGCGGTCGAAGAATTCGTTCCCGCGTTGATGACCATCAGTTCCCCTACGCTGCGACGAGGTAATTCTCCCGCCTGTCTGCGGAAATTGAACTTCGAGGGATCTTTCTGGGTGTCGTCATAAGCGGGAGCTTCAAACCCGAGCGCCTCTGCAGGATTGTGCACCGCGGCCGAATATTCGCGCGTAATGCGGAAATAGTCGCCGGGCTTCACTCCCTGAGACTCGCCGACATTCAGATAGACAATCCGATGAGAACCGAACTCGGTATCCAAATCACGTCCCATCACGATGCGTCCCGTGGTTTTTCCGTTCGGAGGAGCGAAACGCTCGAACGTGGTTTGTTTGAATTCCGGACGCGGCCTTTCCTGAAATGGGACGGCGATATCTCCCGGCCTTGCATCGCTGCAACTTGATTCAATTTGCGCGACCGCAGTTTTGTTCCGAATGTAGAGGACCTTGGCTCGACCAAGATCCTGATACAGCTCCCCAAGATTTTTCAAAATTCCCAGCTGTCCTGGAAACGACTGGTACTGGTTGGGATCGTAGGCATGGCGCAGCAGGAAATACTCTTTGCCTTCCTGCAGATCATTCCCAGTAAGAAAGATGTAGCCGTTTTCGGTGTACTGAGCCTGGTCGGGTGAATAATTGCCTGCGACCATCGTGCCGCTCGGTTTCAGCTTTTCTTTGGAAATGAATCCAGCGCAATAAACCTCGGACATCGTCGGGCCCTTAAATAGCTCAGTCAAATTGGTGCGGCGAATCGCGGGCTGCTGCTGAACATCCGGCGCTTGCGCTGGAGCAGGCGCAGTTTCAGTTGGCTGAGTTTGCGGAGCGGCGGGCGCCTGCTGTGGCGTTGTTTGCGGCTGAGCTGGAGCAGCCTGCTGCTGGGTCTCCGTCGATGGTGGCGCACTGGTCTGAGCGGCAGGCTGATCCTGAGCCCAGGCGGCGGCTGCCGCGAGCAGCGAGACGGCAAGTAGATTTCTCATATTCCTCCAGCATCAGGGAGATTCAAGTCTCTGGAAAAGAGCACTTTAGGGAGTGTCCGTCGAGAAAGCACCCCTTAGACGCACACGAAACCCTCTCCACCGTAGCCGAGCATACCCGACTGTGGCTGCCTCTCGTAGTAACCAGATGAATACAGGGAATCCGGTTGGTTCTCGCGTCGGAAGCATTTAGAGTTGCATCTAGGATTGTGCACCGTTAAGATGCCCGTCCGGCGCAAGTAGATGAAAATCGAAACCCCAACCTACGCGGCGCGATTCTTAAGACATCGGCTTCCTCGTGTTTGCGTAGCCCTGTTTGCGGATAATCCCGCCGATTTCATGCACAAAATCGAGTCGGCATCCTACGATAACTCCTTATTGGAGTTACGTTTAGACTATCTTTCCAAGCCGGCTCTGCTGTTTCCGAAGCTCAAGCAATTCGCCGAATTCCATCGCGATGTGATGCTGGTTGCCACCTGCCGCAGGGCAGGAAATGGGGGCAAGTTCCGGGGATCGGTGGCGTCGCAGCTTGAGGTTCTTAGTAAAGCCGCGGCGGCGGGTTGCCAGTTCGTGGATCTTGAGTTGGAAACAGCTAAGACTCTGAAAGCACAGGAAATAGCCAAACTCCGCCAGCAGACAGGACTGATCATTTCGTTTCACGACTTCCGCGGCACCAAAAAGCTGGAAGAAACCTGGGAATCAATGCGGGAGCTTGGCGCCGATTTCATCAAGGTGGTTTCCACGGCCAAATCGCTCTCCGACAACGTAAAGATGATTCGCCTCCTCGAGCAACGCTCCGATCTGGTCAGCACCGTTGGCGTTTGCATGGGCGAACAGGGGATCGTGAGCCGAATCCTCAACGTGCGCTTTGGCAGCGCATTTACATTCGCCTCGGCCCAAGCAGGAGAGGAGACCGCGCCGGGACAGATGGCCGCGCGAGTTCTGCGCGACGTGTATCGCATCGAGATGGTGGATGCTGCGACGAAGGTCTATGGCGTCGCCGGCGATCCCATCGTCCATTCGCTTTCTCCCCAAATGATGAACACGGCATTTCGGCGAGAGAACATCAATGCCGTTTATGTCCCGCTGCAGACCAGCGACGTAAAGGATTTGCTGACATGCGTGCGCGAGATTCCCATTCAGGGACTCAGCATCACCATGCCGCTGAAGGAAGATGTTCTTGAGCATCTCGACAAAACCGACGCCCTCAGCGAGAAAATCGGCGCGTGCAACACGCTGATCCGATCACAGGACGGCAAGCTCTATGGGTTCAATACCGACGTCGCCGGCGTGGTGCGTCCGCTGGAGCAGCGGCTGAACCTTGCAGGTGCGAAGATTCTTGTCATTGGCGCCGGAGGGGCAGCCCGAGCAGCCGTATTCGGATTACGCGAGCGCAGCTCCGAGGTATGGGTGATGAACCGCTCTGCGGAAAAGGGCCAGAAACTCGCGCGCCAGGCGCATGCCCACTATGTGTCGCATCAACATCTGAAGAAGCTTCAGTTTGACGTGATTATCAATGCGACGCCGGTTGGCATGGGTGCGCGCCCGCAATCTCCGATTGAAGAATCCGAACTTCAGGCGCGTTACCTGTTCGAAATGATTTACAACCCGGCTGAGACCAAACTAGTGAAGATGGCTCGCGCCAAAGGCATTCAAGTGATTCCCGGCTCGGAGATGTTCGTGCACCAAGGCGCACGTCAATTCGAAATCTGGACGGGTAAGCCGGCGCCCTTCGACGACATGCATCGCACCGTCCTGCACGCGCTCGGCGTTGGACAGCAGTCGTTCATGATGCGCGAGCCTGTCGCGGCCATGCCGCTGAGGAAAGCCTGATGCTCGAAGTCCTGATGGAGCTTCTTGGATACGCCCGCAAGCTGCTTCCCTTAATGGAACTGTACACCGTCCGCCGCGTGGCCACAGGCCCAGTTCGGGACACCGCGAGAGAAGAATTCCAAAGCTATGCCGCAGAAGTA
>Ga0070741_10003703_pt1 | contig 37098 bp, 25 predicted proteins | sample Coa_R1_4_FD_66440 | JGI IMG/M metagenome (GOLD analysis project Ga0070741, IMG submission 66440) | Surface soil microbial communities from Centralia Pennsylvania, which are recovering from an underground coalmine fire - Coalmine... | ecosystem: Environmental > Terrestrial > Soil > Unclassified ... | reverse complement strand
GGGGAAAAGGGAGGGTGAGGATCGTCACAGCGGATCGGGGGAGATCGGCGTCGGCCCGGCACTGGCGGAAGGGGGTCCGGCTGGGGATACTCATCGGTAACAAGCGCCCAGCGCACACCGGACGCGGGCGACTTCCAACACCCCCGAGGAGTGCGCAATGGGGCGCGAGATCACCACAGTCGGCGTCGTCGGGCTCGGCACGATGGGTGCCGGCATAGCCGAGGTGATGGCCCGCAACGGCCTGCGCGTGCATGCGGTCGAGATCGACGACGCAGCGCTGAACCGCGGCCGGGCGCACGTCGCGCACTCGACCCGCCGCGCGGTCTCCCGCGGGAAGCTGACCGCCGACGAGGCCGCCGCGCTGCTCGACCGGATCGAGTACACCGTCGAGCTGGCGCCGCTCGCCTCCGCCGACCTGGTGATCGAGGCGATTCCGGAGCGGCTGGAACTCAAGCGGGAGCTGTTCCGCAAGCTGGATGGGATCTGCTCGGCGGAGACGATCTTCGCGACGAACACGTCGTCGCTCTCGGTGACCGAGATCTCGGTGGCGACGTCACGGCCGTCACGCGTGGTCGGGCTGCACTTCTTCAACCCTGCGCCCGTGATGAAGCTGGTCGAGGTGGTGCGCACCGTGGTCACCGACCCGGGCGTGCTCGCGGACGTGGAGGACTTGGCGCGGCAGCTGGGCAAGGCCCCGGTGACCATAGGCGACAAGGCCGGGTTCATCGCCAACGCGCTGCTGTTCGGCTATCTCAACCACGCCGCCTCGATGTACGAGGCCAAGTACGCCACGCGCGAGGACATCGACGCCGCGATGCGGCTCGGCTGCGGCCTTCCGATGGGTCCGCTGGCGCTGCTTGACCTGATCGGGCTGGACACCGCGTACGAAATCCTCGACACGATGTACAAGCAGTCGCGCATCCGGCTGCACGCCCCCGCGCCGATCTTCAAGCAGATGAAGACGGCAGGGCTGCTCGGCCGCAAGTCCGGGCGCGGCTTCTACACGTACGAGCAGGCCGACGTGCCGACCGTGGTGCCGGACGCGCTCACGCCGGACCCTGCGGCGGCCACCGAAGGCGCGCGGTCGGTCTCGCGGGTCGCGGTTGTCGGCTCGGGGACGATGGCGAACGGCATCGCAGAGGTCTTCGTCAAGGCCGGATACGCGACGGTGCAGATCGCGCGCAGTGAGGAGAAGGCGGCGGCGTCGCGTGCGGCGATCGAGAAGTCACTCGGGCGTGCGGTGGAGAAGGGCAAGCTGAGCGGGGAGGAGCGGGACGCGGCGCTGGGGCGGCTGACGTCGAGTGGGGCGGTGGGCGACGCGGGGGATTGCGACCTGGTCGTGGAAGCGGTGGTCGAGGACCTGGGCGTGAAGGTGGCCCTGTTCAAGGAACTCGACGCCGTCTGCAAGCCCGGCGCGGTGCTGGCGACGACGACGTCGAGCCTGCCGGTGATCGAGTGCGCGATGGGGACCGGCCGGCCCCGCGACGTGGTCGGCATCCACTTCTTCAACCCGGCCCCGGTGATGAAGCTGGTCGAGGTGGTGCACACGGTGGCGACCGCCGAGGACGTGCTGGCGACGGCGCACGAGGTGTGCGCGCGGCTCGGCAAGCATGCGGTGGACTGTGGCGACAGGGCGGGCTTCATCGTTAACGCATTGCTTTTCCCGTATCTGAATGACGCGGTGAAGATGCTTGAGGCGCACTACGCGACGGCCGACGGCATCGACACGGCGATGAAGCTGGGCTGCGGCTACCCGATGGGGCCGTTCGAGCTCCTGGACGTGGTGGGTCTGGATGTCGCGCTGGCGATCGAGCGGGCACTGTACCTGGAGTTCCGCGAGCCGGGCTTCGCGCCGGCGCCGTTGCTCGAGCACCTGGTGACCGCGGGGTACCTCGGGCGTAAGACGAAGAAGGGGTTCAGGGATTACGGGGCCTGATGGCGCGCCGAGGCAAGGGTTGCGGGCGTGTGGCGCCGGTGCGGTGAGTTGGTCACGATTGGATAACCTAGGGCGGTGAGCCCGAGGAAGAACGACGCGCGTGCCGGTGGGCGCGGTCGTTCGTCAGGGCGCGGCCAGTCCGCTGATCGGGAGCCCCGGGACATCGAGAAGGCGTTCGGCTTTCAGCGAGTCGAGTCGGCGCGCGACGGCGAGTGGATCGTGCGCTCGGTGGCCGGCGCGAGCACGACGAAGACGTACCGGTGCCCCGGCTGCGATCAGGAGATCCGGCCGGGCGTACCGCACCTGGTCGCGTGGCCGGCCGATACCGAACAGGCGGCTTGGCACGGCGGCGGTGGACTCGACGACCGGCGGCACTGGCACACGCCCTGTTGGAACGCGCGCCTGCGCCGCCGGTAGCGAGTTGCCCAAGCGGGCTTCCAGCGGTGGTGCTGGCCTGACGGAACGTCAGGCGTCGCGCTTGACGAGCAGCCAGGCGGCGATCGCGAGCAGCACGGCCGTCCAGAGCCCGAAGACGCCGAAGCCCTGCCAGGCGCTCAGGATCTGATCCTTGGGATAGATCTGCATGATCTGCTGGCCCGCGTTGGTCGGCAGGTACGCCGAGACGTGCTTGCCGATGTTGCCCGGCAGCAACTGCGCGAGCGGCACGATGACCAACACCAGCGCGATGACTGTAGTGATAGCGCCAGCGGTGTGCCTGATCAGCTGGCCGATCGCGAGGGCGAAAAGGCCCAGCACGCCGAGGTACAGGCCCTCGCCGATGACCGCGCGCGTCACATGCGGATCGCTGAGCGACGTGTGCACCTTAGAGGCCAAGATCGACTTGCCGATGCCATAACTGGCGAAGCTCAACACCTCGCCGATGATCAGCACCGGGATCGTGAACACGATGCACTTGGCCGCGAGCATGCGCAGCCGGTGCGGCGCGGCAAGCAGCGTCGAGCGGATCATGCCGGTGGTGTACTCGGAGGACGCCACCAGAACGCCGAGCACACAGACCGCCAGCTGTCCGAGGAGCAGGCCGCTGCCGAGGATTTGCGGCACCGGGTCGAGGCGGGTCTGAGCCTGGTCGGCCGTGGTCATCTGGGACCAGGACTGCACGCGAAGGAAAATGATGAGCGCGGTGAATCCGATCACCGCGATGATGAGTGCTGCGAACGACCAAGCCGTCGAGCGCACGGTGCGCAGCTTGGTCCATTCGGCGGTCAGCAGCCTGCCGAAGTTCGCGTGCCCGTCGTTGGTGCCGGCGGTGCGCGGAATCGCATCGGTGACCATCACGCACCTCCGCCCTGCGCCGCGCCCGACGCGGGACCTGTCGGGATACCTGCCGGACCGTGGAACTGGACATCTTCCCTGGTCAGCTCCATGAACGCCTCCTCCAGCGAACCGCGCTGCGGGGAGAGCTCGTGCAGCACGACCCCGTTCGCCGCGGCCAGCTCGCCGATCGCCGCCGCCTCGGTCTTGTTGACCAGCAGCGCCCCGTCCTGCTGCGAGGTCACGGTCGCGCCGAGCCCGTTCAGCGCCTCGCGCAGCTTCTCGGTCTGCGGCGTGCGCACCAGCACCACGTTCTCGGCGTAGCGGGCGATGAACTCGTCCATCGCCGTGTCCGCGATCAGCCTGCCGCGGCCGATCACGACGACATGGTCCGCGGTGACCGCCATCTCGTTCATCAGGTGCGAGGAGACGAAGACGGTGCGGCCCTCGGCGGCCAGCTGCTTCATCAGGTTTCTGATCCAGACGATGCCCTCCGGGTCGAGCCCGTTGACCGGCTCGTCCAGGATCAGCAGGCGCGGATTGCCGAGCAGCGCGGCCGCGATGCCGAGGCGCTGGCCCATGCCCAGCGAGAAGCCCTTGGTGCGCTTCTTGGCCACCGCGGAGAGCCCGACCAGGTCGAGCACCTCGTTGATCCGCGACTTGGGCACGCCCTGTGTTTGCGCGAGATAGAGCAGATGGTTGAACGCGGTGCGCCCCGGGTGCACCGCCTTCGCCTCAAGCAGCGCTCCGACGTACCGCAGCGGGTCCGGCAGGCTGCGATACGGCATGCCGTCGATCAGCGCGGTCCCCGAGGTCGGCCGGTCGAGGCCGAGGATGAGGCGCATCGTGGTGGACTTGCCAGCCCCGTTCGGGCCGAGGAAGCCGGTGATGCGACCCGGCTCGACGGTGAAGGTCAAGTGGTCTACGGCGGTGGTTTCCCCGTACCGCTTCACCAGATCTTTGACTTCGATCATCAGTACCCCCAATCGCGAGTCATCCTTGCACGGTTCGCCAGTCTGTACAGCTCAGAACGCGGGTCGTTGCGGCTCGGGCCGGTGTGATCGATCAACCACCGCGTCCTCGCGCAAACTACGGCAACGGCCGATGCGCGGCGTGGGGCGCTGCGCATCGGCCGTCCGGATTCGCCTGCTCGGCGTAGCGAATCAGGCGTCGCGGGTGCGGAAGACGTATCCGCCGAGGGCGACCGCCACGATGCCGTAGATCAGGAACACCCCGAAGCCGGTCCAGGCGCCCAGGTCGGTGCCGGGCACGTGCTGGGTCGACCAGACCTGGCCGCCCGAGTTGAACGGCAGCCACTTGTCCAGGTGGTTCTGCCAGCTCTGCGGCAGGAAGTTGACCAGGATGGTCAGCACGAACAGCAGGCCGACCCCGCTGGTGATCGCGCCCGCGGTGTGCCGCAGGATCGCGCCGAGCCCGAAGGCGAGGATCGCCGAACCGGCCAGGTACAGGCCGCCGCCGACGACCGCCTGCATCGCGTGCGGGCTGCTCAGCGTCAGGTCGACGCCCTTGGCGCGCCAGAACGAGGAGTCGATCAGGAACGAGACGAATGAGATGACCTCGCCGACCACGAACGCCACCGCCGAGACGACCAGCAGCTTCGACCAGAACACCGAGGCCCGGCGCGGCTGGGCGGTCAGCGAGGTGCGGATCATCCCGGTGGAGTACTCCGAGGTGATCGCCATGGCGCCGAAGACCACCATGATCAGCTGGCCGAGGATGATGCCGAAGAGGGAGCGCTGGGTCAGGTCCTCGTGGGCCAGCTGCGCCGCGGTCGCGTCGCCGTGGTTGGCCCGGCCCCAGTTGCCGAGCACGCTGATGCCGATGGTGACCACGGTCGCCGAGCCCAGCGTCCACATGGTGGAGCGCACCGACCGGATCTTGGTCCACTCCGAGCGCAGCGCCCCGCCGAAGCCGGCCCGGCCGGAGGCGGGCGGCAGCGCGGTCAGCCCGCCGAGGGCGGAGGTGTTGGTCGTCATCTCAGCGGCCTCCCTGCTGCATCGCGCCGGACACGACGTCGGCGGCGACTCCCGCCGCGTCGGCGACCGCGCCGCGCGCCGGCTGGCCGGGCACCGCGGCGTGGTACTCCACGCTGTCCTTGGTCAGCTCCATGAACGCCTGCTCCAGGGACGCCTGGATCGGCGAGAGCTCGTGCACCCGGATCTGGTTGTCGAAGGCCAGGTCGCCGATCTCGGTCATGCCCAGCTTGGTGATCCGAAGCGCGTCCGCGCCGTCGGGGGCGGCCGCGCCGCCCTTCGCCGTGACCAGCGCGGCGAGCCGCTGCGACTCGGGGGTGCGCACCCGGATGGTCAGCTCCGAGTTGGCGTCGATGAACTCCTGCACCGTGCAGTCCGCGACGAGCCGGCCGCGACCGATCACGATCAGGTGCTCGGCGGTGTTCTCCATCTCGCTCATCAGGTGCGAGGAGACGAACACGGTACGGCCCTCGGCGGCCAGCATCTTCATCAGGTTCCTGATCCAGAGGATGCCCTCCGGGTCGAGGCCGTTGACCGGCTCGTCGAACATCAGCACCTTGGGGTCGCCGAGCAGCGCCGCGGCGATGCCGAGCCGCTGGCCCATGCCGAGCGAGAAGCCGCGCGAGCGCTTCTTGGCCACCTCGCTCAGGCCCACCAGCTCCAGCGCCTGGCCGACCCGGGCCTTGGGCAGGTTGTTGGTCTGCGCAAGGCACAGCAGGTGGTTGTACGCGCTGCGGCCCCCGTGAATCGCCTTGGCGTCCAGCAGCGCCCCGACCTCACGCATCGGATAGGCGACCTTGGAGAAGGGCCTGCCGTCGATCGTCACCGTGCCGGAGGTGGGCGCGTCGAGGCCGAGGATCAGCCGCATCGTGGTGGACTTGCCCGCGCCGTTCGGGCCCAGGAAGCCGGTCACCTGGCCCGGCTTGACGGTGAACGTGAGATTGTCCACCGCCAGCCGCTCGCCATACCGCTTCGTGAGGCCGTTCGCCTCGATCATCGTAAGAAATCCCTCGTGTCGGACGTGGATAGTGGTCTTCTTTGAGACTCGCCACAACGTACCGGGGGCGGGTGCGGCGTCTCGTCCACCTGTGGGACGGTCTTTGGCACGTCACGCGGTACACCTGTGGGTGGACCCAACCCTTAGGGTGGACACCGAGATGGCTACTGAAATCACCGCCCACGTGATCCTGCCCGCGCGCCGCGAGCCGATCGAGCTGAAGACCGCCGACGGCCTCACCCTGGTCGGCGAGCTGGCGCTCCCGCTCGATCGCGAGCCGGTCGCGACGCTGGTCACCTTCCATCCGCTACCTACCGCGGCCGGGATGATGGACAGTCACGTGCTGCGCAAGGCGGCATGGCGGCTGCCGGCGCTGGCCGACATCGTGGTCCTGCGGTTCAACACGCGCGGTACCGCTTCGGCGCGCGGCCGCAGCGAGGGCGAGTTCGGTGAGGGCGTTTCCGAGCGGTTCGATGTGGCCGCCGCTTTCGAGTTCGCCGAGGGACTGAACGAGGGCGGCCACGAGCTGCCGAACCTCTGGGCGCTCGGCTGGTCCTTCGGCAGTGAGCTGGTACTCAAATACGCCTGCGAGCCGGACGTGCTCGGCGCGATCCTGCTCTCTCCGCCGCTGCACCGCGCGCAGCCCGAGGACCTGAAGGTCTGGGCCGAGTCCGGCAAGCCGGTCACCGTCCTGGTCCCCGAGTTCGACGACTACCTGCGGCCCGCCGAGGCCCGCGAGCGCTTCGCCCTCATCCCGCAGGCTGACGTGATCGGCGTCGACGGCGCCAAGCATCTGTGGGTCGGCGAGAAGTACGTGCGCATCGTGCTCGACGAGATCGTGCGGCGGGTTCACCCGGCTGCCGCGCCGCTGCCGGTGCAGTGGGACGGTCCGTTCGAGAAGTACGCCGCGCCGATCGGGACGCACCACGCCTAGGCGTGCGCGGCGGCCGCAGCGGGCCACCTGAGTAAGGGCATTGCCGCGATCGGGCTTTCGTAACCACCTGAAACTTGCACCCGCGCCGACGGGCCCGTTCGACGCTTCATCGACGGCCGGCCGGCTTCCGCGGCCACGGCGTGCCTGTGTAATTTTCGCGCTCCCGGAGGCCGTGAGCCGCGCCGTCGCGCGCCCGCCCGGCCGAAGTGTTGACGCGTGGCGCGCCGTCCGTACCTTCCGATCACGAAGAGGCGCGGCCAACCGACCCGGGCGCGTCCGAACGCCGCTGCCGCCCAGCGGCCCACGACCCTACGGAAAGGCCCCACCTGATGTTGGTCAGATCATTGCGACGGCTGCGCCTCGCGCTGGCGGCCGCGCTCGGCCTCGCGCTGCTGACGGCGCCGGTCACCGCGGCGCGCCCGGCGCACGCGGCCACCACAGTCGGATCAGGGTACTGGCACACCAGCGGCCGGCAGATCCTGGACTCGGCGAACCAGCCGGTGCGCATCGCGGGGATCAACTGGTTCGGCTTCGAGACCTCGAACTACGTCGCGCACGGCCTGTGGAGCCGCGACTACAAGAGCATGATCGACCAGATGAAGTCGCTCGGCTACAACACCATCCGGCTGCCCTACAGCGACGACATCTTCAAGGGCACCCAGCCGCAGAGCATCAACTACTCCGGCGGCATGAACGCCGACCTGGTCGGGCTCGACTCGCTCGGCGTCATGGACAAGATCATCAACTACGCGGGCGCGGTCGGCCTCAAGGTCATCCTGGACCGGCACCGTCCCGACGCCAGCGGCCAGACGGCGCTCTGGTACACCAGCAGCGTGCCCGAGTCGACCTGGATCGCCGACCTGAAGGCGCTGGCCCAGCGGTACCTGAACAACACCGCGGTCATCGGCATCGACCTGCACAACGAGCCGCACGACCCGGCCTGCTGGGGCTGCGGCGACACCACGATCGACTGGCGGCTGGCGGCCGAGCGCGGCGGCAACGCGGTGCTCTCCGTGAACCCGAACCTGCTGATCTTCGTCGAGGGCATCCAGACCTTCAACGGCAGCAGCTACTGGTGGGGCGGCAACCTGCAGGGCGCGGGCCAGTACCCGGTGCAGCTGAACGTCGCCAACCGGGTCGTGTACTCCGCGCACGACTACGCCACCAGCGTCGCGCAGCAGTCCTGGTTCACCGACCCGAGCTTCCCGTCGAACATGGCCGGAATCTGGGACCAGAACTGGGGCTACCTGTTCAAGCAGAACATCGCCCCGGTGTGGGTCGGTGAGTTCGGTACCACCCTCGCCTCCACCATCGACCAGACCTGGCTCAAGACCCTGGTGACCTACCTGCGGCCGACCAGCCAGTACGGAGCGGACAGCTTCCAGTGGACGTTCTGGTGCTGGAACCCGGATTCGGGTGACACCGGCGGCATCCTCAACGACGACTGGACCACGGTCAACACGACCAAGGACGCCTACCTCGCGAGCATCAAGGCGCCCGGCTTCGGCGGCGGTAGCAGCTCCGGTGGCGACTACACGCCGCCCTCCACGCCGACCGGCCTTCAGGTGACGGGCGTTACCGCATCTAGCGTGTCGCTGTCGTGGTCTGCGTCTACGGACAACGTGGCGGTGACCGGATACAACATCTACCGCGGTACGACGCTCGTCGGAACGTCGAGCGGCACGACGTATACAGATTCCGGACTGACCTCGGGAACCGCGTACACCTACTCGGTCGCTGCGTATGACGCAGCTGGCAACGTCTCCACGAAATCGACTGCGGTGAGCGCGACGACATCGAGTGCGTCGTCAGGCGGCAACTGTCTCGCCAGTATGCACATCGACACCAGCTGGACCGGTGGCTTCAACGCGACGGTGACCGTGACGAATACGAGCACGAGCACCGCGACCAAGACGTGGAAGGTCACCTGGACCTGGCCCGGCGGCCAAACGGTCAACAGCATGTGGAACGCGGTCAGCACCGCTTCCGGCACCTCGGAGACCGCGACCAACGAGCCCTACAACGGCGCGATCGCGGCCTCCGGCTCGACCAGCTTCGGCTTCCAGGCCAGCGGCGGCACCGCAAACCCGGTGCTCACCTGCACCGCGACCTGACCGGGAAGCAGATAAAAGCTGACAGCTGATCAGCTGTAGCCGAGAAATCCAGCGGCGGGATTGACGTGCCAGGCGGCGCGTCGGTCCCGCCGCTCCGCCTGTTCGATCAGGACTTCCTAAGATCGGTCCTGCCGAGGCAGCAGCACCTCGCGCACGATGTACGCCAGGCCGGCGGACAGCGGAATCGCCAGCAACGCCCCGATCACGCCCAGCAGCGCGGCCCCGATCAGCGCCGCTATCACCGCGATCATCGGCGGCACGTCCACCGAGCGCGCCATCACCCGCGGATAGATCACGAAGTTCTCGAACTGCTGGTAGACGATGAAGAAGATCCCCGCGACCACGGCCTTGACCGGGGAGTCGAACAGCACCACCAGCGTCACGATCAGCGCCCCGATCGTCGCGCCGACCAAGGGCACGAAGTCGGTCAGCGCGATCAGCAACGCGAGCGGCAGCATGTACGGCACATTCAGCACGGCCAGCATGAGGTACGAGGCGAGGCCCGCGAGCGCCGCGACGGTCACCGCGCCGGACACGTAGCCGCCGACGCGCTCGAGCACGCCGTCGGCCAGCTCTCCGACGCGGGCGCGCCGGGAGGCCGGGATGAGCTGGTAGGTCGACTGCTTGATCGTGGGCAGCGATCCCAGGAAGTAGATCGTCATCACCAGCACGGTGAACGCCTTGAACACCGAGGAGATCAGGAACTCGCCGAAGCCGAGGATGCCGCCGGCGATCATCTTCGCGGTGTCCGCCTGCGCCAGGAGGCTCTGCAGGCGGCCGACGATGTTGTACTTCGCGTCGAAGCGGCGCACCGTCGCGTTGCGGCCGAGCTGTTCGAGGTGCTGCGGCAGCGAGGCGATCAGGCTGGTGGTCTGCTCGGCCAGCGGCTGCGCGATCGCGGTGACGAAGCCGGCGAACAGCAGCAGGCAGGTGCCCGCGACGATGAGGACGGCCCAGCGGCGTTGCAGTCCACGCGCGGTCAGCCGCTCGACGAACGGGTTGAGGCCGACCGCGAGGAAGAGCGCGATGACGATCAGCACCAGCACGCTGGTCAGCGAGACCAGCGCCTGCGCGAGGTAGTAGGCCAGGATCAGGCCGAGGCCGCCGACGAAGCCGACGTAGTACGGGTGCGAGCGGCGCAGCGGACGGCCGGGGCGCCGCGCACCGGGGCCGCGGCCGCTCCTGCCGCCGGGCTCGGGCTTGGCAGGGTCCGCGGCGTTGTACTCAGCGGCGCCGTGCTCCGAGGCGGAGGACTTCCCAGCCGAGGCGGACACGTCGGTGGCCGTCATCTCGGCCACCTCGGACGCTTCCTCGACAGACATATCCGGGATTCTGCCATCGCGCGGACGCCCGGGGTGCGGTCACCCACGGCGTGGCCCGCGGCCGGATGCAGAATGCACATCCGGCCGCGGAACCCTAACGCCGCTGACGCAGTCCGTCGCGCGTACTGCCCTTAACGACCCTGCGCCGGAACGGACGCCTCGTCGTCGGCCTTGTCGCTGTCGCCCAGGTTGAGGCCCGCCAGGGCGCCGCCGATCGCGCCGCCGCCGGTGAGCGTCGCCAGCATCTCGCGCACGTTGTGCAGCTGCGCGTTGATCGAGTCGCGGCGGTGGGTGAGGGCGGCCAGCTCGCGCTCGGACTCGGAGCGGATCCGGTCGGTCTTCGCCCGCGCGTCGGCCACGATGTCGTCGGCCTGGCGCTGCGCGGTCTCGATGGTCTGGCGGGCGCGCCGCTCGGCGTCGGTGCGCATCTTCTCCGCCTCCAGGCGGATCTGCTCGCTGCGGGTCTCCACCTCGGCCAGGTGCTTCTCGGCCTTGGCCTGACGGGCCGCCAGGTCGCGCTCGGACTGCTCGCGCCGCTTGGCCAGCTTGCTCTCGAAGTCCGCCGCCGCCGCTGCCGCCGTGGCCCGGATGTCCTCGTAGTGCGCCTCGGCCTCGGCCCGCTTGGCCGCGGCGTCCTTGGCGGCCTCGGCCCGGATCTGGTTCGCCTCGTCCTTGGCCCGCTCGTTCAGGCGCAGACCCTCGGCCTCGGCCTTGGCCCGGCACTCCTTCGCGTACGACTCGGCGTCCGCGCGCACCTGCGCCGCCGCCTGCTCGGCCAGCTCGCGGTGCTGGTCGGCGGCGCGGCGGGCCTCCTCGCGCAGGTCCTTGGCCTCCTCCTCGGCCAGCCGAAGGATCTTCTCCACCCGAGCGCCGAGACCGGCGTAAGAGGGCTCGGAGTCGCTCATCTGCGCCTGGATCGACTGGTTCTCCAGGTGCAGCTCCTCGATCCGCTTCTCCAGCGCGGCGACCCGGTGGGCCGCGCTGTCGCGCTCGGCCGTGAGCTTCGTGATCCGTTCGTTCGTCTGCGGGATGTCGTAACCCTTGCGAACGATCTCCAGACCGAGGGGCGATGTGGTCTCGCTCATCTTCTTCAATCTCCTGATGACCGTCGAGGTCGGTGGGGCCGTGCTGGGGTCTGCGTCAGCGGTCTGCGGCGCCGCGGCGCGGTCCGCCGGGCCGGGATCGCGCGGATTCCAGGGGAATCCTGGCACGTTTCCGGCAGGCGCCGGGCCGGCTCTGCGGGATTTGCGGTAGCCATCGCCCGATGGGGTGGCAGTTAAGAGCGGACGAGGCCCGAGAGCCCGGCTCCCAGGCCTCGGCCACTCTTAGCGTCATCACCCTAACCGCTGTCCGTGTCCGATCGGCAGGCATCGCCACGGTTTTTCTGTGAACGGCGCCGATCGGCATGGCACTCGTGATGCGTATGTGACGCAACGAGCCCTGATTCAGTGCGTGTGCGCCGGGCCGGGCGTAACAGAGTGCTTCCGGAGCCTTACCTTGAGCGGCGCGCCCCTGATCCGGGCCGGTCACCGCGCCGCGTCTTCAGGCGACTTCGGCTTGGCCGGCGGCTGCTTCGGGATCGGGCCGGCCAGCGCGTCGAGCACGCCCTGGACCCGGCTCATCTCCGCCTTGATCTCCTCGCGGCGGATCTGCAGCGCCTCGACCTCGCGCCGCGCCTCGCCCTTGAGCTGCTCGGCCTTGTCCCTGGACCTGGCCACGATCGTGTCCGCGGCCTTCTCCGCCGCCGACTTCATCGTCTCGGCCTCGCGCGCCGCCTCGCTGCGGACCCGCTGCGCTTCGCGCTGCGCCGTGGCGACCTGCTCGGCGACCGTGGCCCGCAGCGCGTCCGCGCCTGACTGGGCGTCAGCCGTGATCTTCGTCGCCTCGGTGGTGGCCTTCTGCAGCTGGTTGCGCGCCTCGGTGACCAGCTCGTCGGCGCGCTTGGCCGCGCTCTGCAGCGTCTCAGAGGCCTGCTTGCGCGCCGCGCTCGTGGTCTGATCGGCCTCGGCCGCCGCCGCCGCACGGGTGCGCTCGGCCTGGGAGGTCGCGTCGGACCTGATCCGGGCCGCCTCGGCCTGGGCCGCCGAGGTGGCCGCGCGCGCCTCGGCCTGCGCCTTCTCGGTCACGCCCTGGGCCGCGGTGCGGATGCGGTCCACCTCGGCGCGGGCCGCCGCGGTGATCGAGTCCGCCTCCGCACGGGCCTTGGCGACCAGCTGCTCGGCCTGGTCCTTCGAGCTGTGCGCCAGCTTGCCGGCCTCTTCACGGGCCGCCGCCACCAGCGCGTCCGCCTCGCGGGCCGCCTTGGCAAGCCGCTCCGCCGCGTCCTTGCGCGCCTGCTCGGCGATCGCCTGCGCCTCGTCCCGCAGCCGCTGCGCGGCCTCGGCCGCCTCCCCGCGCACCCGCTCGGATTCGCTGCGCCCGGCGGTGAGCATCGCGTCGGCCTTCGTGCGGGCCTCGGCCAGCAGCGCGCCGGCCTCCGCCTTTGCGCCGTCGAGCACGCCGTCGGCGCTGGCGCGGATCGCGGCCACCTCGTCCTTGGCAGCCTGGATCGCCTGCGCGGTCTGCGCGGCCGTGTCCTCGGTGAGCTTCTGCGCGGCCGCCTTCGCCTTCGCGGCCAACTCCGCCGCGTCGGCGCGGATCCGGCTCGCGTCGGACTCGGCGTCGGAGCGCTGCCGCGCGGCGTCCTCGCGGGCCTCGGCCAGCAGCCGCTCGGCGTCCGCCCGCGCGTCCACCAGCGCCTTCTCAGCCTGCTGACGCAGCGAGAGCGCCGCGGACTCGGCCTCGGCCCGGGTGGCCGCGGCGTCCTGCTCGGCCTTCTCGATCAGGCCCTCGACCGCCTTGCGCACCGACTCGGCGTGCGCCTCGGCCTCGGCCACCGCCTTCGAGCCGGCGGCGTTCGCCTCGCCGACGATCCGCTCGGCCTCGGTACGCGCCGCCTCGCGGGCCGCGTCGGCGTCCTGCTTCGCCTGGGATTCGAGCTCGGCGATCCGCGCCTCGCTCTTCTGCTTGAGCTGGCTGATCTCGGCCCGCGTCGCGTTGCGCATCGCCTCGACGCCGGCCTCGGTGTCCAGCCGCAGCTTCTCGGCCTCGGCGGCGGCCTGCGCGCGTACCTTGTCCGCCTCGCTGGCCGCCCGCGCCGCGGTCTCCTGCGCCGCCGCGGTCGCCTCTGCCTTGAGCCGGTCCGCCTCGGCCTGCGCCCGCTCGGCGGTCTCCTTCGCCTCGGCGAGCGCCCGGCCCTTCAGCTCCTCGGCCTCGATGCGGCTGCGGGCCCGCGTCTCCTCCGCGTCCGACCGCGCCCGGCCGAGCTCCGCCTCGGCTTCCGCGCGGGCCTGCGCGACCGTCTCCTCGGCCTGGGTGCGCGCCTGTCCGACGGTGCGCTCCGCCTCGGCCAGGCTCTGCAGCCGGGTCTTCTCCGCGGCCTGGTCCGCCTCGGCCTTGACCTGGTCGGCCTCGCCGCGCACCCGGTCCGAGTGCGCCTGAGCCGAGGCGCGCAGCTCGTCCGCCTGCGCCGTGGTCTCGGCGAGCAGGCGCTGCGCGGCGGTCGCGGCGTCGTCGCGGATGCTTGTGGCCTCACCGCGCAGCCGCTCGGCCTCGTCGGCGGCGTCCTGGCGCAGCTTCTCGGCCTCGGCCTCGACCGCGGCGCGATGCTCGCGCGCCGCCTCCTCCGCCGCATCGGTGATCTTCCGCGCCGCCTCGGTGGCCACGCCGTGCGCGCCGGCGGCCTCCTCGTGCAGCCGCTTGGCCTCGCCGTGCAGCGTCGCGGCTTCTTCGCGCAGCGCCGCGACCTCGGCCCGCACGCTCTCGTCGTGCTGCCTGGTCTGCTCGGTGGCGTCCGTGATCAGCTTCTCGGCGGTCGCCGCCGCCTTCTCCAGGGTCTGCGCGGCCTGCTGCTCCGCCTCGGCCACCTGCTGCGCCGCGGCCTCGCGCTGGGCGTTCGCGGCCGCGGTGGCCTCCGCGACGGTCTGCGCCGCCTTCGCCGCGGCCTCCGCCTTGACCCGGCCGGCCTCGGCCTCCGAGTCCGCCTTGAGCTGCTCGGCCAGCGCGGTGGCCTCGGACCGGACCCGCTGGGCCTCGGTCTGGGCCATCGTCATCAGCTTCTGCGCGCTGGTGGAGGCCGAGCTGGCCTGCTCCGAGGCGTCCCGCTCGTGCTTGGCGGCGCGGGCGGTGGCGGCCTCGGCCGTCGCCTGCGCCTCCTGCACCAGCCGTTGCGCCTCGGCGGTGGCCTTCGCCACGATCTGGTCGGCGTGGGTGCGCGCCGCCGTCGCGGTCTGCTGGGCCTCGGCCTGCAGCGAGGCGCGCATCTGCTGCGCGTACTCCTGGGCCTGGCGCACCTCGTTGGCGGCCTGCTCGCGCAGCTGCCGCAGCTCCGACTCGATCTGCGCGCGGGCCTGCTCGGTGGCCTGGCGGCGCATCTGCTCGGTCTCGTTGCGCACCCGCTCGGCCCAGGCCACGGTCTCGTTGACCTCGGCCTCGCCGCGCTGCCTGCGCTCGGCGAGCTCCGCCTCCAGGGACCGGCGCCGCTGCTCGAAGTCGGCCTGGAAGCGCTGCGCCTCCTGCTGCGCCTGCGCCCGCACCTGGTCGGCCTGCGCCTGCGCGCTGCGCAGCATCTGGTCGACCTGGCCGGAGATGTTGCCGTAGTTCGGCGTGGTGCCGTTGCGGCGCAGCTCGTGCAGCTTCGAGCGCAGCACTTCCACCTGGTAGCCGAGATCCTCGCCGTGCGCGATCGCCTCATCGCGCTCAGTGCGCACCCGCTCCAGGTGCGCTTCGAGTTCGTCGAGGTGGGCCTCGACCTCGTACCGGTCGTAGCTGCGCATGCTCTGCTCGGGACCCGCCTGCTCCCAGTCGTCGCGGGGCCGACCGGTGCCACGGTCGGCCGTCTTGCCGCGCCTGCCCGGCGAGTGCGGAGTCGACTCGTCCCGGCCCGGCTCCCAGACCCGGTGCGGATCCGGATCGGCGTAGCCGGAGTCATCCGGCTGCGCCGCGTAGTACTCCTGGAACCGTACGTCACCGGAGGCGTCATGGGGAGGGCGGGAACCGTAGCCGGTCCGCTCATCCACGCGCCCATATCCCATGACAGACAATCCTGTCAGATTCCGGGCCGGGGGGCCTTAGACGTTACGAAAGCGTTCGATCGCACTCCGGTGTCGCTCCCGCAGTGCGCTGTCACGCACCCCCAGCCCTTCTTCTGGTGCTAGACACAGTACGCCCACTTTGCCCTGATGCAGATTCCGATGGACATCAAAGGCCGCTTGCCCGGCCTCGGCCAGCGGATAGCTGCGTGAGAGAGTCGGGTGGATGCGCCCCTTCTGGATCAGCCGGTTCGCCTCCCAGGCCTCGCGGTAGTTGGCGAAGTGCGAGCCGATGATTCGCTTGAGGTTCATCCAGAGGTAACGGTTGTCGTACTCGTGCATGAAGCCGCTCGTCGAGGCGCAGGTGACGATCGTGCCGCCGCGCCTGGCCACGTAGACCGAGGCGCCGAAGGTCTCCCGGCCCGGATGCTCGAAGACGATGTCAGGGTCCTCGCCCCCGGTCAGTTCCCGGATACGCGCGCCGAACCGCTGCCACTCCTTCGGGTTCTGCGTCGTCTCGTCGCTCCAGAACTGGAAGCCCTCCGCGGACCTGTCGATGATGAGCTCGGCGCCCATCGAGCGGCAGATCTCAGCCTTCTGCGGCGAGGAGACCACGCACACCGGGATCGCCCCGCCGTTGAGCGCGAACTGGGTCGCGTAGGAGCCGAGACCGCCCGAGGCGCCCCAGATCAGCACCACGTCGCCCTGCTTCATCCCGGCGCCGTTGCGCGACACCAGCTGCCGGTACGCGGTGGAGTTCACCAGCCCGGGACTGGCCGCCTCCTCCCAGGTGAGGTGGTCCGGCTTCGGCATCAGCTGGTTGGTCTTGACCAGCGCCACCTCGGCAAGGCCGCCGAAGTTGGTCTCGAAGCCCCAGATCCGCTGCTCCGGGTCGAGCATCGTGTCGGAGTGCCCGGCGGCGTCCTCGAGCTCGACCGACAGGCAGTGCGCGACCACCTCGTCGCCGGGCCGCCACTTGTTCACCCCGGGACCGGTGCGCAGCACCACGCCGGCCAAATCGGAGCCGATCACGTGGTACGGCAGGTCGTGCCGCTTGGTCAGCGCGGAGAGCTTGCCGTACTTGCGCAGGAAGGCGAAGGTCGGCACCGGCTCGAAGATCGAGGTCCACACGGTGTTGTAGTTGATCGCGCTGGCCATCACGGCCACCAGGGCCTCGCCGGGCCCGAGCTCCGGCAGCGGCACCTCCTCGACGTGCAGCGAGGCGCGCGGGTCCTTCTCCCGGGTGCTCTGCCCCTCGAACATCGCGGTCTCGTCCGCGTGCACGGTCACCGCCCGGTACGCCTCGGGCAGCGGAAGGGCGGCGAAGGTCTCGGCAGGCGTGTCCGCGGCGTTGATCGCGTCCAGGATCTCCTTCAGCTCGGGGGAGGAGGGGGCCGCGGACGCGGCGGCGGTCTGGTTACTGCTCATGGGTGTCGGCCTCCAGGTGGATGGTCGCGTGAGCTGCGGTACCTATTCGAGAGTGTGTTACTTGCGAGTAACTATGCCGCCACACGTGCGGCTTGGCTAGGTGGGTGCGCCACACAGTCGGAGTGGTGCGAATCACAGCCGCGCACATCGCGCGGGGATTTGAACGCGTTCGAAATCGGCGCTACGCTCAGCGCAGAAACTGAACGTGTTCAAAACAGGGGTGAACGCCCTGGTCGGAACGCACACCTGGAGGGGATCCGGATGGACCTCACCGTCGCGACCTACATCGTCTATCTCGCCATCACCATCGCCCTGACCGTCTGGGTCGGCCGCACCTTCAGCCGGGCCGGACTGGTCTTCCTCTCCGAGATCTTCCACGGGGACCAGAAGCTGGCCGAGGCGGTCAACCACCTGTTCGTGGTCGGCTTCTGCCTGGTCAACCTGGGCTTCGACGCGCTGTGGCTGCGCTACGGCCCGGCCGTCGCCGACACCCGCGGCTTGTTCGAGGCGCTGTCCGTGAAGGTCGGGACGGTGCTGCTCATCCTGGGTGCGCTGCACCTGCTCGACATCCTCGTGCTCAACAGGTACCGCCGCCGCGCACTGACCGAACTGGCCAGCCAGCTCGGCCTTCCGGAAGCCCCCGCGCCAAGCAGGTGATCCGGCGTCAAGGCACACTCGTCCCCATGACCGAGCAACCGGAAGCGAGCGTGCAGGAGCGGGTGGGGGGAGGTGCGGGCCGAGCCGCGGGGGGCTCGGCCCGCACCCGCACGTCATCGCCCGCAGCGCGCACCGAGACCACAACGCATTCCAGGCCCACTGCGCACACCAAGAGCGAGCAGACCCGCGCGCTGATCCTCGAGACGGCGCTGCGCCTCTTTCGGGAGCGCGGCTACGACCGCACCACGATGCGCGCGATCGCCGAGGCGGCCGGGGTTTCGGTAGGGAACGCCTACTACTACTTCGCCTCCAAGGAGCACCTGGTCCAGGGCTTCTACGACCAGATCGCCGCGGAGCACCGCGCGCAGCTCCCGCAGGCCCTGTCCGGTCGCACCGAGCTGGGCGACCGGCTGAGCACGACGCTCCGGGTGTGGATGGCCATCGCAGCGCCCTACCATGAGTTCGCCGCCCAGCTGTTCAAGAACGCGGCCGACCCGCAAAGCCCGCTCAGCCCGTTCTCGGCGGAGTCGCAGCCGGCCCGCGACGCGATGATCGAGCTCTACAAAGGCGTGCTGGCGGGCTCGGACTCGAAGGCGAAGCTGGACGGCGAACTGGCGGCGATGCTGCCGGAACTGCTGTGGCTCTACCACATGGGCATCGTGCTCTACTGGGTCTACGACCGCTCCCCGAACGCCGAGCGTACGGCCCGCCTGGTGGCCCGCGCGACGGCGGTGGTGGCCCGGCTGGTGGCCCTCAGCCGCTTCAAGGTGCTGCGTCCGCTCGTGCGCGAGGCCAAGGCGCTGCTGTCAGAGTTCGTGCTCGTCGAGCCGGAGCAGCGCGCGGGCGACGGCCGAGAGCCGCAGCCGCAGCCGCAGCCGCGGCGAAGGCAGGAGTCTGAGTAGAAGCGCTCAGCCCTCGGCGCGACGCCTGGCGATGTACTCCTCGAACTCGGCCATGAACCGGGTGAAGTCCGGCTCGGTGCCAGTACGCAGTTCCAGGCTGTCGAGCAACCCGGCCTCTCCTGTGCAGAAGACGTGCTGACCGCGCCATTCGACATGGATGCCGGAGCGGTTCGGAAGATCCATGCGGGTGGCGGGTATCGGCGCGCCGTCGATCACGATGCTCGCCGGCGTTTCGGGCGCCGGCGGATTCTCCAGGAAGCCGCGCACGTCGTGACCGGCGCCCATCCCCTCCGGATCGATCAGGTTGCCGGCGAGGGTCTCTATCGTGCGGATCCGTTGTGGCCAGTCGATCGTGCCGCGCACGGTGCGCACGCGCAGCCGATTGCTACCCGTCGCCGCGTAGGTCACGTCCACCGACCACGGGTGGTCGTCCGACTCTTCGAAGCCGAGCAGGGCGATCGTGCCTTCCGGCGGCACGCAGGCTACTGCGACCGGACCGGGGAACTCCGCCGCTCGCCGTGCGTAGTCCGGACGCTGAGGTAATGACCCCTCACCTGGCCGTCGGTAGTGCATCGCCCCTCCACCCGTAGATCCCGTCAGACCCCTATCCCGTCAGACTCCTAACGTGCTTGGGGGCGAGCCAGTTCCCTGGTTTCGGAGTCAGCTCTTGCGCGGCTCGCAGAGGTAAAGGCGCTGCGTGGCGCGGGTGAGGGCGACGTAGAGCGTCCGGGTGCCGGCCGGCGACTCCTGCTCGATCGCGTCCGGGTCGAGGATCACGGCCGCGTCGTACTCCAGGCCCTTGGCGTCCAGGGCGTTGACGACGACGAGCCTGCCCGCCGCTTCGTCAAGCTGCCGGCTGAGGGCCGCGGAGGTGGCCTGGGCCGCGGCGAGACCGGTGATGACGCCCACCGTGCCCTCTACCGCCGCGAGCGCCTCGGCGACCGCTGCTTCGAGGTCGTGGCGGTGCTCGGGCGGGAAGCCGGTGGAGCGCACGGCGTCGGGCAGCCTCGCCTCGGGCGCCGCCTTCTTCGCGTACCGGCTCGCATAGGCGAAGATCTCGGCCGAGTTGCGGTAGTTGGTGCGCAGCTCGTGGACGTGGCGGGCGCGGTCGCCGAGCGCCGCCTGCAACGCCCGCTCGGACTCCTGCGGGTCGGGCCAGGCGGACTGCACCGGGTCGCCGACGATCGTCCACGTCGCGCGGCGGCCGAGGCGGCCGAGGACCCGCCACTGCATCGGCGAGAGGTCCTGCGCCTCGTCCACGATGACGTGCGCGTAGCTCTCCCGGACCCGTTCGCGCCGCGCCGCCTCCGAGGTGCGGTCCGCCCACGATGAGACCTCTGTGACGCCGCTGTCCGCGAACAGGCCGCCGTAGACGTCCTCCTCCTCGTTCTCCTGCGGAGGAGTGCCGAGCAGCTGGGCGAGTTCGTCGAGCAGCGGGACGTCCTCGACGGAGAAATCGGGGCGGCGGGCGGATGCGGATCCGGCCGGCCGGTCCTCGTCCTGCGAGTCGCCGTCGGCCGTCGCGTCGAGGCCGAGGTGCGCGGCCCACGAGCGGGCGAGCGCGTCGATCTGAGCGGGCGTCAGATGCTTACGTCCGTAGTACGCGAGCGATTGAGCGTCGGCGCAGGAGCGCAGGACTTCCTGGGCGGTGCGGTACGGCCACCACTCCTCGACGAAGAGCTCGAAATCGGCGCGGTCGCGCAGATCGCGGTCGAAGATCGCGCGTTCGCTGCGGCGGCGTTCGCGCAGCTCGCCCGGCAGCTGCTCCCAGGCCGCCTCGACCAGCGCGGTCTCCGCGTTCGCCCGCGCCGCGTTGGGACGGGGATTGCGCTGCAGGACGGCGCGACGCAGGTCGTCGAGGCGCCGTCCGTCGAGCCGGATGACGTGCCCGTGATAGGTGGCGCGGAACTGGCGCGGGGTGTTCGGCGGGGTCGCCCGGACCGCCCGGCCGAGAACCGGCAGCAGCCGGCCGGAGCCCTTGAGCTCGGCGAGGTCCGCCGGGTCGTGCCGGGTCGCTTTGACTCCGTCGACCAACTCGCCCAGGGAGCGCAGCGCCGCGGTGTGCTCGCCGAGCGAGGGCAAGACCTGCTCGATGTAGGACACGAACACCGCCGAGGGCCCGACGATCAGCACACCGCCGGACTCGAACCGCTTGCGCTCGTTGAACAGCAGGAACGCCGCCCGGTGCAGGGCCACCGCGGTCTTACCGGTGCCGGGGCCGCCGGTGATGATCGTCGCGCCGTCGGCGGGCGCGCGCACGGCTTGGTCCTGCTCCTTTTGAATGGTCGCCACGATGTCGTGCATCGCCGAGCCGCGCTTGCGGGTCAGCGCGGCCATCAGCGCGCCGTCGCCGACCACGGTCAGGGCCAGCCGCTCGGCGCCGTCCGGGTCGAGCAGGTCGTCGTCGAGGCGGGTGACCTTCGCCCCCACGCAGCGGATCGTGCGGCGGCGCACCACGTCCATGCGGTCGGTCGGGGTGGCCCGGTAGAACGCCGCGGCCGCCGGGGCGCGCCAGTCGACGACCAGCGGCTCGTAGTCCTCGTCGCGCACGCCGATCCGGCCGATGTGCCGGGCCTCGCCGTCGTCGAAGTCGAGCCGGCCGAAGACCAGGCCCTCCTCCTGGGTGTCGAGCCGCCTGAGCCACACCGTGGCCTGATACACGATCGCGTCCCGCTCGACCAGGCCGCCCTCGTTGCCGAACAGCGCGCGCCGATGGCCCTCGGCCTCGTAGGCGCGTGCGTGCTGGCGCATCACCTCAAGGCGCTCGTGCACCCGGTCCACATGGCGCTGCTCGGCTTGCATCTCGGCGCGCTGCGCCCGATCGGGCGCGCCGGTGCTCGTCGCGGGCTGAGGCAAAAGAGGCACGACCTCCGATAGGACACTTGGACGCGGTCCATCGCGCCTGTACCTGGTTCAGGCAGGACCGGACAGTCTATCGGGGCTGGGAGACAGGACGGGTGATCGAGTCGGGCGGGTTGGCTCGATTGGAGACGAACGCGTCTCAGTGATGCTCTGATGCGGAGGGGGCCGCCGCCTGCACGAGCTCGGTGAGAACGCCGTGGCAGTCCTTCGGGTGCAGGAAGTTGATCGAGGAGTTCGACGTACCACATCGCGGGGTGCCGTAGAGCGCGCGAACGCCGGTGCTCGTGGCGGCCTCCGTGGTGGCCACGACGTCGGGGGTGCCGAAGGCGATGTGGTGTACGCCCTCGCCGTGCTTCTCGAGGTACTTGGCGATCGCCGAGTCGTCGCGCACGGGCTCGAGCAGCTGGAGGTAGGAGGCGCCGCCGTCGTCGGTGCCGTTGACCCGCAGCATCGCCTCGCGGACGCCCTGCTCCTCGTTGACCTCGCTGTGCGCGACCTCGAAGCCGTAGGTCTTGCGGTAGAACTCGATACTCGCGTCGAGATCCCGGCAGGCGATGCCGATGTGGTCGATGCGAGTGATCATGGATTCCTCCACCGAAATTATGGTCCGGGGCACTGTGGTCAAGCCGACACTGTTAGACCCTACTGGGGGGTAGCTAAATTGTGGATAGTGTCGAAGACGACACTCGACCGCCATCTTTCAGGAGGCGTACCGAATATGGCCAGCTCTGTCATCGTCGCCGGAGCGCGCACACCGATGGGCAAACTGCTCGGCGCGCTGACCCCGTTCAGCGGGGCCGACCTCGGCGGATTCGCGATCAAGGCCGCCTTGGAGCGGGCCGGGGTCGTCGCCGACCAGGTCGACTACGTGATCATGGGTCAGGTGCTTCAGGCCGGCACGGGGCAGATGCCGGCGCGCCAGGCCGCGGTGAAGGCCGGCATCCCGATGAACGTGCCCTCGCTGTCCATCAACAAGGTCTGCCTGTCCGGGCTCGACGCGATCGCCCTGGCCGACCAGCTGATCCGGGCCGGCGAGGTGGAGATCGTGGTGGCCGGCGGCCAGGAGTCGATGACGAACGCGCCGCACCTGCTGCCCAACGCGCGCACCGGGTACAAGTACGGCTCGATCGAGGTCCTCGACGCGATGGCCTACGACGGCCTGACCGACTCCTTCGACCACATCCCGATGGGCGAGTCCACCGAGCGGCACGTCGGCAAGCTCGGCATCAGCCGCGCCGAGCAGGACGAGTTCGCCGCGCGCTCCCAGCAGCGCGCCGCCGCCGCGCAGAAGAACGGCCTCTTCGAGGCCGAGATCACCCCGGTGGAGATCCCGCAGCGCAAGGGCGATCCGATCGTCGTGAAAGAGGACGAGGGCGTGCGCGGGGACACCACCGCGGAAGGGCTGAGCAAGCTGCGCCCCGCCTTCACCAAGGACGGCACGATCACCGCCGGCAACGCCTCCCCGATCTCCGACGGCGCGGCCGCCGTCGTGGTGATGTCGAAGGCGAAGGCCGAGGAGCTGGGCCTGACCTGGCTCGCGGAGATCGGCGCGCACGGCATCGTGGCCGGCCCGGACAACTCGCTGCACTCGCAGCCCTCCAACGCGATCAACAAGGCGCTGGCCAAGGCCGGGCTCTCGGTCGGCGATCTCGACCTGATCGAGATCAACGAGGCGTTCGCGGCGGTAGGCATCCAGTCGATGCGTGACCTCGGCGTCGACGAGGACAAGGTCAACGTCAACGGCGGCGCCATCGCCCTCGGCCACCCGATCGGCATGTCCGGCGCACGTCTGGTGCTGCACCTGGCGCTCGAGTTGCAGCGGCGCGGGGGCGGCACGGGCGCGGCCGCGCTGTGCGGCGGTGGCGGCCAGGGCGACGCGCTGATCGTTACCGTGCCGAAGCGTGCCTGAGGAGCGGGTGCAGGGCTCAAGGGCGACGCAGGGCGACATGGGTAGGGTCTTGAGTTGTGACTGACGTCCCTGCTCTGGTTGACCGCGCGCGTAAGGGCGACCCGCGCGCGGTCGCACGCCTGATCTCCATGGTCGAGGACGGTTCGCCCGCGCTGCGCGAACTGATGTCGGCGCTGGCCCCGCACACCGGCAACGCGTACATCATCGGGCTCACCGGTGCTCCGGGCGTGGGCAAGTCGACCTCGACGAGCGCACTGGTCACCGAGTACCGGGCGCGCGGCAAGCGGATCGGCGTGCTCGCGGTCGACCCCTCCTCGCCGTTCTCAGGCGGCGCGCTGCTCGGCGACCGGGTGCGGATGCAGGAGCACGCGACCGACCCGGAGGTCTACATCCGGTCGATGGCCTCGCGCGGGCACCTTGGCGGCCTGTCCGCGGCGACCCCGCAGGCGCTGCGCGTACTCGACGCGGCGGGCTGCGACGTGGTCATGGTCGAGACGGTGGGCGTAGGGCAGTCAGAGGTCGAAGTCGCCTCGGCGGCGGATACCTCCGTGGTGCTGCTCGCCCCCGGCATGGGCGACGGGATCCAGGCGGCGAAGGCCGGGATCCTGGAGATCGGCGACGTGTTCGTGGTGAACAAGGCCGACCGGGACGGCGCCGACGCGACCGCGCGGGAACTTAACCACATGCTCGCGCTCGGCGAGCGGCGCGAGGCGGGCGACTGGCGCCCGCCGATCGTCAAGACCGTGGCGGCGCGCGCCGAGGGCGTCGGCGAGCTGGTCGAGGCGCTGGAGAAGCACCGCGCGTGGTTGGCCGAGACCGGGAAGCTGGCGGTACGCCGCCGGGCGCGCGCGGCCGCGGAGATCGAGGCGATCGCGTTCGCGGTGCTGCGCTCCCGCTTCGGCTCCCTGCACGGCGACTCGCGGATCGCGGCGCTCGCCGACCGCGTCGTGGACGGCTCGCTTGACCCGTTCGCCGCGGCCGACGAACTGCTGCAGAGCGTGGACTGAAACGGCTCCGGGCCGGCCCTGAGGATCGCGGTCCTCGGGGCCGGCCCGGTTCGTCTGCTGCCGGTACTACCAGGTTCCGGGTCAGTTCGCCGGCGGCACTCCGTTGTCGTAGTAACCGAAGGCGTCCAGGATCAGCTGGCTGGAGCCTCCGCTGCCGTTGAACAGCTTGACCCCGTCGAACTCGATGCCGCTGACGAGGAAGTCGGGCACGGTCTCGTTCGCCGCGAAGTCCAGCGTCGAGGCCTTCGGCGGCGTGTTGAGGTAGTTCGGGTAGACGGTGAGGTACCCGCCGCTCGTGGGCTGCGTGACGGTCACGTTCGCCGCGATCGCCCCGACGCCGGTTGCTGGGATCGGCGAGGCCCCGACGGCCTTCAGGTTGACTATGCCCTGAGCCGTCACGGCCGCGGCGGGGGCTCCGATCCCCTTGCGGGTATCCAGCAGGCGGGTCGGGGTGACGGGCACATAGCCGCCGCCGCCGAACGTGTTGAACAGCGCCACCATGTCGGCGATGACGTCGGTCGTGCCGCCGCTGCCGTTGTAGAAGTCGATCTTGCCGTCCGCGCCCACCGGGACGACCACTTGGTTCGCGATCGTCTGCCCCGCGCTGAAGTCGAGGTTTGACGCGACGGGCCGGGCCGTGCCGTCCGGATAGACCGTCAGGTATCCGGCGGTCTTCGGATTCACGATGGTCACGTTCAGCTCGACCGCACTGACGCCCGTGAAGTAGTCGGAACCGAAGGCCAGGGTGTTGCCGGCGGCGATCGGTGCCTTCGCTGTGCCGGTGCCGTCGCGTGTGTCCAGGATGCGCACCGGGCCGGCGCCGAGCGCTCCCAGTCCGGTGCCGGCACCTTGGCCGTAATAGCCGGCGACGTCGGCGATCAGGTCGGTCGTGCCGCCGCTGCCGTTGTAGAGCTCGATCTTGCCGTCCGCGCCGACCGGCACGATCGCCATGTTCGGCACCGTCTGTCCGGCGGAGAAGTCGAGGTTCGAGGTGGTCGGCCTGGTCGTGCCATCGGCGTACGCGGTGATGTAGCCGCCGCCCTTGGCATTGGTCACGGTGATGTTCACCGCGACCGCGGTCACACCGGTCGCCGGAATGGAGCCGGTGCCCTCAATGGTCACCGCCTGGTTGCCGCCGGCCGGTACCGGAGCGACGACACCGTTCGTCCCGATCCCCTTGCGGGTGTCGAGGATGCGGCTCGGCGAGAGCGGGTGATAGACGCTCGAGGACAGCATCCACACCGGCGCCGTGGCCGAAGCGGTTCCGTAGGAGTCGGTCCCTGTGACGGTCACGGTGAAAGCGCCCGACTTGGTGTACGTGTGGCTGATCGCCGAAGGGGAGGCCGTGCTCTTTGTGGGGCTGCCGTCGCCGAAGTCGACGGTCCACGTGGTCACCGGAGCCCAACCCGCGGTGGCCAGCGACTCGGTCGCGGTGAAGGTCGCCGGCGCGGTTCCCGTCTGCGAGTCGAGGTTCACCGCGACGGCCAGCGGGTCCTGGTATTCGCCCGCGCCCCGGTCGTAGTAGCCGACGCCGGTTCCCGTGTTCGCGACGTTCGGGTCGTCCGCTCGCGCGGCGCCGGTGTAGTCGGTGGTCAGCTCGCCGGGCGCGTTGGCGTCGGCGGAGTCGACGAGCGGGGAGCTGTCGCCGTTCGGCTTGTAGTCGACGGTGAGCTGGAAATCGGCGTTGATGTCGTGTGCGGCCTGACCGGTCGCCCGATTCAGGTCGGTCGCGCTCGAGTAGGTGGTGCCGGCCCAGGTGTAGGAGTCCGCGTTGATCGTGGTGTCCAGCACGTTGAAGTCGGCTGTGGTGCCCGAAGTCGCGCCGCTGTCGACCTCGATTCCGGTCACCGGTGCGACGGTGGGCGGACAGAAACTGACCTGCGAAGAATCCTGGATCTGGTAGATCGCGTTGTTCTCGACCGATGCACCCGTGGACGCGCCGCGCAGGGCGATGGCCTGGTTGCAGGCTATGTAGAAGCTGTTGCTGGTGACCACCGTGTTGGTCGCGCCGTTGACGACGACGCCCCCGCTGTGCCCGTCGAACACGTTCGTGGTGATCGTGTCGTGTGTGCTGCCGCTGTCGATCTGGATCGCCGCGCTGTGTCCGTCGGTGTTGATCAGGCTGCGGCTGACTGTGGCGTATGTCGACGTGCCGGTGATTTCGATGACCGGGTTAGGGTCGGAGTTGCCTAGGAAGTCCTGGATGCTGTCCATCGTGACGTGTGAGGAATCGTCGACGACGATGCTCTTGCCGCTGATCGCGTTGACGCTCAAGCCTTCGATGGTCACGTAGGCCGAGTTGGACACCGTGATCGCGGGTCCGGTGGAGAGCGAGACCTCGGCCTGGTACTTGCCCACCGAGCTGATCGTGATGGGGGCGTCCGCGGTCCCGGTCTTGGAGATGGTGACCGGCGCGGAGTAGAAGCCGGGCTCGACGAGCACCGTGGTGCCGGCCGTAGCCGCGTCGACGCCCTGTTGGATGGTGCAGAACGGAGCCGCGCTCGTTCCGGGCCCCGAGTTGGAGCAGTTCGCCGATGCGGCGTTGTTGACGTAGATGGTGGTCCCCGTGGCGGCCGCGGCGTGCGCGACCGGGGTGATTGAAGCGGCTGTTATGAGCATCGCCGCGGATGCACTGATTCGGCGCAAGCGCACCGTATCCCCCTCAATGAGCCCGCTGATAGCAAACCGAGCGGTCCGACTATACGCTCGGCTGACGCGCTGTTCACTCGGGGTTGTGATCAGCCGTGTGACGTGGCCGGGCACGGCCAGCGGGGGGCGTCGAGGCTCAGGTTCTTGCGCATGGAGGACAGGCCGAGCGCGGTCGTCGTGGGGCAGAACTCCTCCGGGGACAGGTTGTACTCGACGTGGAAGACTGCCTTGCCTGCGGCGATGAACGGCTTGAGCGCGTCGCACTCCGAGAATTCGGCGCACTGCTCGTTGACCGCGAAGTCGAAGTCCGAGACCAGCTGCGGAATCTGGTCCAGGTCGTTCTTCAGGCCGATGGCCAGGCGCTGCGCGTGGGCGAGGTCGGCGAGCATGCGGTTGAAGGCCAGCTGGTCGGCGGCGGTCAGCGGGAAGCCGGTGGTGTTGCGGTAGCCGTCCACGTTGTCGGCCTCGATTCCGTCGAAGCCCTTCTGCGCGCAGGCCTTGAACCGGTCGGCGAGGATCGGGCGCAGGACGCTGAGTTCGCGCACGTCCAGCCAGCGCTCGCCGGTCCAGCCGTTTGACTGTCCGATGATCGCGGCGGGATAGCGGTTCGCGTCGGCGCGGAAGGACTCGTACGCACCGGCGTTCACGTAGCAGATCACCTTGCGGCCGGCGGCGTGCAGCGTGGCGACGACGGCGGCACTGTTCTCGACTCCATCGATGTCGTACACCTGGGCGTCGACGGAGGTGTCGACCTTCCCGGAAAGCTGCCACTGCCAGGTGAGGCCGGGTTTTGGGTGCCAGATGGAGGCGGGAACGGCCGAGGAGGAGCCGCCAGGCACGGAAGGGGCAGAGCCCGACGAAGCAGGCAATGAGCTCTGCGCGGCGGACGGCGACGGGGACGCGGACGTCGAGCAGCCGCCTAAGGCGGCGAGGGCGAGCGTTAAGGCAGCGGCGAAGTAACGGAGGCGCGTCCCACCGCAGCCGTCTGTGCGAGCTGCGTGCTGAGGCTTCCCCATGGATTCGCTCCGGACTGCTCTGTGACGTAGAAGGCGCCGACGTGGCGTTCGCGCGCCAGGTTCCGCGCCGTGGCCAGCTCCTCGGGCGGTGTGCTGTGCACCAGGTGACAGAAGCGCTCGGCCGGATGGTCCGTCGTCCAGTCGACTGCCGCGTGATCACGATACGCGAGCCACGGGCCTTCGAAGGTGACTACGACGTCCGCGAGTTCGACGTAGCCGGGATCGGGGATGACGCCGGGGTTGATGGCGAAGAACTCGAATCCGCAGCGGCGTGCCGCTTCGATGATTCGGCGGTAGTGCGCGAGGTGATCGCGGCCGCTGGCGACTTGATCGAGAAACACGCCACGTAAGCCGTACCAGGACTGATAACGCATCAAGTCACGCAACACGGTTGCACTCGGACGCCTGCCATAGGCGGTGTCGACGTATCCGATAACGCGTCCACCCGATGCCTGAACCGCGCCGATCGGCTCGCTATACGCGGAATCGACGGCGCGACCGGGGCCGGAATCCGGGTTGAGGATCGCGAAGGACACGGCCGGGCCGAGAGCGGCGAGGTCCTGCCAGCCGGTCGCGGCCCACAACGGGTTGAAGTAGGCGGGGACTGCGTAGCGAGGGACAGACACGTGCACGGGCGCAGGCACGGGCGCACTCGCTGGCACGACCGATCGGACCGGCTGCGCGCCGTCGGCACGCGGCCGGTCGCGAGCGATGAGGTTGCGGATCACAGGTGCACCCACGGACGGGCGGTGACGCTCGCGGCGCGGATCGCGAGCAGAACCGAGGCCTCCAGCGCGAGGGCGGCCAGGACCGCCGCGTTGCGGCTGGGCAGCGCGGCGAGGGTCGAGGCCAGCGCGATCGCGGTGGGCCACAGCACGGCGCGCGCCTCGATGCCGCGCATGAACAGCGCCGCGAGCAGGCCGGGGGCGAGGGCCACCGCGAAGCAGTAGAGGCCCGCCGCGCCGCTGTCGCCGCGGTCGAAGGCGTAGTAGACGGTCCCGGCCAGCGCGGCGGTCGTCGCGGCCTGCCGCGTCAGCGCCCCGAGCAGCAGCAGCGTCGCGGGCGGAGGAAAGCCCGCGGGGTCGGCCAGCGTGGACAGCAGCTCGCTCACCTGTCGCTGGTACCAGCGCGCGTGCCACTCGCCGGCGCCCATCCCGAGCGTGAGCACGATCGCGGCGTGCAGCGCGACGAGCCCCTGGCCGGCCGCGGCCGGGCCGGCCAGGACCACCGTGATGAGCGCGCCGGTGCCTAGGCCGGAGAGCACGTGCGGCAGCGAGTCGCGCAGCTCGGGCCTGGTCAGCCGCGGGCTGCCGGCGTCCCCGTGCCGGGTCAGGCGGAGCATGAACAGCACAGTGGTGGCGGCCGAGAGCTGCGCGCCCGCGAGGGCCGCCAGGGGCGGAGCGCCGAACCACACGGCGACTGCGCCGGACACCGCCGGGATGAGGGTCGCGGCCATGGCGAATTCGGCGCCGAGCACGAGGGCCGGGACTGCTGCGAGACAGAACCACAGGCTGGTCGCGGCCGGTAGCAGCGCGGTGAGTGCGGTACCGAGGAGGAACTCCGTGGCGCCGAGCAGCCAAGTGGAGACAAGCAGCGCGTACAGCGTTCCGTGGCGCAGGATGCGTGCCGCGCCGCTGCGGTCCGCGTTGTTCAGGCGGCTGTAGGCGAGGTGTGCGACGCCTTGGCCGTAGCCCCAGGCGAGCACCTGCACGATGGCAAGGACCACGCGGGCCGGGCCGGTCAGATCGGTGACCAGGAAGGCCATGGCGCACAGCGAGGGCGCGGCGAACAGCAGGCCGCGCAGGATGGCGCGGGTTGTGCCGGTCACTGTCGGCTGGTCCTCCGGGCCCTCGGGCGGGTGTATGTCGCGGGGAACCCGCTGGTGTAGCTCCTCGGCGAGGGCGAAGAGGTCGGGCAGGCCGAACTTCTCGGCTGCGATCCGGTCGTTGTAGCCCTCTGCTTCGAGCCCGGCGACGATGGCCAGCGAATCCACCGCGCTGCGGCAGAGGTCCGCCAGGCTGAGGGCGAGACGGTCGATCGCGTCGAGCGCGTCGGACGATTCGGCCGACGCGGAACCCGAGGCGGCGCCTTCTGTTTTTGCCGCGGGAGGGCGACGCGGCTGGCTGTAGGCGGTGGCGAACGCATGGTTCGGTACGCCGCTCGCTCTGCCGAAGAGAGACTGTGCGCTCATGCTGCGAGCCCTGTCGGCACGGATGATTCCTCAGTCGTCCATTGTGAAATCGCGTCGTCTGACACGTCGTCTGCTAACTCGGCGTCGTCTGACGCGGTCTTACCTGACGCGGCGCCGGATGCGTCGCCGGCTTCAGATTCGGAAGGGTGCGACGCGGCGACATCGCGGTAGATCTTGTCGAAGGTGTCTACCGCACGACCGATGGTGAACAGTTCCAGCGCGCGCTCGCGGGCCGCCTTACCGAGCATGTGCCGCCGCTCGTGGTCGGTGAGGAGGGCCAGGCAGGCTTTCGCCAACTCCGCCGGCCGCCGCGGCGGCACCACAAGGCCGGTGTCGCCGATCGCCTCGCCCACGCCGCCGACCTCGGTCCCGACGTTCGGCCGGCCGCAGGCCATCGCCTCGATCACGGTGAACGGCAGGCCCTCCGAGATGGACGACAGCACGACCACGTGTCCGGCCGCGTACGCCTCGCTGACCGCGTTGCACTGGCCTTCGAAGACGACTGACTCGCCGATGCCCAGCTCCTGTACGAGCGCGAGGCATTCCTCGTGGTACCACTCGCCGCCGGACGGAGGGCCGCCGAAGATCCGCAGCCGCGCGTTCGGCAGTTCGGCGAGGACCAGAGCGAAGCCGCGCAGCAGCGTGTGCAGGTCCTTGAGCGGGTCGATCCGGCCGACGAAGACGAGCGTCGGCTCCTCCGGCTCCGCCTGCGCCTGGGGAAAGCGTTCCGGATCGACGCCGTTGTACACCGTGCGCAGTTTCTCCGGATCCGCGCCGAGCCTTTTCTCCCACCGCTGGTTGTACTCGTTGCAGGGCGTGATGAGGTCTGCGTTGCGGTAGCCGGTCTCGCACAGTCGCCGGGTGAAGGCAGCGACGATTGCCTTTACGGGCCAGCCGAGGCGTTCACCGTGCAGGGCGAGGTACCGCTCGCGCAGGTACACACCGTGCTCGGCGATGATCAGCGGCGTACCGTGCGTCCACTTGGCAGCCAGGCCGACGAGAGCGGCCAGGCCGTTCGACACCGTGTGCGTGACGTCTGTTTCCGGCGGCCGGTAGGACAAAGGACGCAGCGCGTGCTCGATCAGGTCCAGCGCGGCCATCGCGTCGGCCAGTTTGAGCGCGGGACCGAGCCCGCCGTGGAACGGCTCCCAGCACTCCGCGAGCGCGGTGGTGACCGCGTCGGTGCGCAGTACCTCGCTGATGCTGACCGACTGGTGGGCCTGGAAGAACAGCTCGAACAGGGCCGCTTCGAAGGCCTCCGCGGCTCCGGGATCCTGGCTCAGCGCGGCTTCGAGCAGGGTGATCGCGGCGGCCGGGTCCGGGCGTTTGGCGAAGCGGCCGCGTTGGATCGGACGCTGTGCCGTCCACAGCGGAAGCAGGCGCAGCGAATCGACGTTGTCCGGTAACTCGTAGACGGCTGGTTCATGGCCGGTGGCGGAGAGCGCGACGACGTGAAAACGATGCGCCTTCAGCCCTCTGATCATTTGATCACACCAGACCGAGACGCCGCCGCGTACGTGTGGATACGTGCCCTCGGTGACGAGCAGGATCTCCACGGTTTCCGTCCCCCTCAAGTACGGCGCGGTGAATAAAGCAACCGACGGTGCCCACGCGAAGGTGGGTACGCGTTCGTGGGTCGCGTTGTGTGTGCGTGTGCGTGTGCGTGTGCGTGCTGTGCTGTCTAGCTGTGCTGGCGCGCATATCCGGGCGCGCCGAGTGCTCGGAGGTGGCTCCGAGCACTCGGCTTCATCGGTGTTCTGTCTGCGGCGCCGGTTCCGTCATGGGCGCCGGGTCGGGATTACAGGCCGGAGTAGCCCGGAAGCAGCAGGCTGAAGCCGCCGGCCGGGGACTTCTTGTACGCGGAGAGCTCTCCCGCGTACGCGGACCCGAACGCGGTGGCGCCCAGCGAACCGCCCAGCAGGCCGGGGTTCTCCGTCCCGTGAGGACCGGTGAAGGGCACGTACAGTCCGCTGGGTGCCGAGATGGTCACCTTGCTGCCCTGCACGTAGCCGGAGACGGTGCCCGCGGCGACCGCCGCCGCCCACGCCGACTGCTGCTGAAGGGTCTGGCCCTCCGCCGCGAGCGTCTGCTCGACGACCGGCGCGAGATTCGTGTACTCGGCCCGGTACTGGCCCAGGATCGAGTTCAGCGCCGGGTAGAGGATCCGGTCCTCCGCCAGGTTCGACTGGTGCACGTAGGTCGGGCGCGGGTCGTTGGCCATGATGTGGCTCAGCGCGATACGGGTCTCGGTCGGCACGATGTAGTCCGTGTACCCGGTGGTCGGGTTCAGCGGGCTGATGCAGGTCGAGGTCGGGTTGTTCTCGCAGATGCCGGAGCCGCCGTTGGCCGCCGAGGTGTAGACCCAGTTGTACTCGTTGATCTCATCCGAGACCGTCGCGGCGTTGTAGTACACGTTCATCGGGTGCCGCGGCACCGTCAGGGTCGTGCCGCCGGTGACGAGGCGCTGGTTCGGCTCGCGGGAGGCGTCGGAGCCGGTCCACGCGACGTGCTGCGCGGTCAGGCCCGGGCCGAGGTTCGGGTTGTCGACCGGCTGCTGCGGCAGCGTCGCCAGGCCCGAGTGCTCGCCGGTGACCAGCTCGGTCGCGTCCGTCGGGAAGCCCTTGGCCTGCGCCCAGGCCACGTTCTGGGAGATCTGGCTGGTGATGTCGGACTGCGGCACCCACACGATGTTCCCGCCGGCATCGGTCTGGCAGGACCACGGGATGGTGGTCTCGTTCTGCTGGCAGCCGAGGAACTCGTGCGAGTAGGTGTGGTTGACCCACTCGAACGCGGCCGACTTGTTCGCCTGCCAGGCGGTCAGCAGCGGGTCCGAACCGGTCGCAGCGACCTGGTCGTCCGAGCCGCCGCCGTTGTACAGCATGGTGAGCTTGTAGTTGTTCGCGCTCTGCCAGCTGGCCTGGTACGCCACGTCGGCCGGGGTCATCCGGCTCGGCGTGGTGTCCGGGGTGCCGGCCGGGCAGATCGAGTCGCCCGGCGTGCAGTGCCCGACCTGCGACCACTCGGAGTCCGGCAGGAAGGTGTCGTCGACGTCGACGGTGAAGTAGTTGCGGTCGTAACCGAAGTGCACGCCTTGTGTCGCCCAGGTGATGTAACCGTGCGCGAGCGCGAGGAACTGCGACTGGTTGGCGTTGTAGGCGAACGTGTTGATCAGTTCGTTGCGACCGCCCGCGGTGTATACGCCGGCCAGGACGCCCTGAGTCGTCGTGTTCGGGATGGTCATGGTGACCAGCGGATCGAACGTGGTACCGGTCGCCGGGTTCGGAGTGCCGAGGTACCCGTATGACTCGGAGACGGTCGGATCGATGTTCTCGAAGGGCACGTTGCCGTTCAGGTACGGGAAGGCCTTGGTCTTCCCGTCGCCGGTGATCGTGGCAGTCATCCCGTCGAGCGTTCCGGCGAACGTCGGCGCGTTCATGCCGACAGCCGCACTCGGGTAGAGGTAGGCGTCGACCTGGCGGATGGAGTACGTGGCCTCGTACGCGTTGAGCGCTGCGATCTCGGCGGCGGACAGCTGCGCGGGCGCGTTGTTCGGCAGCACGACGGCGTCGAAGTGCGCTTCGGGCGTCGTGCCCGCGGTTCCGGCCAGGAAGGCCGCGGTGAGCTGCTGGCGGCTCGCGTTGTTGAGGTCGACCGTGGTGTAGGGCACGCCCTCGGTGCCGAGTTCGGAGCGGATCGCTTCGACCGGGGAGGAGCCGTCGGTCACCACGAGCACGCGCAGGTCGATCCGGTCCCCGCTGGGGAAGGTCGTTGCCTGCACGCTGCCCGATTTGGCGATGGTGCCCTTGATCGGGCTCGCCGTGACCGTGTTCGGGCTGGTGGAGGAACCGGCGGTGGCCGCCTGGGAGACGACGGCCTGCAACGGAACGGCGGCGACGGCGCACAGCGTCGCGGCGGCGAGGCCGGACACCGGTCTGGTGTGGCGGTCCCCGCGCTGTTTGCGGGCATGGCGAAGCAAGGAGTTCCCCCCTGCGGTAGTTGTAGAAGTCTGAATTATCGGGCCGCGGCTCCGTGATTGTTTTTCACCGCGGCATCCACCCGTCTATTACGGTAGGGGAGCGGCGCGGCTGGCGTCCCATAAACAGGCCAGATTTTCATCCGAACGTATGGTTTTAGGTTACAAGTTCGACGCACACAAGGCGCGTTCGCACATGCAGCGGACGCGCTAGTCAGTACGTGCCAGCAGGACCGCGGGCCCTTAGACCCTGGACACGGCCAGCTCAGCCGGTTCGAATACGTGGGCGCGCGGCGCGCCCCGTGCGCGTCGCGAAATACTCATGAAATTGATATCGCCGTGTTTTGTACCGAACCTGTGTTCCGGAAAGGAATGATGTTCGAATAATCAGTGCCGCGCGGAGAGCCGTGCGCAGGCATTGAGCGGAATGGGCAGCCAGGACGGCCGGTTGGCCGCCTCGTAACCGACCTCGTAAACCGCTTTGTCGATTTCGAACGCGCGTAGTACCGCGGATTCCGCGCGCGGGTCGTAGCCGAGCACCTCGGCGTACCCGCGGCAGAACGCGTCGCGGTTGCGCGCCGCCCACTCGGCCGCCCGCGCGGTCATCAGCTCGGTGGCCGCCGCAGGCTGGTCGGCGAGCGTCGACATCGTGCCCAGCAGGTGGTGCGCCGCGTAGTCGAAGGAGCGCAGCATCCCCGCGATGTCCTTGAGCGGACTGGCCGGAGCGCGCCGCTCGGCCAGCGACCGGGTGGGTTCGCCCTCGAAGTCCAGCAGCACCCAGCCGGTGACGGTGCGCATCGCCTGGCCCAGGTGGTAATCGCCGTGCACCCGCTGCACCGGCAGCGGGCCGCCGAGCCCTGCGAGTCGGTCTATCGCTTCAGCCAGCCCCGGTGCGTACGGCCGCAGCTGCGGTACCTGACGCACCGTCACCTCCAGCTGTCGACGCATCCCGTCGGCAAGCTGCTCAAGCTCCTCCGGCTTGAGCCAGCCAGTCGGCAGCGTGGCGGCCAGAGCCCGGTGCACCCGCGCGGTCGCCATGCCGAGCCGGTGCGCCTCGGGCCCGAAGTCGGCCCCGGCCCGCGCCGCGGACACGTCGGGCTCGGCGGCGAAGAGATCGCGCACGCTGGTCAGCGCGAGCGCCCAGCCGTCCGTCGCGCTCGGCAGGAACGGCTGCAGGGTCAGCAGCGTGACCGGTTCGTCCAGCACCTGCCCGCCGAGGCGCCGCTCGCCAAGTCCTGCGCCGTCGAGCGCGCCGGCGTCGAACTCGGCCCAGCCGATCGGCGGCGCTATGTGCGGCGACTCGGCGACCGCGAGCGCCAGGCCGAGCTCCAGCTCCGGGCTGCGGCCGGGGGCCGGGCGGCGAAAGACCTTGGCGATGTACTGGTCGCCGTACACCAGCGAGGTGTTCGACTGCTCGCCGGTCAGCACGAGGGCGCGCAGGTCGGTGCGCAGCACCTGTCCGGCAAGCCGGTCGAAGCGCAGCGGACCGAGCGCGTCGCGATCCGCGATCCGCTCCAGCAGCCACCCGGCCAGGTGCGCGTCGTGCAGTCCGTCGTAGCAATGGCCGCCGAGCTCGGGTACCGCACTGTCCGGATCGCCGATCGCCGCGTGCCTTAGCCGATCAGGCAGCGAGCGCCGCGCGCCCACGAAGACCTGGTAGGTCTGCGGCACCTCGCCGTTGTCAGCTCCATCGCGGTACGTCACCTCGGCCAGCACGTGCCACAGCCGGACCTCCTCGCCGCCGTCGTCGGCGACGTCGGGCGCGGCCAAGCAGGAGGAAAGGACGACCGACTGGATCTGCCGGCCCTTGCCGCCGAACCAGCGTTGCTCGGGCAGCCAGCCGGCCAGCAGCTCGGCCAGCCGCTCGGTGGAGCGGCCGTCCAGAGCGGCGTGCGCCATGTCGATCGTCGACGTCATCGTCGGTCATCCTTTCGGCCGTCGCGTGGCTGCACCGAGCAGCGCCCTATCCGTGGGACAGCCCGGTACCGCGCCTCTTACCCTCCTTTCGGCGCGGTAATGGGTGCGCCGACGGTCCTCCCCGGACCGTTTCCCTCAGATCACGTCACGTCGCGCCGTGTCACGCCAGGTGATACCGAACCATGCCAGGTCACGGCCGCTGCAGCTTGAACCAGTAGAACCCATGACCACCCAAGGTGAGCAGGTAAGGCAGCTCGCCGATCTTCGGGAAGTGCACCCCGCCGATCAGCTCCACCGGCTCGATCGCCTGGTAGGCGCGCAGGTCCAGCTCGGTCGGCTGCGGGAAGCGGGAGAGGTTCATCACACACAGGACGAGATCTTCCTCGCCGCCGGTCGCGCGCGGGCCCTCGCCGGCCGGCAGCTCGCGGATGAACGCCAGCACCGAGGGGTTGGTCGAGCCGAGCTCCTGGAAGGTGCCCAGGCCGAAGGCCGGGTTCTGCCGCCGGATCTCGATCATCCGCTTGGTCCAGTGCAGCAGCGAGGAGGAGCTGGCCATCTGCGCCTCGACGTTGGTGGACTGGTACCCGTAGACCGCGTCCATGATCACCGGCAGGTTGAGTCGGCCGGGGTCGCAGGCCGAGAAGCCGGCGTTGCGGTCCGGGGTCCACTGCATCGGGGTGCGCACGCCGTCGCGGTCGCCCAGCCAGATGTTGTCGCCCATCCCGATCTCGTCGCCGTAGTACAGCACCGGCGAGCCGGGCAGCGAGAGCAGCAGCGCGGTGAACAGCTCGATCTGCCGCCGGTCGTTCTCCAGCAGCGGGGCGAGCCGGCGGCGGATGCCCACGTTCGCCTTCATCCGCGGGTCCTTGGCGTACTCGCTGTACATGTAGTCGCGGTCTTCGTCGGTGACCATCTCGAGCGTCAGCTCGTCATGGTTGCGCAGGAAGAT